>Ga0247727_10003827_pt1 | contig 32820 bp, 30 predicted proteins | sample WisWelCaveWW1625_FD_202498 | JGI IMG/M metagenome (GOLD analysis project Ga0247727, IMG submission 202498) | Biofilm microbial communities from Wishing Well Cave, Virginia, United States - WW16-25 | ecosystem: Environmental > Aquatic > Deep subsurface > Groundwater > Cave microbial mat | place...
CGTCAATCAGGGCGATGCCTTTGCGCCGCGGCACGACCGAACCCACGTGATCAATCTCGTCGCCAACCTCGACTGGAAGAATCTGAAACGGCGATGGCGCGGAGAGCCGCCCATTTTTCACAAATCGAATTGGAAGTTCGGTTTCACATTTGTTTATACCAGCGGGCAGCCGATCACTTTGCCGGGCTCCGGGTATTTCATCAACACGTTTCCCGATCGCGACGCGGTGGATTACGAACTTTTCCCCAGCGCGATCAACGATCTGCGTCTGCCGCCATACGCGCGGCTGGATGTCAGCATCACATACGAGCGACATTTCAAAGGCTGGTCGATTTTCCCGTATTTGCAGATCTTCAACATCGGCAACCGCAAAAACGTCTGGTTCGTGCAGTACGACAATAAGAACGGCCAGCCGGATATCGACGAGCAATACATGATCCCGATTCTGCCGACGATTGGCGTGAGTTTTAACTTTTGAAAAGAATATGATTGTCATTTCGAGACGGAGCGCAGCGATGTCGAGAAATCTGGCGGAAGAAAGAAGCGGTAGATGCGCTCGTGACTGATGCGATTTAAGAATGCCTCAACTAACCGCCAGATTCCTCGCCTCGACAAAAAAGCGTCGCGGTTCGGAATGACAGTTTATATCAAAATTGGGAACTAAAAAAAATGAGCACTTAGGAGAAAACCATGTTCATAAAAAAATTAATGGGTCTAGCCAGTTTAGCAATTATTATTAACGCCTGCGGCGAAGGAACTGTGAATATAACCGATGTTTCGTTTCAGCCCAAAATCGTTATTCAGGGAGTTCTGGTTCCGGAACAACTGGCGCGGGTGAAGCTTTTTCGCAACTTCCCACTCAATGCAACTGTGACTGAAAGAGAAATTATCCTGCGGGATGCGCAGGCGCTCATCCGCGACGCCGCCGGGCAACCGCACGATCTCAGCTTCAATCCTCAAAACAATTCTTACGAAGCCGAGAGCTTGATCGTGGAGTACGGTCAAACTTACACCCTCGAGGTGCGCGCCACCATCGATAGCGAGGCACTATTTGCTACTTCGACCACTTCGGTTCCTCAACCCGGCTTTCAAATTCTCGAAGACAAATCGCTGCTGGGAAGCATGCCGTACCGGCAGCGCGATCTGAATGGCGAGATCATCAATTTTGAAATCACTTTCGACCGCTCGCCGGGCACTACCTATTACGCCGCTTCTTACACGGCGCTGGCTGCCGACACCGCAACCTTCATTTATGAAAACCCGTTCGGCGACGTAACCACCGATGATCTTATAAAGGATTTCAACGACTTCAAGTATACCTTCGACTGGATTCAGGATACGCCGACTGTCCCCGGCGAATCCACCATCGAGGTATTTTCATTCTTCACCTGGTTCTACGGCGACTATCGGGCCGTGCTCTACGCCGCCGATCGCAACTACCGCGATTTTCTCTCCACCTTCAATCAAGTGCAGGAAATCGACGGCAATTTCCACGAGCCGGCGTTTCACATCGAGGGCGACGGCATCGGCGTGTTTGGCTCGGCGGTGGTGGATACGGCTTTCTTTAGGATCATCAGGTAGCAGATGTTTGGGCGCCCAAATCCGAAAATCGAAATTCGAAGCAAATTCAAGGAGCCAAATTCAAAACATGCAGTGTCGTCGATTTGATATTTGAATTTCGGATTTGTTTCGGATTTCGACATTCGAATTTTCAAGCTCGTCGCCTATTTTGGCGGTACGTCGGTATCATTATTAGCTGATGAACCGCCGCTCATTTATTAAAGACACTTCCGTCATCATCGGATTGGGCGCCCTGAATGTTATCACGCGCGGCTTTGCCCAAACCTATGATTTCGATCTCATCATCAAGAATGGTCTCATCATCGACGGCGACGGCGGCGACGGCTATCGCGCCGATCTAGGCCTCAGAGGCGATCTCATCGCCGCCATCGGAACCCTCCGCGAAAAATCCGCTTACCGCACCATCGATGCCGAAGGCTTAGTCGTCGCGCCGGGCTTCATCGATATCCACTCCCATAGTGAAGACACCCTGCTGGTAAATCCGCGCGCCGAAAGCAAAATCCGCCAGGGCGTCACCACCGAAATCGTCGGCCAGGACGGCCTATCCGTTGCGCCGCTCACTGCCGAGATGCAATCCGAATTGAATGAACGCTATCTCTCTTCCAATGGATTGCGCGTGGATTGGAGCGACTTTCAGGGCTATTTCCAGCGGCTCGTGCAAACCGGCATCGGCATCAACGTTGGCACGATGGTTGGTCAGGGCACTCTGCGCGAATGTGTCATCGGGCGCGACGATCGTCCAGCGAGTTACGCCGACTACGATCGCATGAAGCAGTTAGCGCGCATCTCCTTCCAACAGGGTGCGCTAGGGATATCATCCGGACTCGAATATACCCCCGGCGCGTTCGCCTCCAGCGACGAGCTGATCGAGCTGTGCCAGGTGATGGATTCCTTCACCGGCCTCTACGCCACTCACATGCGCAGCGAGGACAACTACCTCCTCGAAGCATTGGACGAAGCCATTGCCGTGGCGCGCGGCGCGAACGTGGCGCTGCACATCGCCCACTTGAAATGCATGGGCGAGCGCAACTGGCGTAAATTGAGCGACGTTTTTGAAAAAATCGCCGAAGCCCGCAGACGGGGCGTATCGATCACCTTTGACCGCTACCCGTACACCGCCTACAACTCCAGCCTCAGCTCGCTGCTGCCAGTGTGGGCGCGCGAGGGCGACATCAAAAAAATGACGGAACGGCTCAACCATTCCGAAGAGCGGACGAAAATAAGAAAAGAGACCCTGCAGAAAATAGAAATGATCGGCTCGTGGGAGGCGGTGCTGATCTCCTCGGTGGAGTTGGAGAAAAATCGCCGGCTATTGGGAAAACGGGTTTCCGAGATAGTGGGCGACAACGGCGTCGATCCATTTGATTTCGTCTGCAAACTAATTCTTGAAGAGAGCAACGGAGTGGGAATTTGCGGCTTTGCTATGAGTGAAGAAAACACCGCGCGCATTCTCGCCCACCCGCTGTGCATGGTGGCATCCGATGCCGCGGCGCGCGCCCCTTACGGCGCACTTAACCATTCGAATCCGCATCCGCGAACATATGGGACGTTTCCGCGTGTGTTGGGGAAATATGTGCGCGAGGATTATCTGCTTTCGCTGCCTGCTGCCATCCGCAAAATGACCGCAATGCCAGCAAACCGGCTAGGATTGAAAAAACGCGGACGCATCGCGCCGGATTTTTTTGCGGACCTGATAATTTTCGATTCCGCAAAAATTCGGGATACGGCTACATATACAAATCCTCACAGCTATCCGGAGGGCATCGCGTATGTTTTGGTAAATGGGAAGGTTGTCGTTGAGGCCAACGAGCATACCGGCAAGCTGCCCGGCATGATTTTGGGTCATGAATTGTTCAAACAAAACTATTGATTTTTAAGGCTTAAAATATTATTTTTCACCGTTCCGCTCGAACCAGGAGACACTATGAAAACGTTTTTGGTCACAGGAGGGGCCGGCTTCATCGGAAGCAATTATATCCGATATGTGCTGCAAAAATACAAGGATGTGCGCATTATTAATCTCGACAAGCTCACCTACGCCGGCAATCTCGACAACCTGCGCGACCTTGAGAACGACCCGCGCTACCGTTTTATCAAGGGCGACATCTGCGATGAAGAACTGGTCAATCGTTTGATGCCGGAAGTGAACGTGGCGGTCAACTTCGCCGCCGAGAGCCACGTCGACCGATCCATTGGCCGGCCGGAGGATTTCATCAAAACCGATATCTTTGGCGCGTTTGCATTGTTGGAGGCCGCGCGTAAAAACCACATTCAGCGTTTCATTCAAATCAGCACCGACGAGGTATACGGCAGCATCGAAAATGGCTCGTTCAAAGAAACCGATGCGCTGATGCCATCCAGCCCGTATTCGGCATCCAAAACCGGCGCCGATCGCCTGGCATATTCTTACTTCGTTACCTACCATTTGCCCGTACAAATCACCCGCTGCTCCAACAACTTCGGACCGTATCATTACCCGGAAAAATTGATCCCGCTGTTCGTCACCAATGCGATGGAAAACAAAAAGCTGCCGATTTACGGCGATGGCCAAAATGTGCGCGATTGGATTTACGTCATCGACCATTGCGACGCCATCGACTACGTCTATCAACACGGGGAAATCGGCGAAGTGTATAACATCGGCGGCGGCAACGAATACACGAATTTAGAGATCACCGAATATATTCTCAAAAAATTAGAAAAACCTAAACGTCTGATGAGCTTTGTGCCGGACCGCAAGGGACACGATCGGCGGTATTCGCTGGATTCTTCCAAGCTTCTCGATTTGGGTTGGAAGCCCAAGCACGATTTTGAGGAAGCGCTCGACGAGACCATCCAGTGGTATATCGAAAATCGCTGGTGGTGGGAAAAGTTAAAAGGCGGAGAATATCTGGAATATTATAAACAACAATATCAAACCACACTCTAAGTACTCCATTTCAAAATTAGTTGTGGGGTTTGGTTACCTTCATGGTGAGCGGAGTCGAACCATAGGCTTCACCCTTCGACTTCGCTCAGGGTGAAGAAACCCTACACCTATTTGTGAAATGGAGTACTAAGGAAGGGATTTCCTAAAATGAACTTAGAACAGAAAATCAAAGACAAGAAAGCCAAAATTGGCGTCGTCGGTCTTGGGTACGTCGGCCTCCCCCTGGCCGTGGAGTTTGCTTCGAAGGGGTTTTACACGCTTGGCATCGATCTCAATCGTCGAAAAATCGAAATGATAAACCGCGGCGAAAACTACATTCAAGACGTGGACAACGACCGCTTCCGCAGCCTCGTGGAATCCGGCATGTTGGAGGGCACCACGAAATACGGCCGCACCGGCGAGCTGGATGTCATTTACATTTGCGTGCCGACACCGTTCACGGCGAATAAGGAACCCGATATTTCTTACATCGAGCAAGCCACCGACAGTATTGCAGCGCATCTCCGCAAAGAACAGTTGATCGTACTGAAAAGCACGACGTTCCCGGAAACCACCGAAAAAGTCTGCCAACCGCGCCTCGAATCCACCGGTTTGAAAGTTGGGAAAGATTTCTATCTTGCCTTTTCCCCGGAGCGCATCGATCCGGGCCGCGTCGATTTCACCACCGCCAACACGCCGGTGGTTGTTGGCGGCGTCACGGAAAAATGCACGCAACTGGCGGTTTTGGCGTCCGAGCAAGTGATTTCAAAAGCGCTGCCGGTGTCTTCGCCGCGCGTGGCTGAAATGGTGAAGCTGCTGGAGAACATCTTCCGCAGCGTCAACATCGCGCTGGTGAACGAACTGGCACTGCTGTGCGATCGTATGGGCAACATCGATATTTGGGAAGTGGTGAATGCCGCGGCCACCAAGCCCTTCGGCTTTATGCCATTTTATCCCGGCCCCGGCATTGGCGGCCATTGCATTCTGGTTGATCCGTACTACCTGTCTTGGAAAGCCAAGGAATTCGATTTTCACAGCGACTTTATTGAGTTGGCGGCGCGCACCAACGAAAACATGCCGTATTATGTTCTCGATCTTATCGTGCGCTCCATCAGCTCGAACGGCATTACCCTTAAAACCGCGAAGTATCTGTTCCTGGGTGCTGCGTTTAAAAAGAACGTGGACGACACCCGCGATTCCCCGGCGGTAAAAGTCATGGAACTGCTGATTCGGCGCGGTGCGCAAAACGTCGCGTACAACGATCCGTACGTTCCGAAACTCAAGATCAACGGAATGGATTTCACATCACAGGATCTCACGGAAGAAAACATTCGCGAAAAAGACTGCGTGATCATCACTACCGATCACAGCAGCTACGACATCGACAACATCGTCAAACACGCGAGATTAGTTGTTGACACCCGCAACGCCACCAAATCGGTGGCCAAAGGGCGGGAGAAAATTGTTCGACTTGGCAGCGCGGCGTAACTGATGTTTTCCCCCCTCCTTGACAAGGAGGGGGTTAGGGGGAGGTTTGATGCGCGCCGCTTAATTCTTCTGGAGGAAAATGATTTCTAAAAAAAGATCCATTTGCACTTTTCTTCTTCTTTTTTCACTCAGCGCGGCAATCTCCGAAACCTCCGCCCAGACAAACCCACGTAGAACCCGCCAACCGGAGGACGATACTCGACTGCAATTCGATTCCGACAAGAAAAAGGAAGGAGTCCCCGTGTCGCCACCCACCGTTGACCGGTTTCAACCTCTCGAAGCGGCCGTGGATCCCAGCAGCTACATCGTCGGCCCCGGTGATGTGTTTCAAATCAGCATCTTTGCCAATAGCGAAACCAGCGTGGAAATTCCCGTCAATCCGGAAGGGGCGCTGATCATCCCGACTATCGGCGCCATTGCGGTAGACGGTAAAACCTTGGCTGAAGCTCAGAAAATCGTCCGCGAAGAGGGTGCAAAGAAATATCTACAGTCGCCCATCTCGGCGCATCTTACCCGGCTGCGTCAATTTCGGGTTCACATCACTGGACAGGTGGAACAGCCCGGTGTGTACAATGCGCTGGCGGTCGATCGGGTTTCGGATTTGATCGAAAAGGCCGGCGGACTCACCGACTGGGCCGCCGAACGCATGGTTGAAGTCCGCCATCTCGATGGCACGGTGGAGATGGTTGATCTTTACCAATACAAGAATTTGGGAAATCTCGACGCCAATCTTCATTTAAAAAGCGGCGACTTAGTCCACGTGCCGCCTATCACGTTCCGCAAAGCCACCGTTAGAGTCGAAGGCAGCTTGGATACGCCTGGCATCTATCAATTGTTGGATAATGAAACCCTGCTGGATTTTCTGTTGCGCGTGAAAGCGTTTAACAAGCACGCAGATTTGCAGGGTGCTTTCATCGAGCGTAAAAACGAATCCACTGGCGCCATGGCAATCATCCCTGTTTCAGCCAATTTGGAAAATGCGGGAAACGGATTGTCAAAGTTTTACTTGAAAGATGGCGACGTGATCATGGTTCCCAACCGCCAGCACGAAGTGTCGGTAATCGGGGCGGTGCGTTCTCCCGGCAGATATCTCTTTTATCCAAACATGCGTGCCATCGACTATTTGGGTCTGGCCGGCGCCACTGAGCAAGCCGTGAAACCATCCAAAATCAGAGTCATCCGCGCAGGAGAAAGGGATGCCATAAAGGGGTACGACCTGCCGCTGCAGCCGGGTGACACGGTGGTCGTGCCCGAGCGGGCGAAGTTTGGATTCCAGGAGGCAACTACGCTGATCTTAACGGTGACGAATATCATTGTGACGTTTAAAGCTGTTGGCGCATTCTAAAAACGAAGTGTGTATACTATCTCACTTATGTTGGAGGTTAAAGGAGAAATTCAGATTTGAAGATTTTTATTGCTGGAGGAGGGGGCTATATCGGTTCCGCTCTGATTCCGAAACTTCTGGAACGAGCCTACAAAGTCGATGTAGTAGATTTATTCTGGTTTGGCGATCATTTACCCAAAGACGTGTTTCGGGTGCGAAAGGATATCTTCGATCTCACCAAAGCTGATCTGGAAAAGTATGACCAAGTCATCTTTCTCGCCGGATTGTCAAACGACCCCATGGCAGAATATTCACCCAGCCAAAATTTTATCTATAATGCCGCAGCACCTGCCTACCTTGGTTACGTGGCCAAAAATGCCGGCGTGAAGCGTTTTATTTACGCCGGCTCTTGTTCCGTTTATGGCTACACGGAGGACGAACTCTTCGACGAAGAATCGCCGGCCGTTTCCAACTATCCTTACGGCATCTCGAAATTGCAGGGCGAGCAGGCGGCCATGCAAATGGTGGATAAAAATTTTTCCGTCATCTGTCTGCGTCAAGGAACGGTGTGCGGGTATAGCCCTCGAATGCGGTTGGATTTAGTGGTCAACTCTATGTTTAAATCCGCGCTTCAAAGCGGAAGTATTACTGTCAATAACCCCGCGATTTGGCGCCCCATTCTGAGTATCACTGATGCCATCACCGCATACATACGCGCGCTCGAGGCGGACGAAAAAATCTCCGGCATTTTCAATGTCGCCTCTGGTAATTTTACAGTGGGTGAAATTGGCGATTTAGTGAAAGCGGTTGTTGAGGAAAAACTGAACCAAGAAATTAAACTGGAAATTAAACACGTTCACGACTATCGTAATTACAAAGTAGATATCCAAAAGGCCCGCAACATGCTGAGTTTTAAACCACGGCACGATATCGATTTCATTGTATCGGATTTAATCAACCACTACGACAAATTTAAAGACTTTGAGAATCCCAATTACTACAACATCCAAGTTTTCAAAGCGCTCTTTAAGACGGGTTTAGTCAAAGAAAAATGAAGACAGCGATCATTGGCGCCAACGGCCAGCTTGGCTCAGACCTTGCAAAACATTTTCAAAGAAAATATGAAGTGGTAGAACTCACCCACGAGCAAATCGAGATAGCTAACATCGATTCGGTGAGCACGGTTTTGAAAACCATCCAACCAGATGTGGTGTTAAATACGGCCGCATACCATAATGTGCCGAAGTGCGAAGATGAGCCGATGAAGTCGTTTCAGGTGAATGGCCTGGGGGCGTTGAATCTGGCAAAAGTTTCAAATGATCTGAATTTCAAACTCATTCACTTTAGCACGGATTATGTTTTCGATGGCGCAAAGGAGTCGCCTTATTTGGAATACGACCCGCCTAATCCGCTAAATGTTTACGCTGCAACCAAGCTCGCCGGCGAGCATTTTGTTCATAATTATGCTGCGCGATTTTTTATTGTGCGGGTTTCCGGCATTTACGGCAGAGTACCCTGTCGGGCAAAGGGCGGCAACTTCGTCACCACGATGATCAAGCTTGCCAAGGAAAAACCGCTGGTGCGGGTAGTAGATGACGAAATCCTCACTCCCACACCTACCGATATGATCGCCCAAAATACCTATGAGCTAACGCGCACTGAAGACTTCGGAGTGTACCACATGACCTGCCAGGGGCGGTGCTCGTGGTACCAGTTCGCAAAAGTAATTTTCGATACTCTGAAATTAACCACCCCGCTCGAATCATGCAGTGTCAAAGACTTTCCCACGCCAGTTAAGCGGCCGCATTACAGTGTTTTAGAGAATCACAATCTGCGGAAAATCAATCTCGATCACATGGCCGATTGGAAAGAAGGCCTAAAACATTTTCTCAACGGGTTGTCATAAACGCAAAATTCTAAAACTAAAACGGGATGGAGGAATGAAAATAAGCATCGAAAAAGAAGCATTGAACGGCGTGCTGGTATTGCAGCCCGAAGTATTTGAAGATGCTCGTGGTTTTTTTCTGGAAGCTTATCGCGCTGATCTTTACAAAGAGTTGGGCATTGATTTGCCTTTCGTTCAAGACAATCACTCCGGCTCAGTGAAAAATGTGGTGCGCGGCCTGCACTTTCAGTGGGACCCAGCGATGGCTAAGCTCATGCGGGTCACCCGCGGTGAAGCGTTTTTAGTGGCCGTGGATATCCGCAAAGGCTCGCCAACGCTGGGACAATGGGTTGGCGAGGTGGTGTCGGCCAGGAATCGCAAACAGATTTGGGCGCCCGCCGGTTTTGCCCGCGGCTTTTGTGTGCTCTCCAAATACGCCGAAATTCAGTACAAGTGCACCGGCATCTACAACAAAAGCGGCGAATCCGGCATTCTATGGAATGATCCAGAAATTGGGATTGAATGGCCCGTGCGTAAGGCAATTCTTTCGGAAAAAGATGCAAAGGCGCAAACGCTGGCGGAGTGGTTGAAAACCAGGGCATCGGAGCATTTCAAATTTTAGTTTGGGGAAAGCTCGGCGATTTCGTTCATCAAAACTCTTTAGTCCATAATTATCATGCTTTCAGCGATTGCGAATTCCCAAATCATCATCCGGATAACGATAACAAATATCGTTGTGACTATAAGTGAGATTGGGGGGAAATTTAACCACTATGGAAAATAAAAAGTCCAGTATCATAAACTTCTTTGTGGTTGTCGCCAGGCGGCGCGGATTAATTATCGTTAATTTTCTGATCGTCTGCGTCCTAGCCGCGGCATACTCTCTGGTGATGCCGAAGACGTTCACCTCGCGAGCTACCATTTTAGCTCCCCAAGCAGAGAATGATCTCATCGGTTTATCATCCATGCTCAGTAGCCTGCCAATTGGGAAATTGGGTTTGGGCGGCCTGGTTCCGGAAGAGACTTACCGGTTTATTGCGATTCTGAATAGTCGGACAGTTATGGAAGCGATAGCTAAAAAGTTTAATCTGCAGGAACTTTATGAAACTAAAGATATTGAGAAGACCGTGAAGGCACTGCGGGAGCAAGTAAATTTTGAGATAAACGAAGACCAGACCATTTCGGTGAGTGTTTCACAAACAACAGAGCATCTGGCTTCTGAAGCGGAGGAAAATGTTGTTCGGAAGCGTGCCGCCGATATGACCAACGCGTTTCTCGAAGAACTAGATCAGGTCAATAAACGTCTGAAAACGGAAAAAGCCCGTAACAACAGAATGTTCATCGAGAAGCGATATTATGAAAACAAGAACGATCTAAAAATCGCTGAGGTAGCTTTCAAAGAATTCCAGGAAACTCACGGGCTGATCGCGCTTCCGGAACAAACTGAGGCGTCAATCAAAGCTGCCTCAGCAATCAAAGCACAAATCACAGTGAAAGAAGTTGAGGTCGCTGTATTGAGTCAATATGTCAGTGGCTCTCATGCTGAGTTGGCTCGTGCTAAAAACGAATTAAGGGAATTAAACCGCAAACTGGACGAGATGAAAACCGGAGCCCCCGATAGCATAAACGGAAATGGGAAAACCGTCTCAAGATTGTTTGTGCCGTTTAACCAAGCGCCAGAATTAGGACTCGAATATGTTCGTCTATACCGCGAAGTGACTCTACAGCAAAAGATTATGGAGCTTCTTTTGCCTCAGTATGAACTATCAAAAATACAAGAGGCGAAAGATTCGCCAACCGTGCAGATTTTAGACGAAGCCGTCATGCCGATCAAGCGAACCAAACCAAAACGAGCCATCCTAGTACTGACGGCTGCACTTTTAAGCATTTTTTTTAGTATTTTTATCATCCTGATTCAAGATTATGTTAAGACTTTAGAGTTTGATAGAAACGAAGACTATCAAAAACTGCAAGAAATCTCGCATAATATTATCAGCGATATTCGCCGGATTTTTGGAAAAACCCATAGCAAGTGATCCACTTACTAAGTTTGTTAGTCCACCTGCAACCTTCCCGGACTCAACGTTAATATTAGAATTTCATTTCATTACCAATGAAACAAATTCAGCAAGAAAGAGCTTCAGTTTCGATTGCAAAAAACTCGCTTTACGTGATCGGCGCGCAAATCTTTAGCAAAGCGCTCATCTTGCTTTTTTATGCCATTGTAGCCAGACATCTGGGAGATTCTGGTATTGGAAAATATTCGTTCATACTCAGCCTGATCGGCATCGCGACCATTTTCGCCAACTTCGGCTTTGACAATCTGATAGTCCGGGACATTGCTCAGGATCGTGCAGGGGCATCCAAATATCTTATTAACATCTGCCACATCAAAATTCTACTGGCTGCAGCAACATCAAGCATTCTGATTGTGTTTATCAGCCTGACACAAAAAACCGCGGATGTCATTCAGTGCCTCTACATAATTTGTCTCACAATTTTTTTTGAAGGTATCTCCAACGCAATTGAATCGATATTCAATGCCTTTGAAAGACTTAAGTACATCGCGTATGTTGAAGCTGCGGTGAATATTTTAAAGGTCGGGCTCGCCGTTTTAATCCACAGCCAAAATCTTGGCTTAATACATCTGATCTGGGGCGTCGTATTTCTAAGTTTCATCCGGGTTCTAATCGATGCTTACATTTTGCTGAAACAGTTCTTCAAAATACGTCCGGAATTTGACTATACTCTCATAAGCTATCTTTTTAAAACTGCTTACCCATTTGCTTTGATGGGAATGGTTTCAGTAATCTATTTTCGAATTGGTTCGATTATCTTATCATTTACAAAGACCGATGCGGAAGTGGGATGGTACGCGGCTTCTTTCAACCTGATCTCGATGCTTATGTTCATTTCCTACGGATTCAGCCAGGCCGTTTTCCCGGTGCTCTCCCGGTTTTATCGATCATCCCGAGAAGGCTTTCTTGGCATCGCGGAAAAGTCATTTCACTACTTGCTTATCATTGGCCTGCCCATAGCCCTTGGAATTACAATTTTAGCAGATAAGATCATCCATTTCGTTTACGGCGATCAGTTCCACAACTCCGTTTTAGCCTTGAAAATCTTGATCTGGAGCATCCCTTTCATCTATGTCAATTCGCCGCTGCTGCGCATTCTATATTCCGCAAACAAACAACATGTGGCTATGATAATTTCGTTTATCGGCATGGTGCTCAACATTCTTCTGAATATGTTTTTGATCCCTCGCTTCAGCTATCTCGGCGCAAGTATTTCAACGCTTGTTTCGGAGATAGTTAATTTTGTGTTTTATTATGCCGTCGTTTCCAGAATATTTTCTCATTACATAAAAATTGAGCCCGCTGCGTTCCGTTCCCTTGGTGCTCTCTTAATTATGGGCCTTTTCGTCTACTTTGCAAAAGAAAACAATCTTTTCCTGGTAATCGCATGTTCAGCCCTTCTCTATTTCGGATCGCTTTATATCCTGAAAGCACTTTCAAAATACGAACTCGAACTGATCAGAAGCCTCGTTTGGAAAAACTGACACTGAGATGACAATTCTATCGATCATCATTGTGAATTGGAATTTAGAGAAACTCTTGACAGAATGCATTGCTTCAATCTACCGAAATCTCAACGACATCAATTTTGAAATTATCGTCGTCGATAATAACTCATCGGATGACAGCGTTAAGGCAATCAAAAATGCTTACGCCAAAGTTAATCTGCTCGTAAACGAGAAGAACATTGGCTTTGGCAAAGCCAATAACCAGGCCATAAAAGCCAGCGCAGGAGAGTACGTTCTCCTATTGAACCCTGATACAATCATCGTTGGTGACGCCATTCAAAGGATGCTGGCCTTCATTATCAACGATGCTCATATTGGGGCCGTCGGGCCAAAAGTAGTCGATGGCAACAAGGTGGTCCAGCCCGAGTGTGCAAGAAAATACCTCACGCTTTCAGGCGAACTCGTTCGATTAGCAAAAATAGATCTCCTGCACCGAAGAAGTAAGATGGATAATACCTGGAATCACACACGCGAAGTCGAGGTATTATCCGGCTCATGCATGTTGATACGCAAGAGCTGTTTAGAGCAGATTGGAGGATTCGACGAACAATTCTTTTTGTATGGAGAAGACGTTGACCTATGCTATCGTATCAAACAGAGTGGATGGAAGGTTTACTATTTTCACAAGGCCTCAGTGAGGCACCTTGCTCACCAAGCGTCAGCCAAAGCAACAGCTTTCTCGCCTTTTGCCGTATCCTGTTCAAGCTCATACAAGTACTTCAAGAAAAATCGCGGATTGGGAGTCGCCATCCTGTACAGAATCGTCGTCTTACTTACGAGTCTTCTTTGGATGATTCTCTATATAATAACTCTTCGATTCCTTTCTGGAAAACCGCTTCATAAATTGAGTTTTTACCATGACTATTGTAAATTGAAGTGGGCGCTGACGACCAAAATTTCAAACGTACCTGAATAATCCAAATGAAATGGGAATCCAAAAATCTGACCCAAGCCTCGCGCATGGCAGACGGCGACCTTTTAGTACGCACCTTTTTTCTAACCATCTTTGCCGTGCAATTCGTAATGCTTTATTGCCTTTTGAACGCAAAATTCAAAGTTCTATTTTTCGTGGTTTTGGCCTTGATCTCGGTGATCTTGTTATTCCGACCGAAACTTTCTCTATATCTGTCAACCTTTATTGCCTACTCAGGCATTGCCGCCAGCATGCTCCAGGGATTATTTCTGCCAGCGGTTGCCCTCACCACCGCAGGTATGATTATTTATTTCCTCGATAGCAAACTTGTAGCGCTCGCTTCGGCGCCTCAAAACAAGATATTTCTTGCCTGGGGCTGTTTAATGATTATGTCAACACTTTATGCCGCCGATTTAACACTCAGTTACAGTAACATCTATACATTTACAAAATATCTAATCTTCTACTTTTTGATCATTAATATACTCGATTCGTGGCAGTCTCTCAGAGGCATGCTGTGGTTACTAAGCATCACAGGCGTAGTAATGTCTTTTTACGGCATTTATGTCTTTATTAGCTCCCCAGTCGAGGCGGGCATCCGCCTGAGCAGCTTTGTGACGGACCCCAATTCCTTCTCAATGCAGTTGATCCCGCTGGTTGCTTTCTCTTACACACTTCTCAAAACCGAAAAGCGGTGGTCTTTCAAAATGTCGAGTTTCGCTTTGTTGGGTTTTAATGTCGTTGCCATCATTTTAACTTTTTCACGAGGCGGCTGGCTGGCTCTTTTGGCTACTTTGTTCCTGATCGGCTGGAACGAAAAAACCAACAAGAAATTTCTTTTTTTAATGGCCGCTTTTTTTCTTGTTGCACTTTTCATAATTCCCACGGATCTTTTTTTGTTGCGCTTTGGGAATGTTCAAAGCATCACCATGGATGCCTCAGTCGCACAGAGATTGCGTCTTTTAAAAGGTAGCTTTCAAATGTTTCTTGACCATTTTCTAACAGGTGTCGGAATCGGAAATTTCATTGTCTACTCCAAACTTTACGCCAAACTTAACTTTCCACTGGTGGCACATAATGCTTATCTACACGTTGCTGCAGAATTAGGAATCGCTGGGCTACTCTTATTCATTTCATTATTGTTAATGACGCTTAAGAGTCTAAGAAAGTCTTTGTCAACTCTCAAGAATTCCTATTTGTCACATTTCCAACATTATCCAAAAGGTTTGATGATCGCACTCGCGGGGTTTGCCATCAATGCTCTGACTTTATCCGAACACTTTAGTATCGTACTATTTTTGATCATTGCGTTCACAGTCACGATTCGAAAGCTTACACTACAATTGGATGCAAGAAATGATTAGGCTGGCTTACGTGATCAACAATCTCAACATCGGCGGCGCAGAAAAACTGCTGTTGACAACCACAAAGAGACTAGATAAAAAAAAGTATCATATTACCGTATGCTCCATGTTGCAGGGTGGAGACCTCATTAGCGAATTTGAAAGCCATGGTATACGAGTTTACTGCCTGAACATGCGCTCAAATAAAGACATTCGTGGTTTTTTCAAACTGTATCGGTTATTTAAAACCAAGAGTATCGATATTGTACATACCCACTTGATTGAAGCGGATGTTTATGGAAGATTCGCTGCCATTTGTGCGGGTGTGCCGGTGATTCTCTCGACCGATCATGGTGTCGATGGCTGGCGACTAAAACGCCGGAGGCTGAAAACCAGGTTACGGCTATTCTTGAACAGGATTGCGGCCAATCACTCACAAGGAATCATTGCTGTCTCAACGGCGGTACGGAACCATTTGGTCAATGCTGAAAAGATCGACTCGGCAAGAGTCTATCTGATCCGGAATGGCATAGAGCTTCCCAAAAAAAATCATTTTTCCACCCCCATGAATGGGCGTTTGGCTCGAATTGGCTGTGTCGCCCGGTTATCCCCAGAAAAGGGCGTAGATCATTTGTTGCGCGCTTTTGCATTAGCCCAGCAAGAAAATCCCGATCTGGAATTGCAAATCGCTGGCGATGGACCACAGCGGCCTGCTCTTGAACAATTAGTTTGCAAGTTGAATCTGGCCTCCAAGGTCTTTTTCCACGGTTGGATTCCAGATGTTCGAGCTTTTTTAAATCAGATCGACTTCTTTGTGCTGCCATCGCTTCAAGAGGGGCTGCCGCTTGCTCTACTGGAGGCGATGGCCGAACACAAACCAGTGGTGGCAACCCGTGTGGGTGGAGTTCCGGAAGTGATCGAAGATGGCATCAGTGGCATTTTGGTTGAACCAGCGGATGTGACCGCACTTAGCCAAGGAATTCTTGCCCTTGCCAAAAACCCAGCGCTGCGGCAAGCAATGGCAAAAATGGCATATGAAAAGATGGCTCAGAGATTCGACATAGATTCCTCGATTCAAGAATTGCAACGCCTTTACGAAAGCTTGTTACAAGCGAAAAACCCTACTCTTTGAAAAATGGCCAAAATCAGAGTCCTCTATACCTTAAACGAAGCGCGAATTGCCGGCACCGAGAGACATGTGGTGTATTTGCTGAACAACCTCAACCGCGATCTTTTTGAGCCGTACGTTGTATGTTTTGCCGAAGGGCCCTTAATAGAGATGCTGCAAAAACAAAAGATCGAAGCCCGGGCACTGCCGAGGAACCGCTTCCTGGATTTCTCGGTGGCAAAACAATTATATGATCTAATCAGGAAAGAAAATATCGACCTGGTACACAGCCATTGTGGACATTTCTCATTTTGGGTAGCCAAGATTGCCGGAGTCCGGCGCCTCATTGAAACCCGGCATGGACTCTATTTCAATTACGACGAAATAGATCACATCTCACCGGTTACCTACTGGCTTAACAAAGCCAAAGCCTCCTTCGTCAATCTGACACTCACAGTGAACACATTTGACAAGCAACTGCTCATTGAAAAATTCAAGGTTCCCGCGCATAAAATCCAAAGCGTGTTGAACGGAATAGACTTGGAAAACATCGAAAAGGCCGTGAGGTCATCCAATAGTTTGGAAGAATTAAAAATCACAAAAAGCGCGCCGGTGGTGGGGACAGTTGCAAGGTTAACGGAGCAAAAAGGGTTACGATATTTTTTGGAGTCCATTCCTCTGATCCAAGCGGAATTTCCCGACGCTCAATTTGTGATCGTGGGTGACGGAGAGCTTAAAGGCGAACTGATCCGAATTGCTGAGAAGCATGGAATCTTGCAGAAGATAATTTTTACCGGTTATCGCGAAGATGCCATTGCGATTATGTCCCTATTCGAAGTGTTTGTTCAGCCCTCCCTCTGGGAAGGCACAGCTTATACAATTCTTGAAGCCATGGCCTTGAAGTTACCAGTAGTAGCCACCGCAGTTTTCGGAAATCGCGAGGCCGTGGTTCACGAGGAGACCGGATACTTGGTTGAAACCAGAACCAGTGTGCAGATCGCAGATAAGGTCATATATCTCCTCAAGAACAGAAACAAAGCCAAAGAAATGGGTAAAAACGGATTTGAGCGTATAAAAAAAATGTACTTGGCCAAAGAAATGACACGTCAAATCGAGCAAATCTACTTAGAGCTACTTAACTGAAACTATAGTTGAAATACCTGACATCTTGATGAAACAAACCGATTATCTGATTGGGATTTCAAGAAGAAACGCCTTCACGCGCTTTATTAAACCACCCAATCCATGTCTAAATTACAACACGAAGTATCTCAAAAAGCTCGTCCTAACAGCTGACAAAGAGAACGAAAGGATTCTCGATATCGGTTCCGGAGGACGGAAGTTAGCAAAAAAAGTAATTAATATTGATATCGATGAATTCGAAGATGTTATTATTGTTAGCGATGCGGGAAACCTTCCACTCAGAAGCAACTCTGTTGATCTGGTGATACTCACTGCTGTGTTAGAACATGTCAAATGTCCAGACAAAATTGCTTCAGAGATTTTTCGAGTACTCAAGACAAACGGTCGACTGTATGTTGAAAGCCCGTTTCTTTACCCCTTTCATGCTGATCCTATTGACTTTCAAAGATATACGCTAAAAGGTTTGATAAATCTTTTTTCAGCGTTCGAAGTTCTTGATAAGGGAGTTTGCGTTGGACCTTTTTCAGCAGTTGCTGTTTTCATACGAAAATTTTCAACAATTTTTTTTAAGAATGATTTTTTGGCAAAATCCATCGAATTTTTGATTGCATGGATAATTTTCTGGATAAAGTATTTTGATTTGTTTTTGATTAAATTCCAAAGGCTGCACGTTGTCGCTGCAGGCCTATACTTGCTACTCCAAAAAAAAGAATAATGCTATTTACCTTTTTTGAAAGCTCGTTGATGAACAAAAATAAACCAGAGAACGACAGACTGAAAAATCAGCAGGCAGCGTTGGAAACCCGGCTCGGAGAAGAACTGCGGCTTAATCCAACAAAGAAAGCATTCACAGCGGCGTACGATGAAATACACACGTTCTTTTTGAAAGAAGGCCATCAGGAAGAGCTATACTCCAGTGACCTGAGGTGGTTCTCAAAAATTTTTCTGGATTTGATTGGGCAGAGCAAACGAGTGTTGGATATCGGCACCGGCAATGGGAAATTGGCGATTGCTCTGGCCGAAAATCAAAATCAGGTGATTGGCATCGATATTTCTGGGGTAGCGCTGGAAATCGCTGCCCAAAAATTAAAGGATGCGGCCCGTGAAAACGAATTGGATGTCTCCTTTCAGTATGGAGACGCCCGTTCTCTATATTTTGCCGACAACAGTTTTGACTTTGCGGTCAGTCATGACGTGATCGAACATATTTCCGAAGAAGATTTTCTGGTTCATTTGCGGGAAGTGGCGCGCGTTTTAAAACCTCGGGGACGATACCTGTTCTGGACACCCTCCAAATTGCGGGGCGGGAGTTCTTTGGGGCTTCATCTTAAAGAATATTCAGTTAAAGATATGATTGATGTTCTCCACAAAACAGAATTCACTTACGAGTGGATCGATCTACGATTCTACAAACTCAAGCTCAAAATTGGATTTCCGCAAAGAATGTTGCCGCTCGTAGTCTGGTACGAACGCATCTTGAATCTTTTTGTCAGGTTTTTGCCAAATCCACTAAAGAAGATTTTAGTCCCACCTCTGTTTTTCTCCTTAACAAAGTCCAGGTAACGAAACGGGAACCATGCTAAAAGCTCGAAAAGCTTATACACGTCATGATCAAAATTCTACATGTCATCAACACCCTTGCCCCCGCCGGTGCGCAAACTCTGTTGATTAATTTTGCAGTCAATTTCAAAGACCCGAATTACCAGATTTACATAGCATATATTTATGGGCATGGTGAATTACTAAAAGAATATCAACTCGGTAATAACATTAAAATTTTTGACCTGACGCGCAATGGCAAATTTGACTACTTTTCACTTTTCAAGTTGACCGCCATAATAAAAACCGAAAAGATTGATATAGTTCATACGCATCTCCTGCAAGCAGGAATTTTGGGTAAAATAGCCTCCAAAATCTGCGGCGTGCAGCATATTGTATCGACTCGACATTACGGTTTTGATCCCAACGAAAATCGCCTTTTACACCAAATAGAAAATCGCCTAACAAAATCCGCCTCGGTCGTAATCGCAATTTCAGATGCCGTAAGGGAATATTTGATACTTAAAAAAATTATTTCAGAAGAAAAAATTGTAGTTATCCAAAATGGCTTTGATTTGAAAAATCTTGAACTCACGAAAAGTGGGCAAATCAAAAAAAACAACAATAAAAAATGCATCATCGGTAGTGTCGGGAGATTGGTGCCGCAAAAAGACTTTGTGACTCTTCTGGATTGCTTAATACTGGTTGCAAGGGAATTTCCTAACATCAAATTAGAAATAATTGGAGATGGGATGCTGCGATACGAATTAGAGAATTATGTAGCGCGTCTGAATCTAACCAAGAATGTTGAATTCTCAGGGTTGCTACCTCACCATATGGCTCTTAAAAGGATGAATGAATGGCGCCTCTTCATTTTATCTTCGGCGTGGGAGGGATTTGGCATAGCGATGATTGAAGCAATGGCCCTTGAAAAGGCGGTGGTCGCTACGAGGGTAGAGGGCATAACAGAAGTAGTTGACGATGGTATAACCGGTTACTTAGTGCCAGCAAAATCGGCAGCAGATTTGGCAGAAAGAGTTATTGAATTATTGGGCAACGATGCAAAAAGAATCAACATGGGAAAAAGAGGTAGAGAAAAGGTAATAAATCAATTTTCCATTGAAAAGTTTAATGAAAGAACAAAGGTAGTCTATGAAAGCTTGATTAAAAAGCATAAACTTCCTAATCTGAACTAATCATATAATGAACTACCGCAACGAAACTGTTGAAGCGCATCTCTTAACGAATTTACAAAACGAGAACGGCATTCGCGTCTTGCATATCATCACAAACCTTTCGGTCGGCGGCGCGCAAGACAACATGCTGGCAACCCTTGAAAGATTGCAGCGGAAAAAATACGACGTCGGCCTGCTCACTTCTTCAGAAGGAGAATGGCTCCAGAGGGCGAACAATGTCAAGAATCTTAAACTCATTTTTGTAGATTCCTTTACCAGGGTTATCCATCCTGTGAAAGACTTATTAACACTGTGCAAAGTCTATTCAAGAATCAAAGAAGGGGGATATGACATCGTTCATACTCACTCTTCGAAGGCGGGTGTGCTGGGACGGATCGCGGCCAGGCTGGCCGGAGTACCCATACTCGTTCATACCCACCATGGACTTAATTTCCACGACTACCTCAATCCCGTGCTTCGATTTGTTTTTTTAAAACTAGAGCGGGTGTTGTCAAATATTTCCGACAAGCTAATAATGGTAACCCTGCTGAATCTACAGAAAGCCCTCGAGGTCAAGCTTGCCTCCAAGGAGAAGTTTGTCAACATTTACAATGGGATCGATTTTGGGAATTTTGATGTGATCGTCGATAGCAAGGCTAAACGAAAAGCCATTGGCGTATTGGGAAATGAAAAGATCGTCGGCACCGTAGGACGGCTGTGCCCACAAAAAGCGCCGCAGGATTTGATCGCCGCAATTCCGAAAATTTTGAAAGTTCGTAAGGACGTGCTTTTTCTATTTATTGGAGACGGTGAACTGCTTTCGCCGATGCAGGCTTTGTCAAAAAGACTAGGCGTCGAATCGCATGTGAGATTTTTAGGAAACCGCGACGACGTACCGGAATTGCTGCAAATCATGGATGTGTTTGTGCTTACCTCATTATGGGAGGGCATGCCGCGCTCCCTCACTGAAGCCATGTACTGCGCCCGGCCGGTCGTCGCCACGTCCGTTGATGGTACTCCAGAGTTAGTGCAACACAACGAGACCGGAATCTTGGTGCCGCCGCGGGACATCGAAGCTATTTCTAATAGCATTCTAACACTGCTGAATGATGAAGCAAAAGCCAAACAAATGGGCGCAGCGGCCAAACGGCGTGTTGCTAAAGAATTCTCTATTGATAAAATGATAAGCGACATCGAGCAGCTTTATGATGAACTCCTAAAACAAAAGAGATTAATTCATCCCAACCATTCTCAAGTTCATGCCAAAAAAACTTGAAAAACTTCTTCTCATCCTCACCGACTTCATCTCCATCACCTGCGGGTTTCTGGTTTTTGCCTGGATGCGCAAAGAGATGGGGCTGTACGGTGAAACCAATATTCGAGCGCTGCTTTTTATGTTCGTCCTCTGGTTCTTCATTTTCATGTTCTTCGGACTCTACCGCTCGTGGTATGCCCAATCCCGTTTCGATGAAGTGGTCACGATCTTCAAAACCATCTCATTTGGCGTGCTCGTCATCTTTCTCATCACTTTCGATTTTGAAAAAGATTTGTCGAATCCGCCGACTATCGGACGCATGTTCATCGCCAATTACTGGTTCGTCTTGCTGGTCTCTGTCATCTCCTTTCGATTGATTCTGCGAAGCATTCAGCGCGCTTTGATAATGGCAGGAATCGGCAATCGCCGCACCTTGATCGTGGGATCGAGCAAACATAGCAGCGAGCTTGCTGTAGAAATTGCAAGATTCCCAGCCCTGGGATACAAGGTTGTGGGATATGTCGGCGAAAAAGATCTTCAGCAACCGGAAAGCACGACTCTGCGGCGGCTGGGCCATATCGAACAGATTAATGACGTTATCGCCAGCGAAAAAATCGAGGAGATCATTTTTGCATTAACGGGCAACTCCCGGCAAAAAGTTATGGACGTCGTGGGCGACTGCGATGGTCTGCCGGTGAATTTTAAAATCGTGCCGGACTTGTACGACATCGTCATGGGACAGGCGCGCACCAATCAGCTTTACGGTTTCCCGCTCATCGACATCCTGCCGCACTTCATGCCGGAATGGGAACGCAAGGTCAAGCGGTTGATGGACGTGACGATCTCCTTCATCATCCTGGCGGCGTTCTCCCCTGCCTGGTTGTTCGTTGCGGTGGCCATCAAGATCAATTCCCGTGGTCCGGTTTTGTACAAACAGCAGCGAGTGGGAAAAGATGGCAAAGAATTTACTATCTATAAGTTTCGCTCTATGGTGCAGGACGCCGAATCCCTCAGCGGCCCGAAGTGGGCGGAGAAAGCCGATCCCCGGATCACCTTGGTGGGCAACCTCATCCGGCGCGCGCGCATCGACGAAGTACCGCAATTTTACAACGTACTCATGGGCGACATGAGCTTGATCGGCCCACGTCCGGAGCGGCCGTTTTTTGTCGAACAACTCAAAAAGCAGATTCCCTTCTATTCTCGTCGTCTGAAAGTCAAGCCCGGCATCACTGGCTGGGCGCAAATAAAAGGTGGCTATGATACCTCAGTCGAGAATGTAAAACAAAAATTGCAGTACGACCTCTTCTATCTCGAAAATATGTCACTGCGCATGGATTTGAAAATTCTCATCAACACCATTTATGTGATGTTGATGGGCAAGGGACAGTGATATAAAAAAAACCAAACAGCAGGTGTTCCAACAGAGGAATCATTTTAGTCTCTTTAAAGTGAAATCCTTGCAAAAAAAAGCAAAAACTTAGGACTCAGATTCTCGCAGATGTACGCAGAAAAAAATCAGCGCTAATCTGCGTTTATCTGCGTCCAAAGAAATTATGGTTGCGGCTCGTCCGCGCTGAGTTTAGGTAAATACTATTAATTGAAAGTTTTCTCCTTAATGACATTATCTGGCTTCAACAATTTCCCCAAAACTTTTTCGTTGTAATTCTCTCCCGCTTTTTGTTAATTTAACAACAAATTCAATCATCTATCAAACTTTTGGAATCAACATGTTAGACCTCAAATTCATCCGCGATAACACCGAACTGGTGAAACAGGCGGCGCAGAATAAAAATCAAAAAGTCGATATCGATAACCTGATTGACCTCGACGCCCGGCGGCGAGAAATCATTCAAAAGGTCGAGGATCTGAAAAGTCAGCGCAACGTGGCGTCGCAGGAAATTGGGCAGATGAAGAAGCAGGGCAAAGACGCCAGTGAGCCGATCGCCAAGATGCAAAAAGTGGCTGATACCATCAAAACTCTTGATGAAGAATTGAAAGCGGTGGAAAACGACATCTACCAAATTCAGATCTGGATACCAAACATTCCGCATCAGTCGGTACCGATTGGCAAAACCCCGAACGACAATGTCGAAGTGAAACGTTGGGGCGAGATTCCAAAAATGGACTTTCAGCCCAAGGCGCATTGGGAAGTAGCAGAGAAATTGGGCATCGTGGATTTTGCCCGCGGCTCGAAGGTGGCGGGTTCGTTTTTCGTGAGCTATACGGGCGCCGGCGCGAGGCTGGAACGTGCCTTGATCAATTTCATGCTCGACTTGCACACCACCAAACACGGCTACACCGAAGTCTTTCCGCCGTTCGTGGTCAACCGCGCGTCGATGTTTGCCACTGGCCAGCTCCCAAAATTGGAAGAAGACATGTACCTCGCGCAAGTGGATGACTTGTTTCTCATCCCCACCGCCGAAGTGCCCGTCACCAATTTACACCGTGACGAGATTCTCAAAGAAAAAGATTTGCCGGTTTATTACACTGCTTACACCCCGTGCTTCCGGCGTGAAGCCGGTTCGTACGGTCGCGACACGCGCGGGCTGGTGCGTATTCACCAATTTGACAAAGTGGAAATGGTGAAGTTCGTCAAACCGGAAACGTCGTACAAGGAGTTGGAAACTCTGCTCTCCAACGCCGAAGAAGTCCTGCAGTTGCTCAATTTGCCCTATCGAGTGATTGAACTATGCTCGGGTGACATGAGCTTCGCGGCGGCAAAATGTTACGACATCGAAGTGTGGGCCCCAGGTGTACAAAAGTGGCTGGAGGTGTCGTCGTGCAGCAACTTCGAGGATTTTCAGGCGCGCCGCGGTAATATCCGGTTCCGCCGCGCTGCCACCGGCAAAACCGAACTTGTGCACACCCTCAATGGCTCCGGGCTGGCGTTGCCGCGGACGGTCATCGCTATTTTAGAAACCTACCAGACCGATGAGGGCACGGTGATTGTGCCGGAAGCGCTGCGAGAATATTTGAAACTGGGTATTATCAAATAACATGACCACGAAGTCATTTTTCAATAAGGTGTCCAATTCACACGAGGACATTCTACAAGAGTTTATTGATCTTTTGCATGAAAAAAATATTGACTATTGTTTGGTTGGTGGGTTGGCAGTGAATGCGTACGTAGAACCAGTCATAAGCCTTGACATGGATTTGATTGTGGCGGCTAAAGATTTGGACAAATTGCAAAAAATGGTAGAAACAAAATATGTTGTAAAAACATTCGAGCACAGCTTAAATTTCAAAAGCCCAAAATCAAATCTGAGGATTCAAATACAAACCGATCCACGATACCAAACCTTTGTAGAAAACGCAAGCTTACAGGAGGTGATGGGCTACCGGATGAAGGTAGCATCTTTGGAAAATGTACTGCAGGGAAAGATCTGGGCCTACTTAGATGAAACCCGCAGAAAAAGTAAACGGCAAAAGGATTTGGCCGACATTCTCAGATTAGTGGAATCCTATCCTAATTTGAAACTGCTCTTGCCAGACTCGATGAAATCGCTGACTTAAGGCAACCTAAATGAACATCGCTTCAGAAAAAGACCTCCGCCAAACCATCGTCGAAATCGGGCGGCGCATGTATGCCCGGGGCTCCGTTGCCGCCAACGACGGCAACATCAGCGTGCGGCTGGATAAGGATCGCATCCTCACCACGCCCACGGGTGTTTGCAAGGGATTCATGGAGCCAGAAAACATGGTGACTGTGGATTTAGCCGGCAAGCCCCTTTCCGACGGCCGCCCATCAACGGAATTGCCCTTGCACCTATTCATTTACCGCGAGCGCCCGGACGTCCAGGCGGTGGTGCATGCCCACCCGCCCTATGCCACCGGCTTCGCCACTGCCGGTATTGCGCTCGACAAATGCGTGCTGGCGGAAGTGATCGTAACCATCGGCACCATCCCGCTGGCAGCTTACGGCACACCATCCACCGAAGAACTCCCCAATACCCTAAAGCCGTACATCCATTCCTGCGATGCTTTTCTAATGGCCAATCACGGCGTGGTCACTGTTGGCCGTGACTTAATGGATGCTTATTTCAAAATGGAGCGCGTAGAGCATTATGCGCAAATTATTTTCATCTCGCGAGCGTTGGGCGGCGAAAGAGTGCTTCCGAAAGAACAAGTGGAGAAACTCTATGAGCTGCGCGAGGTTTACGGCGACACCTCCCTCAACCCTGGCTGTTATGCTTGCAGTCACGAGTGCATCAATGAATCGTGTGTAAATCACGATGTCAAATATCAACCGCAATCCCCGGACTATTTCGGCGAAATCGTGGAAAGGGTGCTGGCCGCAGTACGGTAATTTAAAACCAAGAATTTCACAAATTCTCTAATAATTTATGTGTCATTCAGGAGGAACCTTTTCATGAAGTTCAGCCCAGTCTGTGAATCAAAAGTTTCCTCCTGAATGACAATGGCCATACTTAACGTAAATGACGGCATTCATTCTATTTTGAAATGTCGTACTTATTATCTTTCTTCGTGAAATTCGTGGTTACTAAATGGGGCTGACTATCGATTCCCCTCCTCTTATCGCCATCGTTTTTAGCAATCTGACGAACAGGCCTTCATCTCACTATTTTCCGACTGCTTTACCTCATGATCGGTGTCCTTTCATAGCTTAAAGAAACTATTCACTGTAAAATTTTTCTTTTGCAATTATATAGCTTAACTATTATATTTCACCAGCTTTTTTAAGTTTTCTTAAGACGTACCTATTATTTAGGAGTAGGCAAAAAGATATGAAATCCCAATTGTTGGAAGAAGGCCTTCAACGCGATATCGATCAAATAAGAGATAAAGTTCTCGAAATGGCCAGTTTGGCCGAAAATTCGCTTCGAACCAGTCTGAAAGCGCTGAACGATAAAAATCAGGAATTGGCTTATTCGGTAATTTTGCGGGACCGCTATATTGACGAGCTGGAGAAAGAGCTCGATCGTCTTTGCCAGCGATTTTTTGTGCGGCATCTCCCGGCTGCCGGACACTTGCGATTTGTTTACGGGGTCATAAAAATCAACAATGAACTGGAAAGAATTGGCGACTATGCCGAGAGCATCGCGCGCCACTTTCTGGCATTGTGCTCCATCGAGCCGTATCCAACTTACAACCGGTTCGTGGAAATCGCCAATCTTGCCATCCCGATGCTGCGCAACGCCATTCAGGCTTTCGTCGATCAGAATATGGACTTGGCCAACGCCACCATTGAATTAGAAGAAAAGGTGGACGACATCCGCTATAGTGTAACACAGGATCTCGCGCGATTACGGGACAGTGGTCAGATTACCTCCGAGGCTTTAGCGCCGCTTATGATCATTTCCAGCCGTTTTGAAAGGGTGGCGGACCAGGCCTGCAATATCTGCGAAGAAGTGTTGTTTATGGGCACTGGTCAAAATATCAAACACGAAGGAGTGGGCATTTTCCGAATGCTGTTTGTTGATGCCAGCAATTCCTGTGTAAGCCAGATGGCAGAAGGCATCGGCAAATCGCTCGGCTTGAAGAATTTCATATTCAACAGCGCGGGTATCTCCCCGCAGCCAACCGATGCCAGAACCATTCGCTTTATGTCCGGAAAAGTAATCGATATTTCCAAGCAAACTTCCAAATATCTTAACGAAACACTGGATATTGAAGATTACCAGGTGGTGATTTCGTTCAGCAAAGAGTCCGACGTGGCGTTTCCGGCGCCGCCCACGAAAACGGTCAGCATAAGCTGGTACATCAGCGACCCCTCCAAGCTGAAGGGCTCCGAAGATAAAATTCAAGCCGCATTTGAAAAGACCTACAAATTTCTGGATAAAAATATTCGCAACCTTGTTAACGCCGTTCTAATCGATGACGCGCAATAAGAAGATGAAGAGGAGGGAAAATGCATCACAATTCTAAACTTATGGTGCTTTGCACGCTGGTTCTGGCTATATCCGGCTGCGGCAAAAAGAGCGACAGTGGAGAAACCGCACAATCTGAAAAACACATCATTCAAAACTCCGGCTCTGACACCATGGTCAACTTAGCGCAGGCCTGGGCAGAGGAGTACGCCAAGATCGATCCGACGGTCTCCGTGGAAGTTTCCGGCGGCGGTTCCGGTACCGGCATCGCCGCTCTGATCAACGGCACGGTTGACATTGCTAATTGCAGCCGCGCGATTGAGCCGGAAGAAGCGGAAACCGCCCGGCAAAATGGCCACGACCCGCAAGAGTACGTCGTTGGATATGATGCGTTAGCGGTTTATGTTCACAAAGACAACCCGCTAAATGAAATCACCATCGAGCAACTGGCGGAAATTTACGGCGAGGGCGGCAGCATCACCAAGTGGTCGCAGCTCGGCATACAACATACCGCCGGCTGCTCCAACGATGAAATCATTCGGGTGAGCCGCCAATCCAATTCCGGTACGTACCACTACTTTCGCGAAGCCTTGCTGGGAAAGACCCGCGATTTTAAGCTGGGCTCTCGCGATCTGCACGGCTCGAAAGACGTGGTTGAGTTGATTTCCAAAACTCCCTGCGCCATAGGTTATAGCGGGATGGGTTACGCTATTCCGGAAGCAAAAACAATAAAAGTCTCAAAAAAAGCTGGTGAACCCTTTTACGCTCCAAGCATCGAAACCACACTATCTGGCGCTTACCCCATTGCCCGCCCGCTTTACATGTACTCGTCGGGAAAGCCCACGGAGCACACCCAAAAATACCTGGATTGGATATTGTCGGATGTGGGGCAAAAAATCGTCGAGCATAGCGGCTACGTACCTTTACCTGCGGACAAGCGCATAACGCAAAAGGAAGTGGGGGAATAACTTGGCGAAACCAAGCCGACGCCAGTTTGAAAGCGGCCTCGAATTTGTCATCGAATCGCTGATTAAACTGTCGGGGTTCAGCGCGATATTTTTTGTATTCGGAATATTTTTCTTTGTCTTTCGTGAAGGGGCCGGCTTTCTTTTTGATGGCTTAAACCTCAAAGAGTTTCTAACCAGTACAGAATGGTATCCCACCTCCGTCAGCCATAAACGCTATGGCGTTTTCGCCCTGATAGCGGGGACCGGCAGCATCACCGTGACCGCGATGCTGATCGCAGTTCCGTTCGGACTCGGCGCAGCCATTTTCATCTCCGAGTTCTGCGGCCCGAAAATGAAAGAAACGTTCAAAATCGTCATCGAGCTGCTGGCGGCCATTCCGTCGGTTGTCTGGGGATTTGTCGGGCTAACAGTGATGAACCAACTCATCATCGCCCTCTTCGATGTTCCGATCGGCCTGACTGTGCTCAACGGCAGCATCATTCTCGCGCTCATGAGCGTACCCATTATCGTCTCCATTGGCGAAGACGCTCTGAAAGCAGTGCCGGATTCCTACCGCGAGGCGGCTGTGGCCCTCGGCGCCACGCGCTGGCAGATAGTCTACCGCGTCTTGCTGCCCGCTGCAAAAAACGGCCTGCTTGCCGCAGTCCTGCTCGGCATCGGGCGTGCAATAGGCGAAACCATGGCGGTGCTTATGGCCACCGGGCACGCAGTGAAAATCCCCACAAGCCTGTTCGACTCGGTGAGAACCCTCACAGCCACCATCGCTGCCGAGTTGGGTGAAGCGCCGGTAAATTCCGATCACTACCAGGTCTTATTCATCATCGGAATCCTGTTGTTCACCATTACCTTTGTGGTAAACTTGCTCTCCGATCTCATCGTGAAAGGCATTCGCGAAAAATGACGCCGCCGATCATCTTTAATGACAATGTGAGACCCTTCAATGAACCATGAGCCGATAACTATGACCGCGCCACAATCTACCCAAAAACTCTTTACTGAAACGGCCCTGGGGCGACGAAAAAAGATCAGCGAAACCATCGCCAAGTACATCTTTTTTGTGATGGCGCTTTTGATGATCGCGCCTCTGCTGCTGATTGTCGAATACCTTTTTATCAAAGCTTTGCCGGTTTTGTCCATTGATTTTCTGACAACCAATCCGATCAACGGCATGCGAGCCGGCGGCATTTGGGCGCCGTTGCTTGGCACGGTTTACCTTGTAGTGATGTCCCTGCTGGTGGCCGCGCCCATTGGAGTAATGGCAGCGATCTACCTCAACGAATATGCCCGCGACAACTGGCTCACCCGCATCATTAACCTCGCGGTGGTCAACCTCGCCGGCGTCCCCAGCATCGTTCATGCCCTTTTTGGATTGGGCGCGTTCGTATTGTTTGCTGGCATTGGCCGATCCATTCTCGCAGCTTCGCTGACGCTGGCAATCATGACCTTGCCGGTAATCATTGCCAGCACCAAAGAGGCGCTCGCTGCCGTTCCCATTGCCTTCCGCGAAGCCTGCTGGAACGTAGGCGCCACCCGTTGGCAAACCATTCGCAGCATCGTGCTGCCTAACTCCATCAGTGGAATTTTGACCGGCATCATCTTGCAGGTTTCACGCGCCGCAGGTGAAACCGCCCCAATCATGTTTACTGGCGTGGTCTTTTTCAAAGCCATCCCAGAGGGCGATATTTTTGCCTACAATCTCTTCGATCAGTGTATGGCCCTCTCCATGCACCTGTTCACCATTTCTACCCAGGTTCCCAATGTACCGGAAGCCCTGCCGTATGGCACCGCGGTCGTGCTCATGGCCACGGTGTTGTTGGTCAACGCCCTGGCCATCACCTTTCGGGTGTATTTAAGATCAAGGAAGCGGTGGTAAAGAATAAGACACGAATGAACCATTCATTCCAGTAATTTCGAAGTGTTCGGCGGCTGAAAAGGAATCTGTAGGCATGAAATTATCCGAGAAAAAAATCGAAGTGTCTAATCTGGTCGTAAGCTATGGCCGCAAAGAAGCGCTCAAGGGCATAACGCTTGACATTTTTGCCAATGAAATCCTTGCCATTATAGGCCCTGCCCAATCTGGCAAAACCACTTTGCTAAAGGTTATCAACCGCACCATCGAATTCATTCCGGGGGCAAAGGTCCGCGGTATGGTAAAAGTCGATAGCCAGGATGTCTCGCAAATCAAAAATGTTTATGAGCTGCGCCGCAAAATCGGCATGGTGTTTCCACTGCCGGTGGGGCTGCCGCTTTCCATTTATGATAACGTTGCATTTGCCCCGCGCGCGGCCGGCATTCACAATCGCGCGCAATTAGACGAGTTGGTCGAGCGCTGCCTGACACAAGCCGCTCTGTGGGATGAAGTGAAGGATCGTCTGAGCAGTCTCGGCACCAAACTCTCGGGCGGGCAGCAACAGCGACTCACCATCGCACGGGCGCTTTCTCACCAGCCGGAGATTCTCTGCCTCGACGAATTTTCAATAGCAGTCGATCCGGTAACGACCATGCGCATCGAGGAAGTGCTCAAACAATTGCGTTCGGAAGTTACCATTATTCTGGTCACCAACCTCGTGCAACAGGCGCGGCGACTGGCTGACCGCACGGCATTTATACTGAATGGCAAGATGATCGAGATCAACACCACCGATGTCATCTTTTCTGATAGTCCGGACAATAAAATGACTTATGAATATGTTAATGGAATTTTTGGATGAACGAAAACAACGAATACAGCATCCAAACTCACCACTTGAACCTTTGGTATGGCAGCTTTCAGGCGCTGATCAACGTCAGCGTCAACATTCGACATGGAATCATCACTTCACTAATCGGCCCCTCGGGCTGCGGCAAAACCACTCTGCTGCGCTGTTTCAATCGCGTCAATGAGCGCTACGGCAACGTGACCACCACCGGCGAAATCAAAATTCTTGGGAAAAATATTTATGATCCGGATGTCTCTCTGTCCGAGCTGCGCAAGTCGGTCGGCATGGTCTTTCAACGCCCAAACCCTTTGCCCATTTCCGTGTATGAAAATATCATCTTCGGGCTGCGAATTCATACCACATTTGGTGCTTTGAAAAAATCCAAAACCGATGAAATGGTGGAGCAGGCGTTGAGAGAGGTTTTTTTGTGGGACGACCTAAAAGACCAACTGCAAACTAAGGCAACCAGGTTGCAGCTCGAGCAGCAGCAAAAACTTTGCATCGCCCGCCTCTTGCCTTTGAAACCGCAGATAATTTTGATGGATGAACCGTGCTCGGCTCTCGACGCCGAAGCGACCAGCGCCATCGAAGAATTGATGCTCAGTCTGGCGGGACGTTACACGATTCTGATTGTAACGCACAACATGGCGCAAGCCCGGCGCATCAGCAGCGAATGTATCTTTATGCTATTGGGAGAACTCATGGAACACAGTCCCACTGAGGAATTATTTCTGGCTCCGAAAAACCCTAAAACCGCTGAATACATCGAAGGACGCTACGGGTGATCGTTTCTTGTTCCTAAGATTAATTTTGACAAACTCCCAGAAACAATCATCACGATCAACATCTCCGAATAGAGCAACAGGAATGAGTAGCTTTTTACGGATGATTCGAAGGCAGGGTAGCCGCGCGGTAAGTGAATGGGTCAGGATTTAAGTTTGCTGAGCTTCGCAAGCGCTAAGTCAACACTGTCGTAAATATCGAAAATTTGATCGAGATTCGTCATTTTCAAAAGGCTCTGCACCGGCGCTTGCAGACTGGCGAGCACCAAATTGCCGCTCCCCTTCTTGATTGAAGAAAGGGACGAGATCAACTCGCCCAATCCAGTGCTGTCTATCCACATCACTTTTGACAGATCAAGAACAATGTGCTTGATTTTTCCCTTCGCAGTTTCTCGCACTTTCTCCTGAATCACACCGCGCCCTTCCAAGCCCGTTAGTTTCCCCTCGATGGAAAGAATAGCAATATGGTTTTCGTCTTTTTGGATAATTTTGATCATATTCGTTATTCTTTTAATCCTAAATTAATTCAAACGATCTTGATTTCATACTAATTCAGCGGCTCGCAAACGCTCTTCGATCTCCACAATAAGTTTCGCGTCAGCCGGCAGCAGCGGTGCCCGCGGCAAGCCACCGTAAAGTCCCAACCTGTCCATGGCAGCCTTAATGGCGGGGACGCCCAGCGGACCAATCAATTTTGTCGCCAGTGGAAGTATGCGCAAATAAATATTTCGCGCTTTCTCGAACGATCTATCCTCAGTAGCACGATAAATCTCCAAACATTCCTTAGCGGCTATGTTGCCAACCGCCAGAATCGCGCCCGCAGCACCCACCATTAGACCCGACAAATAGTTCGCGGCATTGCCAATGAGCAGGCTGAACTTGTTTCGGGATAGCTGTGCCAACTCCGCCAATTTCGCAAAATTTGGAGTGCTGTCTTTGATTCCAATGATGCGATCGTGAGCTGCCAGCCTTTTGATCGTGGCGACCGACATGTCAACACCAGTAAAGACCGGCACGTTGTAAATTATCACCGGTATGGGCGAACGATCGGCAATACCTTCGTAATGTCGCACCAGGACATCGTCGGTCATTTGTGCTTTGTAGTAATTTGGCGTCAACACCAGAGCGGCATCGGCCCCCAGGTCTGCTGCCAGACGTGTAAAAGCAATCGTTTCAGCCGTGGTTTCATAACCCGTGCCGGCTATCAGGGATTTTCCATCAGAAATGGAGCCCCGTGCGGCTTTTAATAGCGCTATCCTTTCATCGCGGCTCAAATAGGGCGCCTCGCCCGA
>Ga0247727_10003828_pt1 | contig 32814 bp, 24 predicted proteins | sample WisWelCaveWW1625_FD_202498 | JGI IMG/M metagenome (GOLD analysis project Ga0247727, IMG submission 202498) | Biofilm microbial communities from Wishing Well Cave, Virginia, United States - WW16-25 | ecosystem: Environmental > Aquatic > Deep subsurface > Groundwater > Cave microbial mat | place...
GCGGGTCTTCAAGGAGCTGCGCTACCGCACGCTCGACAGCTGGACGCGCGACCGGCGCGTGGTGGCCAAGGCCGAGGCGCTGGAGCAGGGCCGCAACCCGCGCTTCATCGTGACCTCGCTGCCCTGGTCGGTCATCGTCGGGAAGACGCTGTACGAAGAGGTCTACTGCGCACGCGGCGACATGGAGAACCGCATCAAGGAGCAGCAACTGTACCTCTTCGCGGACCGCACCTCGGCGCAGACGATGCGCGCCAACCAGATCCGCCTGGACCTCTCGTCCGTGGCGTACGTGCTGCTGGCCGCGCTGCGGCGCCTGGCGCTGGCGGGCACCGAGATGGCGCGCGCGCAGTGCCACACGATCCGCCTGCGGCTGCTGAAGATTGGCGCCCTGGTCCGGATCACGGCGCGCAAGGTGTGGGTGTCGCTGGCCAGCGGCTGCCCGTCGGTCGCGCTCTTTGCCACGGCCCTCGCGCGACTGCGACCGACACCGGGCTGAGACGCCCGGAGCTCGATCGAGCCGGTCGCACCAGCGCGCCGAGAGTCCGTCTACGCGACGCCGCAGCGCCCGCTCCACGCGCTTGCAGGCCCCTCAGCGCGCCTCCGGCGGACCCGGGCTCCGCGCAAACCAGAGATCACGAGGCGCGCCGGACCCGGAGCCGACCAGGACCGCGCTGCAACCAGGCGGCACTGGCGGCTGGTGAGAAATGCGGGCTAGGTGCTGCTGGCGACCTCCGCCACGCCCAGCTTGCGCGCGCGCAGCGCCTCGCCGTCCAGCTCGACCAACACCTTGTCGCCCGTGCCGATCTCGCCGGCCAGCAGCGCCTTGGCTAGCATGTCGACCACGTGCTTCTGGATGGCGCGCTTGAGCGGCCGAGCCCCGTAGGCGGGGTCGTGGCCGGTCCGCGCCAGGAAGGCCGTGACCTGCTCGTGGAACTCCAGCTCCAGGCCGCTGTGGGTGGCCGCCTGGCGGCGCAGGCGCTCGAGCTGGATGCGCACGATCTGGTGCAGGGCCCCGGTCGCGAGCGGCTCGAACTCGATGACGTCGTCGAGGCGGTTGAGGAACTCGGGCCTGAAGCAGGCCCGCACGGCGTCCAGGCCGCGCAGGTTGCTGGTCATCAGCACCAGGCACTGGGTGAAGTCGACCGTGCGGCCCTTGCCGTCGGTCAGGCGGCCGTCGTCGAGCACCTGCAGCAGGGCGTGGAACACGTCCGGGTGCGCCTTCTCGACCTCGTCCAGCAGCAGCACGCAGTGCGGGCGCCGGCGCACGGCCTCGGTCAGGGCGCCGCCCTCGTCGTGGCCCACGTAGCCGGGGGGCGCGCCGATGAGCCGCGCCACGCTGTGCTTCTCCATGTACTCGGACATGTCCAGGCGCACCATGGCCTTCTCGTCGTTGAACAGGAAGTCGGCCACGCTGCGGGCCAGCTCGGTCTTGCCCACGCCCGTGGGGCCGAGGAACAGGAAGGCGCCGACCGGGCGCGTGGGCGACGCGAGGCCGCTGCGCGCGCGACGCACGGCGTCGCACACGGCGTGCACGGCGGCGTCCTGGCCCACGAAGCGGCGGCGGATGTGGTCCTCCATCCCGAGCAGGCGCTGGCGCTCCTCGCTGAGCAGGCGCGTGACGGGGATGCCGGTCCAGCGCGAGACGACGACGGCGATCTGCTCGGCGTCCACGTTCTGCGGCAGCAGCGCGCCCTTGTCGGCGCGGGCCTCGATCTCGGCCGCCCGGCGCTCGATCTCCTGGCGCAGGGCTGGCAGCCGGCCGTAGCGGATCTCGGCGGCGCGCTCGAAGCGCCCGGCGCGCTCGGCCTGCGTGCTCTCGTGCTCGAGGACCTGCAACTTTTCCTTGGCGGCGCGTTGCGAGCCGATCAGCTCCTTTTCCTGCTTCCAGCGCAGGCGCAGCGCGGAGGCCTGCTCCCCCAGCTCGGCGATGCGCGCCTTGACGTCGTGGACCTGGCGCGTGTCCTGGTCGTCCTCGGACTCCAGCGCGCGGCGCTCGACCTCGAGCGTGCGCAGGCGGCGTTCGAGGTTGTCCAGCTCGGGCGGCATGGAGTCGATGGCGATGCGCAGGCCCGAGGCGGCCTCGTCCAGCAGGTCGATGGCCTTGTCCGGCAGGAAGCGGTCCTGGATGTACTGCTTCGACAGGCGTGCCGCCGCGACCAGCGACTCGTCGAGGATGCGCACGCCGTGGTGCACCTCGTAGGTCTGCTTCAGGCCGCGCAGGATGGCGAGCGTGTCCTCGACGGTCGGCTCGTCCACGCGCACGGGCTGGAAGCGGCGCTCGAGGGCCGCGTCCTTCTCGATGTGCTTGCGGTACTCCTGGATGGTGGTGGCGCCCACGCAGCGCAGCTCGCCGCGCGCCAGCGCGGGCTTGAGCATGTTGGCCGCGTCGACGGCGCCCTCGGCCGCGCCGGCGCCCACCAGCGTGTGCAACTCGTCGATGAACAGGATGACCTGGCCAGCGCTGCCCTGCACCTCCTTGAGCAGGGCCTTGAGGCGCTCCTCGAACTCGCCGCGGAACCTGGTGCCGGCCACCAGGGCCGCGAGGTCCAGCGCCAGCACGCGCCTGTCCTTCAGGCCATCGGGCACGTCGCCGCTGGCGATGCGCTGCGCGAGGCCCTCGACGATGGCCGTCTTGCCCACGCCGGGCTCGCCGATGAGCACCGGGTTGTTCTTGGTGCGGCGGCTGAGCACCTGCAGCACGCGGCGGATCTCGTCGTTGCGGCCGATGACCACGTCCAGCCTGCCGTCGCGGGCCATCCGGGTGAGGTCGCGCGTGAAGCGCTCCAGCACCTGGAAGCCCGACTCGGGCGACTCGCCCTCGACCTTGCCGCCAGGCGCCCGCATGGCCTCGATGGCGCGCTCGGCCGCGATGCGCGTCAGGCCGCGGTGGCCCAGCGCGGCCAGCAGCGGGTCAGCGTCCCCGGACAGCACCGCCAGCAGCAGCAGCTCGACCGAGACGTGCGTGTCGCCGCGCTTCCGGGCCAGGGCCTGCGCCTCCTCCAGCACGGCGGCCAGCGAGGCCGACAGCGCCGACTGCGCGCCCGAGACGCGCGGCGTGCCCTTGAGCAGGCCTTCGCAGTCGGCGCGCACGTCATCGCGCCGTGCGCCGACGTGGGCCAGCACGGCGGCCACGAAACCGTCGTCGGGTTCGAGCAACGCCAGCACCAGGTGCGCCGGTGTCACCTCGGGGTGGCGGCGGGTCGTGGCCGTTTGCGCGGCGCCGGAGAGCGCCTCGCGGGCTCGCTGCGTGAAGAGTTCGGGGTTCATCGACGGGCTCCTGTCGGTGCGACACACGGCGCAGATGCAATGCGCATGCCAAGCGTGGCCGGGGGGTCGGGCCGTCCACAGCGGTCGTTCCGTGACCGGCCAGGCCGCCTGTGCGACCTCGAACCGGGCCGCGCCACTGTCGGCTTCTCCCGAGTTATCCAAAGCCGCGTCTGCCACTGTGGCCGGTGAAGCCGCCAGTCTGGCATTCCATGGCGGTCGGGTGGCCCGTAGACTCGGCGCGCTCCGGCGGCCGGCAACGGGTCGCCTTCGCCCCCTGCAAGGCCGCCCATGCTGACCGACCTGACCCTGATCCAGTTCGCTGACCAGGCGGCCGCCCGCAGCCCGACGCCGGGCGGCGGGTCGGTGGCTGCGTACCTTGGCGGCCTGGGGTCCGCGCTCGGCGCGATGGCCGCGCGTTTCACGCAGGGCCGCAAGGGCTTCGAGGCGCACGCGGCCGCGCTGGCCGCGGAGATCGCGCAGTTGGACCTGCTGCGCGCGCAACTGCTGCGGCTGGTGGACGCCGACGCGGCCAGCTACGACAAGGTCACCGCGGCCTACGCGCTGCCCAAGGCCAGCGACGCCGAGAAGGACGCGCGCAAGGCCGCCGTCGAGGCGGCGCTCGAGGACGCGCTGCAGACGCCGCTGGGCACCTGCCGCGTGACCGTCGAGGCGCTGGGCGTGCTGGAGCGCCTGGCCGGGCACGTCAACCCCAACCTGGCCAGCGACGTGGCCGTGGGCGCCTACGCGCTGGCCGCGGGCTTCCGCGGCGCGTGGGTCAACGTGCTGATCAACCTCGCCGGCCTGAAGGACGAGGCCCTGCGCACGCAGGTGCTGGCCGAGGGCGAGACGCTGGGTGCGCGCGCGCGCCAGCTCGAGGAGCGCGTGGCGGGCGGCATCGTGAGCGGCCTGCGCGGGTGAGCGCGCTCACGGGCGTGGTCGTCCACAACGCGCGCGTGGCCCCGCTGCTGCGCGAACGCTACGGCGCGCGCGAGCTGGACGTGCTGGAGGCGCTGCTGGCGGGCTGGCGCGTGCTGGAGCTGCCGGCGCTGGCCAACGGCCTGTACGCGGCGGTGGCGCGGCCGGCGCAGGGCACGGGCTGCACCGGCTACGGGCACACCTGGGTGCGCGACACGGTGCACGTGGCGCACGTCGCCTGGGAGCGCGGCGACGTGGGCCAGGCCAGCCGCGCGGCGCGCAGCCTGCTGGGCTGGTTCGCGCTGCAGGCACCGCGCTTCGAGGCCGTCATCCGCGGCGAGGCCGACGCACAGGACCCGCTGCAGCGTCCGCACGTGAGGTTCGTGGGCCTGACGCTGCAGGAGAGCCCGGAGTGGTGGCCGCACGCGCAGAACGACGCGCTGGGCTACGGCCTGTGGTTCCTGGCGCGCGCCGCGCTCGCGGGGCTGCTGCCCGCGGACGCGGCCACGGGCACGGTGCTGCTGCGCTTCCCGCGCTACCTGCGCGCCATCGACTACGTGCGTGACCGGGACAGCGGCCACTGGGAGGAGCACCGCAAGGTCAACGCCTCCAGCATCGGGACCGTCGTCGCCGGCCTCGTCGCCCTGCGCGGCCTGCTGCGCGCGCGGCCCGAGCTGGCGCGCGCGGACGGCGCCGCCCTCGTGCCCGGCCTGCTGGACGAGGGCCGCGCCGCACTCGCCGCGCTGCTGCCCGACGAGTCGCGCGGCAACGCGGACCCGCGCCTCGACCGCCGCGCCGACGCCGCGCTGATCTTCCTGCTGCACCCGCTGCGCGTCGTCACCGGCGACGCGGCCGAGGCCGTGCTCGCGCGCGTGCGCTCCGACCTGCAGGGCCCGCACGGCATCCGCCGCTACGTGGGCGACAGCTACTGGTGCGCCGGCTACAAGCGCCTGGTCCCCGAGTCCGTGCGCAGCGCCGGCTTCGGCGACGACCTCGGCGCGCGCGACGCGCTGCTGATCCCCGGCACCGAGGCGCAGTGGTGCCTCTTCGACCCGTACCTCTCGTGCCTGCACGGCTGGCGCTTCCTGGCCACGCGCGACCCGCGCCAGCGGGAGCTGCAGGCCTTCCACTGGAACCGCGCCCTGGGCCAGCTCACGGGCGCGGACTGCCCGCTGGGCGAGGGTCTGTCCCCCGAGGCCTGGTACCAGCCCGACGCGGCCCACCCCGAGCGCCGGGAGCCCAACGACGACACGCCGCTGCTGTGGGTGCAGGCCGGGTTGATCAGCGCGCTGGGCGCGTTGCGCAACACGGCGGCCTTCGCGAAGGACGCATGAAGCGTTGGCAGGCGCCGCGCAAGGCCCGGTGAAGGCCGCATGAATCCGGCGCACTGGGCGGAGTTGCTGCTGGCGGAGGGCGGGCGGGTCCGGCTTTCATCGTGACCTGCGGGCGGCAGGCCGCCGCCTCGACCCCGATGGCTCCAAGGAGTGAGACCCGCCCATGACGTCCGCCCTCCGCCTCGCCGCCGTGCTGCTTGCCGCCTGTTCGCTGACCGCATGCGCCCTGGACAAGCCCGCGTGGCTGGCGCAGAAGGCCGCCAACGACGCCGAGGCCGCGTTCTACCAGGAGCTGGAACACGAGGGCCGGCTCTACGTCTTCGGCACCTGGAAGACCTTCAGCTCCTTCCAGGCCACGCACGAGGTCCCGTACACCCTGACCTTCATCGGGGGCGGACCAGGCGGCAAGACGGTCAAGCTCGAGGCCGACGCCAGGGAACTCGCGCTGCAGAACCGCCTGCGCCGCGAGTTCGAGCAGCGCCACGGACCGCTGAAGGACTAGTCCTCGGAGCCGGAGCTCAGGCCGGCACCGGCACCGTCGAGGTCCTGGCTCGCTTTTCGGCGGCCTCCTTCTTCAAGTCCAGCACCATCGCGATCGGGCCTACGACGGCCAGCGCGAAGATGGCCGGTGCCGAGAGCAGCGGGTCCAGCACCCGCATGTCCGTCTGGGGCAGCAGGCGGATCAGCGCCTCGAGCAGGGCGATCAGCACCACGACCGTGACGCGTCCGCGCGTCGAGCGCACCACGGTGCGCGGGTCGGTGAGCATGAAGAAGATCAGCAGCATGTACATCGGGCCGGTGAGCGGCGCCAGCTCGGTCAGCCACTCGCGCCCGGTGAGCAGCGAGCGCGGCCAGGCCAGCGCCGCGAAGGCCGCGACGTAGGCCAGCGTGATCGGCAGCACCTTCGCGCGCCACACGACCAGCAGGCCCACCGCCATGACCACCCAGGTGGCCGCGCCGTTGCCCCACTGGTGCGAGAGCAGCGACATCGAGCCCGGCGCCAGCAGCAGCAGCACGCTGAAGGAGAAGTTGGTCGGGTTCCACAGGTGCCGGTTGCGGTACGTGAGCACGTACTTGCTGGCGATGGAGATCAGCGCGCCGGCGGCGTAGGGCCAGAGCAGCTCGCCCGAGGGCTTGGTGAGGATGGCCACCGAGTTGCCGCTGATGTAGGCCGAGAGCAGGCTGGGCCAGGCGCCGCGCAGCAGGCGGCCCATCAGCAGCTCGAGGCCCAGCGAGAGCCCGAGGCAGGTGGCCACGATGTCGAAGCCGCCGACGATGCCGCCGACGAACTGGCCGACGACGAGGATCAGCGTGATGAGCGTGACGGAGTAGTACTTGGCCGGCAGGTTGGGCAGACGCAAGCCGCGCCGCGGTGCCGTCGCGCCGGCCGTGACCGGAGTGGCGCCGGGGGAGGCGCCGGTCATGGCGCGTCCTCGCGGACGGCGTGCCGCGTGCGGACGCCGGGCGCCACGAGCACCTGCGCGTGGCCCGACGGCCAGCGCACCACGGCGCGCGTGATGCGCGCGCCGAAGCCCAGCCCGAAGTGCAGGGCGCGCTCGTTCTGGCTGCAGAAGCCGCTGCCGCCGTCGACCACGCGCGTCTGAGTGCGGTCGGCCGGCTTGGCGCCGGCTGCGTCGGCCGCGGTCCACTCGAGCGTCACGCTGGCGCCCAGCGCGCTGCGGTTGCTGGCCGTGCCCTCCAGCGCGAAAGACACCCAGTCGCGCGCCGGGTCCACCTGGTTCTCGTACACCAGCAGCGGGCCCTTCTGGTTGGCCACCACCAGGTCCAGGGCGCCGCGTCCGCGCAGGTCCGCCAGCGCCACGGCGCGTCCGTCGAAGAGGTCGAGGCAGCCCACGGCGCCGGCCACGTCCAGGAAGCGCCGGCCCTGCAGCGAGAGCAGCACGCGGCTGCGCTCGTAGCCGGACAGGCTGCGGTCGCCGATGGGCGCCCAGTTGCGCGTGTCCTCGAACAGGTTGCCCGCGCCGCCGGCCACCAGGCTCATGTCGTACCAGTAGTCCTGCTCGCGGTCGGCCGAGATGAAGCCGTTCAGCACCACCAGGTCCTGCCAGCCGTCGTTGTTGAGGTCGCCGAACTGCGAGCCCCAGGCCCAGCCGCAGTCGACCAGCACGCCCTCCCTGGCGACGTTCTCGAAGCCCTGGCCCTCGGCCAGGCGGTTGACGCGCAGGTTGTTGCCCTGGAACAAGTACAGGTTCTTGCTGATGTTCGTCACGTAGACGTCCACCGTGCCGGCGTTGCGCGTGTCGCCCAGCGCGACGGACATGCCGCTCTTGCTGTCCTCCGACAGCCCGACGCCGGCCAGCTCGAAGCGCCGGCCCTCGACGTTGCGGAAGAACTCCTCCGGTCCGTAGTCGTTGGCCAGGTACAGGTCCAGCCAGCCGTCGCCGTCGAAGTCCGCGGCCGCGACGGCCAGCGTCCAGCGCGTGCTGTCGCACTGCAGGCGTGCGGTCACGTCCTCGAAGCGCGGCAGGCCGTCGGGGCCGGCGCCGAGGTTGCGCCACAGCACGTTGTGCCCGCCGTTGTCGGCGAACTCGAAGCTGTCGTGCATGATGCGCGTCTCGCCCTTCAGGTCCCACAGGTCGAAGCGCTCGGGGAAGTAGCCGGCCACGTACAGGTCGATGAGGCCATCGCGGTCGTAGTCGATCCAGCTCGCGCCGTTGCTGTTCATCCAGCGCCGCAGGCCGGCGGGGGAGCTGACGTCGGTGAAGCGCAGCTCGCCCGAGGGCACGCGCTCGTTGCGCAGCAGCTGCGGGTAGCCCCACTTGTGCACGAACAGGTCCTCGTCGCCGTCGTTGTCGATGTCGGCCCAGATCGAGCCCATCGAGACGCCCTCGCCCTCCTGGTTGAGGTCGGCCACGCCGGCCTGCGCGGCGGCGTCGCGGAAGCGGCCGTCGGGCTGCTGCAGCCACAGGGCGTTGGGGTGGCCGAAGTCGCTGTTGGTGGCGTACAGGTCCGGGCGGCCGTCGCCGTCGGCGTCGGCGATCGAGATGGCCGCGCCCATGGCGGCCACGTGCGGCTCGACGTTGGCCAGCAGCGGGTCGAGGTGCGCCTGGTGGTGGGTGAAGTCCACGCCGCGCGCGCGGGCCACCTCGGTCAGCGCGAAGCCGAAGGTCGCGAGCGCCTCCGCGGCCGTGCCCGAGCGGGCCACTTGCGAGGCGAAGGGGTGCCGGTCCAGCCACCAGGAACCCCCGAGCAGGCCGACGAAGAGAACGGCGACCACGGACCTCGCTACGGGGTGGCGCGGCGGGAGCGGCGGGGCCATCGGATTCGTCCGTGGGGGGCGGGGGATTCTACCGCGCGCCCGCGGCCCGTCTCACGCACTGCGGAACCCGCGACGGATCAGTGGTTCCGGCGCGGGCGCAGGCGCTCGAGGCGCGGCGTCCATTCGTCGCGCAGGCGCCGGAACTGGCCGCGGAAACCGGCGGCCTTCTCGACGGGAAGCTCGGCGGCGACGTCATCCTCCATCTGGTCCAGGATGGGGGCGGTGCGCTCGAGGAAGTCGGCGCGCGCGTCCAGCAGCTCGGCATGGCGGCGCGCGAGGGCGGCCTCGACGCGCGCGGCCTGCATGTCGTCCAGGTCCAGCTTGCGCTGCAGGCGCTGCACGATGCGCCGCGGCGCGTCCTCGGGGTGCTGCACGGCCTCGCGCACCTGGCGACCCACCCAGACCGCCGCGGCGCCCGCGCCCACGACGGCGCCGCCGCCGAAGATCAGCGCGCACAGCAGCAGCGTGACCCGCGTGCGCCGGTGCGGCGGGGCGGACAGGGTCTCGGGCGTGCTCATCGCGGCACCCCGTCCAGGGCCGAGAACATCCCGGCCAGCGGATCCTGGAGCGCGGACAGCTCCGGCAGCGCGACCAGCGCCACCAGCGCGGCGGCCGCCAGCGAGCCCGCGGCGAACAGCAGCAGCGTGCGGTCGCGCTGCGGGGCGCGGCGCTGCGCCAGCGCGGCCAGCACGGGACCGCGCACGTCCACGGGCGCCGGGCGGTCGGCGCGCGCCCGCGCGGCCAGCTTCCCGAGCGGCGTGCGATCCATCAGCGTCCCTCCGGCCGCAGGCCCGGCGGCAGCAGCTTTTCCAGCCGTCGCCGCGCGCGGAAGGCCTGCACCTTGACCAGCGCGCGGCTCCAGCCCGTGCGCTGCGCGGCGTCCTCGACCGAGCAGCCCTCCCAATACAGCAGCGTCAGCACCAGCCGGTCGCGCGGCGACAGGCGCGCCAGCACGGCGTGCAGCAGCTCGGCCGCATCGAGCGGCTCCAGCGCGCCCGGCGCCGCGGCGGCGCGCGCCAGCGCCTCGGCCAGGGCGGGGTCGTCCTGGTCCTGCAGCCGGCGGTCGCGTGCGCGCGTGCGCCAGAAGCGGTAGCCGACGCGCGTGGCGATCGTGCGCAGCCAGGCGCCGAGGGGCGAGCGGCCGGACCAGCCGGCCAGCCCCTGCCAGGCCTCGATGAAGGTGTCCTGCACGAGCTGCTCGAGCGTGGCCTGGTCGCGCGTGAAGCGCGCCATCTGTCGCGCCACGTCCTGCTGGTGCCGGCCGACCACGCGCGCGAAGGCCGCACCGTCGCCGCCCAGGGTCGCCTGCACGTCGGACAGGTCCGCCTCGTCCGCCACCGCCGCCTCCCGCGGGGCCGCACGCACCGCGGCCAGCCGCGGCAGTGCAGCATGCGCGGCCGCGTCGATCAACGCGAACCACGGCAGCGGAGGGGCGAGGACGGCGTTCAACGCGGACCGGAACCCGCGGCGCGCTGCTCCTTGCGGGCGGAGCGCTCCTGCTGCCTGAGCTCGTGCCGCTCGGCCTTCTGCCCGCGCCGCAGGTCGCGCGCGGACTTGGCCAGGCCGCGCTGCTCGGGCGTCAGCACCGCGCTCACGTCGGCCTTGCGCAGGCCGCGGGCCACGGCCAGCTCGGTCCGTGCTGCCTCCAGCGCCTGCGCCGCGGTGCGCACCGCGGCCGAGTCCGCCGGCGCGGCGTCCAGCACCTGGCGCAGCGCCTCGTGCGCCGTACGGGCCCGGTCGCGCAGGGCCTGCAGGCCGTCGCGGTGCTGCTGCGCGGCCAGCCGGACCTGCTCGCGCTGGGCCTGGTCCAGGCCGAGGCGGTCGGCCTTGCGCTCGTGGCGGGCGTGGCGTGCCTCGCCTCCCTTCCGGCCTTGCTCCTGCGCGTCCGCGTCGGGCGCGAGGACGAGCATCACGGCGGCGAGGGCGAGGAACGCGTGGACGAGGCGTTGCATGGCAGGTCTCCTGGGGTGCGGCGGGCGCCCCTTCCGTGCCGGGCGGCGGGCCGGAGGTTACAGGCGCTTGGCCCGCCCGGGGGCCGCGTGTCAGTCTGGCCCGTCCGCGCCGGCGACCGGCCGGCCGCCCGCAGGAGCCCGCCATGCCCTTCCGTTCCGCCCGCCTCGCCCTGCCGCCGACCCTGCTGCTGCTGGTCGCCTGCGTCGCCGCCGACCCCGCGCCCGACCGCTCGGCGCTGGACGCGGTGGTCTTCATGCGCACGGCCGCCGAGCGCGACGCCCTGTGCCTGCAGGCCTTCGCCGCCGCGCGCGCCGCGCTGGAGCGCGCTCTCGCCGACCCGTCCTGGACCGCCTGCCTCGAGCAGGCCTGCGACTTCGCGCACAAGCCACCCGCGATCATTGCCGACGTCGACGACACGCTGCTGGACACCAGCACCTTCGAGACGCGCGCCCTGTTCGAGGGCTACGCCTTCGACGACGCCAGCTTCGCGAGCTGGGCCGAGGCCGCCGACGCGCCCGCCCTGCCCGGCGCGGCCGAGTTCCTGTGCGCCGCCGCCGCGCGCGGCGTGACCGTCTTCTACGTCACCGGCCGCGGTCCCGAGTCGCGCGAGGCCACGCGTCGCAACCTGCAGCGCCACGGCTTCCCGCTGGCCGCCGGCCGCGAGACGGTCCTGACGCGCGAGGACGACTCCGGCAAGGGCGCGCGCCGCGCCGCCGTGGCCGAGGACTTCCGCGTGCTGCTGCTGCTGGGCGACAACGCCGCGGACTTCGGGTCCGGTTTTGCCGGCAAGGACCTCGCCGCGCGCCGCGCCGCCGCGCGCGAGGCCGCCGGCTTCTGGGGCGAGCGCTGGATCGTGCTGCCCAACGCCGCCTACGGCGACTGGCAGCGCGCGGCGCTGGGCTGGCGCGACGTGCCGCCGGAACAGCGCCCGGAGGCGAAGCTCGAGGCGTTGCGGGGCACCCTGGGCGGCTAACGGTTCCTGGCCGACCACCGCCCGCGCCCTCCCGTGCCCTGATCGGCAGGCGTCACTTGCCGCAGTGCGCCCGGTCGTGCTGCGATGTCGCGGCGATCCTCTCCCGCGCCGCTCTCCCCAGGGACCTCTCTCCCATGCGCCCGATCTTCGCGCGCGCCGCATGCGCGGCGCTGTGCCTGTGCCTGTCCGCCTCCGCCAGCGAGACGCTGCGCGTCGTCACCTGGAACTGCCTCGGGCTGCAAACCGGCTCCTCGGCCTACGACGCGCTGGTGGACACGCTGGTGCGCCTGGACGGCGACGTCGTGCTGCTGCAGGAGATCTCGGGCGCGACCGACGCGGCCAACGTCCCGCTGCTGGCCTCCGACTGCGGCTACGCCTTCAGCTTCGTCGGCAACATCAGCGGCACGCTGAGCGGCGGGCTGCGCACGGCCATCCTCTCGCGCCACCCGATCACGGCCAGCGCGAGCTGGACGGCGGCGGAGCTCTCGGGCGACCCGCTGGCCAACGACATCACGCGCGACATCATCGAGGTCGTGGTCTCGGTGCCCGAGGTGTGCCAGCCCGTGGCGCTGTTCACCGTGCACCTCAAGTCCGGCAGCTCCAACACCGACCGCTTCCGCCGCCAGGTGGAGCAGCAGCGCCTGAAGAAGGCCATCGACCTGCGCCAGGCGGCCACGCCCGGCGTGCAGGTGATCGTCGGCGGCGACTTCAACGAGGACACCGACAACGCGCCCTTCACCGACACCTGGTCCACGCTGCCGTCGGGCCTGCCGGCCAGCTACAAGCTGGGCACGGACGTCACCTTCCCCGTCACCTACGACCCCTTCGGCGTGCTGGCGGGCGAGGGCCTGCAGTACGTGGACGCGACGCAGGAGGACAGCACGACCGTCTACTCGACCATCAGCGGCAGCGGCAACCGGCTGGACTACGTCTGGGCGCCCGCCGGCATGGTCGTGCTGGGCGACGAGGTCTACGACTCGGTGGACGACGACGGCGTGGATGGCGGACCGGCCGGCAACGTGCTGCGCAAGGCCGGCGCGCCGCTGGCGGCGGGCACCTCGGCGACGGCCTCGGACCACTGGCCGCTGTTCGCGGATTACCTGCTCGAGTCCTGCGACGGCACGCGCTACGGCAACGGCTCGCCGGCCACCTTCGCGCTCGTGCCGCGCGCGGGCAGCGCGTCGGCGCCGGCGCTGGGGACGGCGGACTTCCGGCTGCGGCTGCTGTACGCGACGCCGGGGGCCTCGGCGATCCTGGTGCTGGGCGTGGCCAAGCTGGCGCCGCCCGACGGCTTTGCGCTGGATCCGTTCGTGCCGGGGGCGACGCTCTACGTGGACTTCAGCACGGCGGTCGGGCTGTTCCCGGCCGTGGTGGACGCGGGCGGGCAGGCGGAGTTCACGCTGCCGGTGCCGAACAAGCCGTCGCTGGTGGGCTTCGAGCTGGAGACGCAGTGGTTCGTGACGGACACGGGCGCGCCGAACGGCGTGGGGGCGATGACGGATGCGTACGAGGCGGTCATCGGGCCGTGACCCGCGCCGTGGTGGATGACAGGGGAGTCGAACCCCTGACCTCCTGATTGCGAACCAGGCGCTCTACCAACTGAGCTAGTCACCCACGTCGCGGACTGCGGAGCCGTCGCGCGGCTCCCTCCGCCGAACGCGGAATCCTAGGCCAGCCCGGCCCCGCGGGTCAACCCGCGGCGGGCTCCGGCTCGTCCGCGGGCCGCGCCGCCCGCCGCCGCTCGAGCGCGCCCTCGACCATGCGGTAGATGACCGGGATGACCACCAGCGTCAGCAGGGTGCTGACGGTGAGGCCGAAGATGACCGTGACGGCCATGGGCTCGCGCAGCTCGTTGCCCTCGCCGGCGGCGCCGGGCATCCAGCGCGTCATGGGCACGAGGCCCAGCACGGTGGTGATGAAGGTCATCATCACCGGCCGCAGCCGCACGCCGCAGGCCGAGGCGATGGCCTCGGACAGGTCCATGCCGCGCTCGCGGCGGCGCTGGTTGATGGCGTCCACGAGCACGATGGCGTTGCTGACCACGATGCCCGCCAGGATGATGGCCCCCAGGAAGACGATCACCGACAGCGGCATGTCCAGCGCCCACAGGGCGAAGACCACGCCGATGGCCGCCAGCGGCACGGTCAGCATGATGATCAGCGGCTGCAGCAGCGACTCGAACAGCGAGGCCATCACGACGTAGACCAGGAACACGGCCAGCAGCAGGGCCTGCGTCATCTGCGTCAGCGCGCCTTCCATTTCCCGGCCCTGGCCGCCCATCTCGATGGTCAGGCTGCCCTCGCGCTCGATGGCCCGCAGGTGGCCGCGGATGCTGTCGGTGGCGCGACCGATGTCGAAGCCCTCGAGCTGGGCCGAGACCAGCGCCGTACGCTGGCCCCAGATGCGCCGGATCTCGCGCGGCCCCTCGCGCACCTGGCTGCGGGCCAGCGAGCCCAGCGATTCGGGCTCCGCGGCCGCCGGGTTGGCGGGCAGGGCCATGAGCTGCTCGAGCGACTCGAGCTGCCCGCGGTCGACGCGCACGAGCACGTCCAGGCGCTGCTCCGCGTCGGTGAAGTGCGTGGCCACCTCGCCCTGCACCATGCCCGCCACCGCGCTGGCCACCTCGCGCGTGTTCAGGCCGTGCCGCGCCAGGAGGTCGCGGTCGAAGCTCAGCATGACCTCGGGGCTGCCGGGCTGCACCGAGCTGCGCACGTCGCGCAGGCCCGGCACGCCGGCCATCGCCTGCTCGACCTGCTGCGCGGCGCGCGCCAGCTCGGCCAGGTCGTCGCCCTTGATCTCGACCACCACCGGCGCGCGCACGGACAGCAGCGTCGGGCGCTCGAAACGCGGCGGCTCGCGCAGCTCGGGCACGCCGGCCAGCGCGGCGCGCAGCGTGGACATGACGCGCTCCTCGGCCGCCACCAGGTCGCGGTCGCGCCGCAGGCCGATGGCCAGGCGCGCGGTGTGCTCGCCCTCGTCGGGCTGGCTGATCTCGTCGCGCGGGATGCCGCTGGTGACGGCGGTCCACTCCACGTCCGGGTGCCCGGCCAGCGCCTGCTCGGCGCGCGCGGCCACGGACGCCGTGGTCTCCAGCGGCGTGCCCACCGGGCAGGCCAGGCGCGCGATGAGCTCGCCCTGGTGCACCTCGGGCAACAGCTCGCTGCCCAGCGACGGGACCAGCAACACCGACCACGCGAACAGCCCGACGGCCATGAGCAGCGTCGTGGCGCGCAGCGCGGGCGACCCGACCGCGGCCCGCAGCAGCTCGGTGTACCAGCGCTCGGTCAGCACCCAGACCCACGTGAACAGCCGGTTCGGCAGCCACATGACCCAGCGCAGCAGCGTGTTGGCGGCGAAGGCCACGGCGGCGACGGCGCCCAGCGCCGAGCCCAGCACGACCACCAGCGCGCGGCCGAACAGGTCGAACACGAGGTGCGCCAGGTCGAAGGGCAGGCGCGCCAGCGACCAGGCGCGGCGTCCTTCGCGCCAGCGCGCGAGCATGCCCGTGACCGCCGCCAACGGCCGGGTCACGACGTCGCGCGCGGAACGCGCCGTGCCCATGAGGTCCGGGCGGTCGCGCCCGCCGCCCATGCGGCTGGCCATGACCGGCACCAGGAACAGCGCCACGAACAGCGACGCGACCATCGAGACCACGACCGTCAGCGCCTGGTCGCGGAAGACCTGGCCGGCGATGCCCTCGACGAAGATGATCGGCAGGAACACGGCCACCGTCGTGCCGGTGGACGCGGTCACCGCCATGGCCACCTCGCGCGTGCCCCGGACGGCCGCCTGCAACGGCGGGAGCCCTTCGTCGCGCAGCCGCTCGATGGCCTCCAGCACGACGATGGCGTTGTCCACCACCATGCCGATGCCCAGCGCCAGGCCGCCCAGGGACATGACGTTGAGCGAGATGCCGTACATGTACAGCGGCACGAAGCTGACCACGACCGAGACCGGGATGGCGACGTTGATGATGAACGTCGGCACCAGGCGCTGCAGGAACAGGTACAGGATGGCGATGCACAGCAGCGCGCCTTCCAGCCCGGCCTGCTTGACCTCGTCCAGCGCGGCCTCGATGAAGCGCGACTGGTCCGAGAGCAGGTGCACGCTGACGTCGGCCGGCAGGTCGGCGGCGAGGTAGGCGAAGCTGGCCTGGCGCTCGGCCTGCGCGGCGCGGATCCCGTCCAGCTCGGTGGCGAGGCGCTCGTCCAGCGCGCGCTCCCCGGGCGTGCGCGTGTCGTCCGGCTCCTCGGCGCCGTCCGGCGCGCCGTCCTCCTCCTGCGCCTCCCGCGCGCGCGCCCGGCCGACGCGCTCCATCGCGGCCCGCTCCAGCGGGTCGGCCTCGACGCGCTTGCGGAAGGCGTCGAGGCGCAGGTCGGGGTCCTCGACCCTCCCGCCGCGCAGGTCGGCCACCCAGGCGCGCTGCTCCGGCGTGCCGAAGAGCCGCGAGCGCACGCGCCTGGCCAGCTCGACGATGTTGGCGTCGGCCTCGCGGTAGACCTGCAGCTCGACCGACTCGCCCGCGTCGATGCGCGTGATGACGTCGCGCTCGCGCGTGGCGCGCAGCACGGTCGCCACGTCCGAGAGGCGCACCACGGCCTCGCCCTCGCGGCGCAGGATGGTGTTGGCGAGCTCCTCCGGCGAGGCGTACTCGTTGAGGATGCGCACCAGGTACTGCGTGTCGCCCTCGAGCAGCGTGCCCGAGGCCAGGTTCACGTTCTCGGCCGCCAGCCGGGCGGCGATGTCGGCGGGCCGCAGCCCGAACGTCGCCAGGCGGTCGGGCAGCAGGCGCACCTGGATCTCGTCCTCGAGGCCGCCGCGCACGCGCACGGCCGCCACGCCCTCGATGGTGGAGAGCGCCGGCGACAGGCGCTCCTCGGCCAGCCGGCGCAGCTCGACCAGGTCGCGCCCGCCGGTGAGGCCCAGCAGCAGCACCGGGTCGAGCGTCGGGTCGTAGCGCAGGATGATGGGCGACTCGACCTGCAGCGGCAGCAGCGTGCGGTCGAGGCGCTCGCGGATGTCCTGGATGGCGTAGGTGAGCTGCGTGCCCCAGGCGAACTCGAGCGTCACGTCCACCAGGCCGGCGCGCGAGACCGAGCTGATCGACTGCAGGCGCGGCAGCACCGAGAGCGATTCGTGCAGGCGCCTGGTGACGCGCTCCTCGACGTCCTCGGGCGCCGCGCCGGGATACTCCGCGCGCACCGTGACGGTGGGGTAGCTGATGTCCGGCAGGAGCGCGAGCGGCAGGCGGTCGAGCGACTGCCAGCCGAAGGCCAGCAGCGTGACGAAGGCCATCGTGACGGCCACGGGCCGCTGGGTCACGAAGGCGAACACGCCGGTCATGGGTTCGCCGCGCTCGGTCGGCACTCAGGCGTCCGGGGCGACCTTCACAGCGGCCCCGTCCTTGAGGTTCTCCTGGCCCACGGTGACGACGACCAGGTCGTCAGCCACCGGACCGCCGTCGAGGTCGGACACGACCTCGATGGCGGTGGGCGTGCTGGCGCCGGCGACGAAGGCGAGCTTGCGCGCGGTGCCGTCCTGGCCCACGGCGAAGACCACCGGCTGGTCGTCCTCGTAGAGCACGGCGCGCTTGCTGACCAGCAGCGCCTGGTCGCGCGCCGAGGTGATGATGCGCGCCTCGCAGAACAGGCCCGGCACGAGGCCCGCCTGCTCGTCCAGGTCGCACAGCACGTGGACCGTGCCCGTCGAGCGATCCAGCACCGGGTTGACGGCGCGCACCGTGCCGTGGAAGCGGCGCAGCGCGTCGGTCACCGGGCGCACCTCGACGTCCTGCCCGGCGAGCACGCGCAGGTAGCTGTCCTGCGGCACGCGCAGGTTGAGCATCAGGTCGGAATCGTCGGCGATGACGAAGGCCGCCACGGCCGTGCCGGAGATCTCGCCGGGGAAGATCGCGCGCTCGGCCACCACGCCCGCGACCGGCGCGCGCACCTGCGCGTAGCCCAGGTTGGTGGCCGCGCGCTCGGCCTCGATGGCGGCCTTCTCGACGGAGATGTCGGCCAGCTGCAGCGCGATGCGCGCGGCGCGCTCGGCGAAGCGCGCCAGCTCCAGGTCGTCGCGCGCGTTGGTCGCGGCGAGCTTCTTGTCCTCGATCTCCTGGCGGTTGACCAGCTCGCCCAGGTCGGCCACGCGGGCCAGGTCGGCCTCGGCCTTGTGGGCCACGCGCTCGGCGCGCTCGACCTTGCGCCCGTCCTCGTCCAGCGTCAGCGCCGCGCGCTCGCGGTTGTGGCGCGCCTCGTCCGCCGCCGCGCGCGCCGACTGCGCGGCGAGGCGCAGGTCCCCGTCGTACAGCTCGAGCAGGACGGCGCCTTCCAGGCAGCGGTCGCCCTCCTCGAAGTGCACGGCCGTGACCTGCAGGCCGGCGAGCTTGGGGTAGACCTGCACCGACGTGCGCGCGTCGACCTTGGCCGAGACGATGATCTCGTCGCGCACCGGGCCGCGGGCCAGCTTCTCGACCATGACCAGCGTCTCGCGCACGGCGTCACGGCCCCCGGTCGTGCTGCGCGTCTCCTCGGCCGGCGCGCCGCTTCCGGCGCTGTCGCAGCCGGCGGCCAGCACGCCCAGCAGCGCGGCCGCAAGGGCCAGCGCGGGTCGGGTTGCGTGAGCGGACGGCAGCATGGCGAGGGGCGAGGCCACGGGGGCGGCATGGTACAGCCCGGCCGCGCGACGCCGGGCGCGCGTATGGTAAGCCACCTTCATGTCACGGGTGCAGGCGGGAGTCCGCTGGTGATCACGATCCGCGAGGCGCGCGCGCTGGTGCTGCGGCACGCGCGCGCGGTGTCGCGGCCGTCCGAGCGCGTGCCGGTGCGCGCGGCCGCCGGGCGCGTGCTGGCGCGCGACGTGCTCTCGGACACCGACCTGCCGCCCTTCGACCGCGTGATGATGGACGGCTACGCCGTGCGCGCCGCGGACACCGCGCCCGGCGCGCGCCTCGGGCTGGCCGGCGAGGTGGCCGCGGGCGCTCGCGGCGAGCGCCCGCTGGGCCCGGGCGAGACGCAACGCATCATGACCGGCGCTCCGCTGCCGCCCGGCGCCGACGCGGTCGTGCCGCAGGAGTGGACGCGCGAGGAGGGCGGCACGGTCGTGCTGGACCGCGCGCTGCTTCCCGGCCAGCACGTGGCGCCGCGCGCCGAGGACCTGCGCGCCGGCCAGGCCGTGGGCCGCGCCGGCGACGCGGTCACGGCGCTGTCGCTCTCGCTGCTCATCGCCGGCGGGGCGGGCGAGGTCGAGGTCGTGCGCCGCCCGCGCGTGGCGCTGCTGACCAGCGGCGACGAGCTGGTCCCGCCGGGCGCGCCCGTGCGCCGCGGCCAGATCCGCGAGAGCAACGGCCCGGCGCTGGCCGCGCTGCTGGCCGTGGCCGGCGCGGACGTGCAGGACCTGGGCGTGGCGCGCGACACGCGCGCGCACCTGGACGAGCGCCTGGCGCTCACCGACGGCGCCGACGTCGTGGTGCTCACCGGCGGCTCGTCGGTGGGCAAGTACGACCTGTCGGCGCAGGCGGTCGAGGCGCGCGGCGCCGTGCGCGTCTTCGACCGCATCGCGGTCAAGCCCGGCAAGCCGACGCTGTTCCACGTGCGCGGCGCGCAACTGCTCTTCTGCCTGCCGGGCAACCCCGTGGCGGCGCTGATGACCGGGCGTGTGCTGGTGGCGGCAGCGGTGTCGGTGCTGGGCGGCCGCGCCGCACCGGACTGGACGTCGCACGCGCGCCCCCTGCTGGGCGCGGTGCGGCGCGTGGCGGAGCGTGACCTGCTGGTGCCCATGCGCCGCGAGGGCGACGGCCTGGTCTTCGCCGGCTGGCACGGCAGCGGCGACCTCGCGTGCCTCGCGCAGGCCGAGGGCTTCGCCTTCGTCGCGCGCGGCACGGGCGAGGCGCTGCCCGGCACGCCGGCCGACTGGTTCGCGCTGCCGCCCGAGGGCGCCTGGTGAGACCCCGCGGCCCCGCAGGCAGCAGCCCGGCGCGCGCCTGGCTGCTGGGCGCGCTGGCGGTGGCCACCACCGTGGCGTCGCTGCCGCCCATCGGGCTTTGGCCGCTGGCGCTGCTGGCGGCCTGGCCGGCCACGGTCTTCGTGCTCGAGGCGCCGAGCCCGCGCCGGGCGGCCCTGCGCGGCTGGCTGTACGGCGTCGGCACGCTGGGGCTGGGCACGCTGTGGCTGGCCGAGACGCTCTGGCTCAACCTGCTGCTGGTCGCGCTGGTGGGAGCGCTGTGGCACGCCGCCTGGGGCTGGGCCTGCCGCCGGGTGCTGCCCTCGGCGCCCGTCGTGCCGGCGCTGCCACTGCTGTGGGTGGCCATGGAGATGGCCCGCCTGAATTGGCCGCTGTCAGGCTACCCGTGGGTGTTCCTCGGGCACGCCCTGGCCGCCAGCCCGGTGCTGGTGCAGGCGGCCGACCTGGGCGGCGTGCTGCTGCTGTCGCTGGTTGCGGCCGGCAGCGGTGCGGCTTTCCTGGCGCTGCGGCGCGGCGAGCGCAGCGGATCTCTGGCGGGCGGCCTGCTGCTCGCATCCGCCGCGGCCTACGGCGTGGTGCGACCCGCGACGCTCGATGCGGGACGCCCGGGCCCGCGCCTGGCCACCATCCAGCCGGGCATCCCGCAGGAGGTGAAGGACAACCAGGGCTCCGGCCCGCAGCGCCACGAGCAGTGCCTCGCGCTGTCGCAGCAGGCCTTGTCGCTGGATCCGGCGCCGGACGTGCTCGCCTGGCCGGAGACGATGTGGACCTGGCCGCTGGGCGAGGGCGCGGACGGCGACGTCTGGTACCCGCCCGACCGCAACGGTCCGGCCTTCGGGCCGCGCGAAGCGCGGCGGCTGTCCGACGCCAAGCTCGAACCGCTGCTGCGGACCGGCCGCACCGAGCTGGTGCTGGGCAGCGTCTGGCGCCGGTTGGTGGACGGTCGCCTGCGCCTCAGCAACTCGGCGGTGGTCATGGATGCGCAGGGGCGCATCACGGGCCGGCACGACAAGGTCATCCTGGTGCCGGGCGGCGAGCAGGTGCCCCTCGGCGACCTCCTGCCCGCCGGCCTGCGCGCGCTGGTCGAGGACTGGATCCGGGACTCGGCCGGCTTCCTGATCGACCTGCAGCCGGGCTCGGGCTTCGAGCCGCTGCGCGTGGGCGGCGTCCCGTGCGGCGTCACCATCTGTTTCGAGAACGCCTATGGCGAGCCTGCCCGGGAAAGCGTGAAGCGGGGTGCGGCCTTCCTCCTCAACCTCAGCAATGAAGCCTGGTTCGGCACCTCCGCGGAACACGACCAGATGGAGCTGCAGTCCGTGCTGCGCTCCGTCGAGACGCGCCGCGCGCTGTTCCGCTCGACCAACTCGGGCATCTCGTGCCTCGTGCGCCCCGACGGGCGGCGCCCGGCGGCGGCCGACCGGCTGGTGGTGGACGGGCGCGACCGCGCCGTCGCGGGCGTCTTCGCCGCGCAGATCCCGCTGCACGACGGCCTCACGCCCTACGTGCGCTGGGGGGATTGGCCCGGCTGGCTGGCCCTCGCTGTCGCCAGCCTGCTTGTCGTCCTGCGCCGCCCCGGCCGGGTTCCTTGACACTCCCGGGCGCCGCCAATATCGTCCTCCCTTCCACTTGGCCGCCGTGACCCGAACGCGCGGGACGGGCAAGCGCGAGCAACCCCCGAAGGTGCGACCTGCATGAGCAGCATCGGCAAGATCATCGTCATCGTGAACCTGGTCCTCTCCGTCCTCGTGCTGGGCGCCGCGGGCGCCCTGCTCAAGAAGACGAACAAGACCGAGGCCGACTACAAGGTGGTGGCCGACGAGCTCGCGACCGCCAAGTCGTCGCTGGACCAGGCCCGCAGCGAGTTCACCGAGCGTGAGCGCAGCCTGAATGCCGACAAGCAGCGCCTGCAGGACGAGCGCAGCGACATCGAGGTCCAGCGCCAGAACCTCGAGCGCAACGTGGCCAAGCTCGAGGTCGACAACCAGCAGCTCGCCAACGACATCAGCGCCATCAACGCCACGCTCAAGGCCATCGAGTCCTCCTTCAGCAACACCGAGCAGCGGGTGGTCGAGCTGGGCGACCAGAACGCGCAGCTGCGTTCGGACCTGATGGACGCCAAGCAAGCCGCCAACTCCGCGGTCCGCGCGCAGGGCGATGCCGAGGGCCAGCTCGCGGACGCGCAGCGCGCCGCCGACGAGGCCGCCGCCGAGCTGACCGGCACGCGCGACCAGCTGGCAACCGCCAACAAGCTGGTCGAGGTGGCCAAGGCCGCCGGCTTCGACGTGAGCACCCTGATGGCGATGCCGCGCATCGAGGCCACCGTGGCCGAGGTCGACGAGCAGTACGGCTTCGTGGTGCTGGACAAGGGCGCCAACGACAGCGTCGAGCGCGGCTTCACCTTCGACGTGCACCGCGACGGCCAGTACCTCGGCCGAGTCAAGGTCGACGAGACCTACGCCAACTACGCGACCGCGCGCATCGAGATCCGGGCCCCCGGCGCCAAGATGCAGCGCATGGACAAGGCCTCCACGCACCTGAACTGAGGAGCCCCGACCGTGGCCAAGAAGACGCCTGCCCGCAAGGTCCGCGGCCGCGACGCCGAGGGGTCCGGGGAACTCGAGGTCCAGGAGGTCGAGGCGGCCGTCCCCGCCAAGGCGCCCCCGGGCATCGAGACCTGGCTGGTGATCGTGACCTTGGCCGCGCTCGTCGCGGCCTTCGTGCTGGTCAACACCAAGATGCGCGCCGACTTCGGCGTGGGGTGGCCCGCGTAGGACGTCGTCGTGGGCCGCGGTGGAGCAGCGGCGAAGGGCCGGTTGGCGCCTCGGCTTGCCTCACGGAAGATCCGCTTGGGCGGATCTTCCGGGGGGCTGCGAACGAGTCGCCAACCCGCCCTTCGCCGCTGCTCCACAGCGGCCCCTCGACGACGTCCGCGCAGTTGGAGACGAGCGCTCGGCGACGCGGTCCCGAAGGCGCGAGGAGCCTCGGCCGCCGCCTGAGCCGTCACGAGATCTCGCAGCGCGCAGCGCGGGCGGCCGAGGCTCCCGCGCACGGTGATGGCCGGCTGCGCGGAGCGGCGGCCACCGACCCCGCATATCAGGGTGCCCAGGCCAGCCCCACCATGACCGCGCCCGCTCGGCGCCACCGCCGGGCGGCCCCGAAGACCACGTGACTGGCCAGGGCGCATCGAAACGCAGGATCGGCGGCCGCGGCTCGGCGCAGCCCGTGATCAGCGTGGCCGGCGAGCGCGCTCCGGTGGCGCCGCGCAGCGGCGCCTCCTGAGCCCGCGATCTCCGCGCAGCCGGTCCTGGTCGTGCGCGGTTCGCCCCGTCCGCCCGCTCGTTGGGTGGAGGGGCACCGACGGCGGGCGGACGGGGCGAACTCGCGGCTTCACCCCCAAGCCGCCCATCGCTCAGTCTCCATCCGCGCGGGAGTCGTCGCGGGGCCGCCACGGGTGCCTTGCTCCGCAGCGGCCCGTTTCTCCGGGCCGCGAAGGAGCAAGGCTCCCGTGGCGGCCCACGACGACGCCCCCGCGCGCCCCCGACATCAAGGCGAGACGTTGCAGAGCGTGAGTTTCAGGCCGTTGCTGAGGCGCACCGGCCAGGGCGCGGGCTGGGCGAAGGCGGCGGCCTGCAGCCAGGCGCTGACGCCCTCGAGCAACGGATCGGCGGGCAGTTCGGCCAGCAGCGACAGCGTGCCGTCGGCGGCGAACTGGATTGGCAGCAGCGCGGCTCCGGAGAGGGAGACCAGCAGCGTGCCGCCCTTCAGCGGCGCGCTGTCGGGAGCGAGACCCGCCAGCAGGACGCCGTTGGCCGCGCCCGCGGCGCCCGAAGCGTGCAGCTCGATGGGCAGGCCGAGGCCCGGCGGCGTGTCGCTGGCGAGCGCGAGCGTGTTGGCGCCGCCGAGCCCCGCGCCCGTCGTCTCCCAGCCGCAGCCCTCGGGCAGCACGGGCTCGAAGACGCGCAGCTCGCCGACCGAGACGTAGGCTGCGACGCCGGCCGGGTCGCCGGCGAGCCGCACGCCCGCGGCCAGCAGCGGCGGCAGCAGCAGCTCGAAGGTCTCGTAGTGCGCGCCGTTCGGGCCGGGGTAGGGCGGGGCGACCGTGATGAGAGGCACGTCGGACCACGCGCCGCCCGGCGCGTCCTGCACCTGGACGCCCAGCGTGTCCCACGCGCCGCCGTCGGCGTTGTCGCGCCCCTCCTGGAAAATCAGCCGCGCGAGCGAGCGCAGGCTGGCGAACTCGTAGCCGACCCAGTCCGTCGTGCCCTGCTGGGCGCCGTGGAAGGTGTCGTACTGCCCGAAGTAGCTGGTGCTGCCGGGCGGCGGAAAGCTGCCGTTGCGGATGGTCTGCTTGTCCTTGTTGCCGCCGCCGTACGGGCCCGGCGGGAACAGGCCGTCCACCAGGGACACGATGCCCGTGGCGTCCGCCGTGATGTCGCGCCACGGTTGGGGCGGCGCGGCGGCGATGGCGCGCGCGCGCAGTTCGCCGGCCGAGATGAAGCCGGCCGAGCCGCCGGGGTTGCCGCGCAGGCGCACGGCGTCGCCCGCCACGGGCGTGAACTCGAGCTGCCAGGTCTGGAAGTTCGTGCCGTCGAAGAAGGCCTGCCCGGCCAGCGCGAAGGGATAGTCGGGCGTCACGACCAGGCCGGCGACCTCGCTCCACGTCCCGCCCGTGCGCACCTCGACCAGCCAGCTCTCGAACCAGCCGCCGTCGAAGAAGTGCTTGCCCTCCTGGAAGGAGAGGCCGGTGAAGCGCAACTCGGCGCCGGGGGGCGCGAGCAGCTCGTAGCCGATCCAGTCGTCGTTGCCCTGCGCACCGCCGTGGTAGGTGTCGAACTGCTGGTAGCTGTCCGTGCCGCCCACGGGCGGGCCGACGCCGTCGCGCGCGACCTCGAGGTCGTGGTTGCCGCCGCCGGTGGGCGTGGGCGGAGTGAGCTCGTCCATGCGCGACACGGGCCGCGCGGTGCCGGCCACGTCGATGACGTTCTGCGACGGGTAGACGAAGACCTCGGCCGTGCCGGACAGCCCGCCCGCGTCCGTGGCGGTCAGCGCGATGCGGTAGTAGACCAGGTCGCCCTCGGCGTGCTCGTCGTCCAGCGGGAACGACGCCGTCGGTCCGTCGAAGCCGGCCACCGCCGGGTGCACGTGGATGTCGTGGTAGAGGTCGATGCTCCAGTGCAGGTCGGGCGCGCCGCCGTCCGGATCGCTGGCCGTGCCGGAGAGCTGCAGCAGCGCGGGCGCGTCGACCACCGTCCCCATGGCGGGCGCGAGGATGGTGGGCACCGGCGGCGCATTGCCCACGGCGATCTGCAGCGTGTCCGCCGCCGACAGGCCCAGCGGGTCGGTCACCACCATGATCGCGTCGTACAGGCCGTCGGCCTGGTATGCGTGCGCCGGCGCGGGGCTGGTCCCGTGGCGCGTGCCGTCGCCAAAGTCCCAGTCGAAGGCCAGCGTGTCGCCTGCGTCCGGGTCCCAGCTGGCCGAGCCGTCGAACTGCACCACCAGAGGCGCCGGGCCGTTCAGCGGCGCGCCCGCGGCCTGCGCCACCGGCGCGAGGTTGGCGCCGTAGCCGATGCGGAAGATGCGCTGGCTGGTGATGTCCACGACGTGCAGGTCGCCCGTCAGCGGGTGGGCCTCGATGTCCACCACGCCGCCTGCATCGCCGGCGAAGTCGCGTACCGCCAGCAGGTTGAAGGCGCCGTCGAACTCGATGGTCTTGATCCACTTGCGCACGTAGTCGGCGAAGAACAGGCGCCCGACGTAGGGCGCCGGGTAGCTGCCGCCGGCGTAGAGCGCGCCGCCGATGGCGCAGTTGCCGGTGAAGCCCCCCTGCGGCACGCCGTTCTCGTCCACGTACACGCCGGCCGGCGCGAGCTGCCCTGCCGAGCTGTGGTGCCAGGCCAGCGCGGGGTCGGTGTGCACGCCCGTCACCGGATCGTGGCAGTCCACCTTGGACGGGTCGCTCGGGAAGTAATTGTTGTAGGCGCCTTGCAGCGGGAAGCCCTCGTAGCAGGGCCAGCCGAAGTTCTCGCCGCCGAAGCGCGCGACGTTGACCTCTTCCCAGATGTTCCAGCCCACGTCGCCCAGCATCACGACGCCCGGCTGGCCGGCGGCCGGGTCGCTGCTGCCGGTGCCGGGCACGAGCGTCATGCGGAAGGGGTTGCGCAGCCCCAGCGCCCAGGCGCGCGAGGCGAAGCTGGCCGGGTCGCCGTCCCAGAACGGGTTGCTGGACAGCCCGAGGCCCGTTTCGGGGTCGAGCCGCAGGATCTTTCCGGCCAGGCTGCGCAGGTCCTGCGCGCGGTAGGCGCCGGCGTCCTGCACCTTGGGCGTCGGGCCCTTCTTGCCCGTCTGCGGGTGGATCCAATTGTCGAAGGCCGGGTTGTCGTTGCCGCCCGTGTCCTTGAAGTCGTAGTGCGCGCCGTCGCCGGTGGAGAACAGCAGCGTGCCGTCGGGCGCGAAGACCAACTCGCCGTTGCTGTGGCTGTTGTGCACGGACGCGATGCCGTCCGGCACGCTGCCGTCCGCGAGCTGGTTGCCCAGCAGCACCTGCCGGCTGCCGAGGTCGGCCTGCACCTGGCCGGCCGAGGTCAGTGCGCGCCAGCGCGTCAGCCGCGAGAAGCTGTACTGGCTGTTGGTGTTGAAGCCGTTGTCGGCGGGCGGCACCGGGCTGACCGTGTAGAGCAGGTAGACCCAGCTCGACGCGCCGCCGTCCGGCACCCAGCCCGGGTGCAGCGCCAGCGCCAGCAGGCCGCGGTCCCAGTCGTTGTTGACCTCGGCCACCAGGTCGATGAAGGGCAGGCCCTGGTCCGCGCCCGCAGGGTCCAGCAGCCGCACCGTGCCCGGCTTCTCGATCACGAACAGCGAGCCGTCCGGCGCGAACTCCACGCCCACCGGCGTCGTGAAGCTGCCCGGCAGCGGCACGGCCTGGAAGTGCGCCGGCATCTGGAAGGTCTGCGCGGCGGCGGACAGGGACAGCGCCAGCACGGCGCACGCGGAGCGGGTGGGGCGCATGGAAGGGGAGTCTGCCACGGGCGCCACGATCCGGCTACCGGCCGGGCTGCGCGATCCGTTCAGCTCCGCCGCACGACCCGCGCGTACAGGTGCGCCGGCCCCATCCTGACCAGGTCGAAAGGCCCGCGCGCGGCGCCGCCCAGCAACGCGTGCGCCTCATCCCAGCCGAAGGCGTGGCCCATGAAGTCCTCGGACAGGGCCAGGTCCAGCTCGCGGGGCCGGCCGGCCGCGAGGCGCTGCTGGTCCGCGACCTGGCGCCGCGCCTCCTCGAGCGCCTCGCTGCTTCCCGCACTCGAGGCCGGTGCAGCCAGGTCCTGTCCAGCCGCGTCCTGCGGATCGGCGCGCAGCTGGCAGCGCAGCTCGCCGCCCGGCGCCAGCGCAGCCAGCCCGGCCGTGAACCACGCCGCGACGACCTCGCGCGGGCAGTGGATCAGCACGGCGTGCGCGAAGACCAGGCCGTACTCCCGGTCGCGCGCGGCCGGCGGCAACTGCAGACCGTCGCACTCGAGGAAGCGCGCGTTGGCCAGGCCGCCGCTCCGCGCGCGCGCCTCCGCGACCATGGACGGCGCGATGTCGAGGCCGGTGTAGCTGCGGGCGCGCGGCGCGACCTCCGCCGCCAGCCGGCCCGTGCCGCAGCCGATCTCCAGCACGTCGCGCGTGGCCAGGTCCGCCTCCAGCCCGTGCACGATCAGCGTCACGTCGAGTCGCGCCTGCGCCGCGCGCGCGGCCGGGTCGTCCCAGCCCGGGTGGCTGGCGACGTAGAAGTCGCGCGCCGGCGAGCGGCCGCGCTCGTGCCAGGCGGCGCGCAGGTGCGCGGCCTCGTCCTGGCGGGCGCCGCTCATGGCGGCGGCTCCTCCGGCTCCTGCGGCACCTGAGTTGCGGACGCTGGCGCGGCCGCCGGCCCGCGCCGCGCGACCCCGTCCAGTTGCCCCGCCAGCTCCTCCGGAGTCGCCGCCGGCAACAGGCACGCGCGCCGCACGCAGACCCACGCGCGCGCCTCGCCCTCCGGCGCGCGCCGGCCGGCCAGCAGCGCCGGATCCTCCGCGAACAAGGGCGCGCGCCCCGCGGCGCGCGCCGCCTCGCGCTCGTCGCTGATCGCCTGCAACAGCCGCCGCGCGTCCGGCACGACCAGCGCCGCCGGCAGCACCCGCGCGCGCAGCACGTCGACCAGCGCCCGGCGCGGCTCGCCCTCGCCGTCCAGCACGACCTCGGCCAGCGGCCCGAGCGCGGCGTCGATCGCCGACAGCAGCGCGGGAAGGCTGCCCGGCGCGCCCGCCGCGAGGGGCGCGAGGCGTTCCAGCGCGCGGACGGCGGACGCCTCCAGCAGCCCCGTGTCGTCCAGCGGCGCGAGGCGCAGCAGCACCTCGACGGCCACGCTGCTGCCGGCCGGCTCCGATCCATCCCACGGATGCCGGCCACGGCTGGGCAGGCGCGGATCCTGCAGCTCGGTGTCCCAGAAGGCGCCGGTCGGCTCCTGGAAGCGCGCGACCAGCGCGCGCGCCAGCGCGAAGGCGTCCAGCAGGTTGGCGGGGTCGCCGCCGGCTTCGTAGGCGTCCAGCAGGCCGCGCGCCAGGGCGGCGGTGTCCAGCAGGTCGCCGCGGCCCGCGGTGGCGTCGCCCAGCAGGTGGTGGTGGACGCGCAGCAGCGCCTCGTCGCGCGCGACCAGGTGCGCGCGTGCGACCAGCGCGAGCGTCGCGGATTCCGCGAGCAGGTCGTCGTTGCCCTGCAGGCTGGCCGTGCGCGCGAAGGCCGAGAGCAGCAGGCCGTTCCATGCGGCCAGCGCCTTGTCGTCGCGGAACGGGCGCGGCCGGGCGTCGCGCGCCAGGCCCAGGCGGACCCTGGACAGCGCGCGCCAGCGCACGAACTCGTCGCCCGGCTTCAGGTCCGGGCCCGGGTTGGCCGCCAGCGCCGGCACCGTGCGCATCGGCCGCGGCAGCGACAGGCCGGTCGGCTGGCCGGCCTCCAGAAACGTGCCCTCGCGCGTCACGTGATGGAGCTGCGCGAAGGCCGACCCGAACGAGTCGCCCAGCACGTCCTCGAGCTGCTCCGGGGTCCAGAGGTAGAAACGGCCTTCCTCGGCGCGCTCGCCAGCGACCGGCGCGCTGTCCGCGTCCAGCGAGCCTGCGAAGAGCCCGGACGGCAGCCGCAGCTCGCGGCTCACGAAGGCCAGCGTCTCGCGCGCGACGTCGGCCCAGCGCGGCTGGCCCAGCGCCACCGCCGCCTCGGCGTAGAGCAGGGCGAGTTGCGCGTTGCCGGCCAGCATCTTCTCGAAGTGCGGCGTTTCCCAGCCGTCGTCCACGCAGTAGCGGAAGAAGCCGCCGCCGACGTGGTCGCACAGCCCGCCGCTGGACATGGCGTCCAGCGCCACCTCGATCAACTCCTGGACGGCCAAGCCCGTGCGCAGGTGCTGGCGCAGCAGGTACTGCAGCGTCAGCACCGGCGGAAACTTGGGCGCGCCGTGCAGGCCGCCGCGCTCGCCGTCCAGCGAGCTGGCCAGCAGGGTGGCCGACTCGCCCAGCAGCGCGGTCAGGTCGACGGCCAGCGCGTGGGCGGGCAGGGGGTCGCGGGCCAGCACGTCGTGCAGCTCGCCGGCGGCCTCCTCGACCGTCGTGCGCTCCTCCGTCCAGAGCTGGTGCAGGCGGTCGAGCACGTCCAGGAAGCCCGGGCCCAGCGCTCCGGAGCGCGCCGGGAAGTACGTGCCGCCGAAGAACGGCCGCCCGTCCGGCAGCAGGAACAGGCTGGCCGGCCAGCCGCCGCCGCCGGTCATCAGCACCAGCGCGTTCATGTAGCGCGCGTCCAGGTCGGGCCGCTCCTCGCGGTCCACCTTGATGCACACGAAGCGCTCGTTCAGGCGGCGCGCGACCTCGCCGTCCTCGAAGGTGTCGTGCTCCATGCGGTGGCACCAGTGGCAGGCGCTGTAGCCGATGGACAGGAACACCGGCCGGCCCAGCTCGCGCGCGTGGGCGAAGGCCGCGTCGCCCCACGGCCACCACTCCACCGGGTTGTCGGCGTGCGCGTGCAGGTAGGGACTGGCGGAGTCGGCGAGGCGCCAGCCGGCGGGGCGCGCGGCCTCGGCCGGTGCCGCGTCGGGCGCCGCGCCGTCCTGAGCCGCGACCGGAGCCGGGCCCGCCAGCAGCGCGAGGGTCCACGCGAGACGGCTGATAGAGTGCCCGGCGTCCATCGCGCCAGATCCTAGAGGAAGCCGGCCGTGCGCGTCTTCGCCCTCTCCGACCCGCACCTCGCGCTGGGCACGCCCGGCAAGGAGATGGACCGCTTCGGCCCGCAGTGGGTGGGCCACGCGGCGAAGATGGCCGCGGCCTGGGACGCCAGCGTGCACGCCGACGACCTGGTGCTGGTGCCCGGCGACATCTCGTGGGCGCGCGACCTCGCGCAGGCGCGCCCGGACCTCGAGTGGCTCGCAGCGCGCCCCGGCACCAAGGTCATCGGCAAGGGAAACCACGAGCACTGGTGGCCCGACAGCCGCCGCAAGCTGGCCGCCGCGCTGCCGCCCGGCGTGCACGCCCTGCACGCCGAGGCCCTGCGCTTCGGCGACGTGGCCGTGTGCGGCACGCGCCTGTGGGACGTCCCCGGCCAGAGCTGGCACGACGTCATCGCCTGGGAGGGCGAGCCCATCTCGCGCGAGCAGACCGAGGCCGACGCGGCCGCGGCGCTGCTGGTCTACCAGCGCGAGCTGGGGCGCCTCGACCGCGCGCTCGCGGCGCTGGACCCGTCGGCGCGCTTGCGCATCGCGATGCTGCACTATCCGCCGGTGGCGCCGGCGGAGGCGCCGGCAGACACCGCCGGTGCGCCGCAGCTGCGCGGCAACGAGTTGACGGAGCGTTTCGAGCGCGCGGGGGTGCAGCACGTGGTCTTCGGGCACGTCCACGCGCTGAAGCCGGAGGCGCGGGCGCGCATCGGCGGGACGCTGAACGGCGTCACGTACAGGCTCGCGGCGGTGGACTTCATCGGGTTCGAGCCGGTGCTCGTGGCGGGGAGTTGAGCGGGGAGCCGCGGCGGGTGCGAAGCGCGATCCGTCGAAGCGATGGATGCGGGTGAGGATGGTCCGGTGGGGCGGGGTTCCTTATCATCCGCGGCCTGTTTCGTGGCCCCATCGTCTAGTCAGGTCCAGGACACCAGGTTTTCATCCTGGCGACACGGGTTCGAATCCCGTTGGGGTCACCAGAGTGGCGTGCCCATCCCCGTCGATCCGCTCGTCCGATCCTGCCTGCCCCACCCGCCTGCTCCGACATGAGCGCGAGCCACTCCTGCGCCACACCACGAGACCTTCTGGCCGGTTCCAGTCCCGTTCGGCGCATGTACGGGAGACGGCACTTCTCCACCGTGCCCATCCAAGAAAGGCGAGAGTCCATGCTGGCATCCCGGAATCGTCGCGAGATCCGCCCCAGGCTGCATCCTCACCCCGTTCGCGTCGGCCGCGTGTCGCTCGGGTGGCTTCTGGCCACAGCGGTGGTATTGGTAGCTGCCGCAAGGGCCCAGGACGCTCCGCGGAAGTCGCTCGACGACATGATGACCGCCCTTGAGCAAGAGTATGGGCAACACGAGGACAAGTTCGACGATCTCGCCCAGCGGATCGAAAAGGCGGTGCGTGGGGCGATCACGGGGACTGCGTGGCTGGACTCCGGAATGGAGGGCGACCGACGCCTCAAGGATCATCCCTACCTGACCCTGGCGGGATCTCTCACAGAGGCGGCGAAGAGCGATGCAAAGAGGCGGAGCAAGAACGACCAAGAGACGAAGAAGCTCCTGACCAGGCATCCGTGGGACAAGCAGCTCGAGTTGGCCCAAAGCCTGGACTACGGGTCGGATCGACCGATCCCTGACAACGAGAACGGGTTCATCAACCTCGGGCGGATGTCGGAAAGCGCCGGGCTGCCGGAACTGCCGGTCAACCAGTACCTGTACGGGTTCGGGGAAATCGTGGGTTGGCAGTATCGCGTCAAGGCTGGCAAGAAGCTCGCCTTCGAGGGTCGCACGTCCAAGGACGTGCCGCTCATGCAGCAGGACCTTCCGGGGTGGGAGAAAGTGCGCGCCTACCTGCGGGGAACCGTGCCGGACGTTCAGCTCCTCGCTGTGCCGTGGTTAACCCACTGCATCCACACGCGGCTGGCGGAGCTCAGGAGGACGTCGGATGGGCAGCCCGACCCGATGGACGAGTTCCTCGCGCTCATGGACTCGCGCTGGAATGGCTTCTACTTCCAGTTGCCTTGGACCAAGGATCGGTTGGCCATCGTGGCGCCGTTGCACGACCTGTATGCCGATCGCAAGAGCTTCGTCTATCACTTTCCCTCGTCTGCGAAAAAGGAGAGCGTCGGAGACCTGCCGTTCATCTCGATCCTGACCTTGCAGCGATACTCGCAAGTCATGCTCGCCGAGAACATCATGCCCGAGGACTTCATCATGCCGACGCCGCAGGCCAGCGCCGCGCAGGATCGGTTCTCGGCCGACTGCAACTATATCACGCGGTACAAGTCACTCATCGACGAGATCGTCCGCGCCATCCTGGTCCCGAGTTCACCCTACCCGGGCTACCTGACGAACTTCGATTTCCCCTCGGGTACGGGACCGAGGAGCCGCGCAGTGAGTGGTCGCTTCGACGTTCCGCGCAAGTACGCCCTCGTCCTGTGGGCCTGGTCCGACAAGGATCCCGTCAAGGTGGCCGACTTCTTGCACGAGAACTTGCTGAGCAGGGACGGCAGCCGGTTCCCAGGCGACGCGGTGCTTCAGCAGCAACTGGTAGCCGTGGTACGCGAACACGAGGCGGAACTGATGCAGGTCATCGTGGACCGGATTGCCGCGGACCGGGGTGAAGGCCAGACGCCCGGCGACTACGAGCGCGAGTTCTCGCCGTATCCCACATACCTTGCGATCGATGGCAAGCCGCATTCGGACTTTCTCGTGCACAGCTTCCAGACCTTCCATGAGACGCCGGCCGCCGTCGTGCGAGATGCCGCCTTCGCTGTCGCCCAAGCGGAACGTATCTGTTGAGTGCTCGCCGAGGAATCGGCGTGAGTCAGGTGGGCACGATGGCCACGAGCTGCGGCCGTGACGCGGGCGGCGTCACGTGAGCCCGCAGCACGTCGAGCCAGTCGCGGCCGTTTCGC
>Ga0247727_10003829_pt1 | contig 32810 bp, 24 predicted proteins | sample WisWelCaveWW1625_FD_202498 | JGI IMG/M metagenome (GOLD analysis project Ga0247727, IMG submission 202498) | Biofilm microbial communities from Wishing Well Cave, Virginia, United States - WW16-25 | ecosystem: Environmental > Aquatic > Deep subsurface > Groundwater > Cave microbial mat | place...
AAACCATGTTCAAACGTTTACTGACGCCTCGTTTGATACGGAGGTGTTGAAGGCGGAGGGGCCCGTCCTGGTGGACTTCTGGGCGGAATGGTGCGGGCCCTGCAAGATGATGGGGCCGACCATCGACGCGATCGCCGCCGAGTATCACGGCCGGGCAAAAGTCGGCAAGCTCAACGTGGACGACAACCCCGCCACCGCGGGCCGCTATCAGATCCGGGGCATTCCCACCTTGCTTGTCTTTAAGGGCGGCGCGGTGGCCGAGCAGATCGTCGGCCTGACGGCAAAAGAGAAAGTCCAGAACGTCCTCAATAAGCACCTTTAGAGTTCCGTGAGAGTCTCCCAGTTGTCGGCAGCCGATCTGCGCTCGGTATGGCCGGTTCCCCCGCTGGCGCGGCGAGGCGACGCGGCCGGATCCCTGGACCTGGCGGAGAGCCGGCGGGTGGTGGAACATATTCTCGCCGGCGGCGTGCGGCGCTTGCTGTACGGCGGAAACGCCTTTCTCTACCACTTCCGGATGGCGGAGTACGAAGAGCTGTTGGAGTGGTTGAGCGGGTTGCCGGAGGAGTGCACGATAGTGCCGAGCGCCGGTCCATCCTTCGGCCGGGCGATGGACCAGGCGGCGGTGGCGCGGCGGCGCCGCTTCCCGGCGGTGATGATGCTGCCTGGCGGGGATCCTCGGGACGCCGCCGGGTTGGAAGAGGGCCTGCGGCGAATCGCCGAAGCGGCCGCTGTCCCGCTGATTCTCTACGTCAAGGACGACTCCAACTTCGGCGCGGACCAAGAGCGCGGCCTGGACGCGGTGGCCCGTCTGGTGGACCAGGGGGTGGCGGTGGGGATCAAGTACGCAGTCGCGCGGACGGATCCAGCCGACGATCCTTACCTGGCTTCCTTGCTGCGGCGCGTGGATCCGAGCAAAGTCTTGAGCGGAATCGGCGAGCGGCCGGCGGTGACTCACCTGCGCCAGTGGAAGCTGCCGGGCTTCACCACCGGGTCGGGCTGCCTGGCCCCGGCGTTGAGCCGGGGCATCTTCGAGGCTTGCGCGGCCGGCGACTTCGGGCGCGCCGTGGAACTGCGCGCGGCCTTTCTGCCGTTGGAAGACTTCCGAGACTCGTGGGGTCCGGCTCGCGTCCTGCACGCGGCAACGGAAGCGGCTGGCGTCGCCAGGACCGGCGCCATCCCGCCGTTTGTCTCGCCGCTTTCGGCCGCGCAGATCGAACGGTTGAGGCCGGTCGCGCGGGCGCTGGTCGAGCGCAACCGGCGCGCCGTCGAGTCGGAGCTGGTCTCCTCTCCGCCGGCGTGAGCGGGGGTGTCGTCGATCAGAAAGGTCGCCGGATTGGATCGCCCGCCGGCAGTGGCCAGGGCCAGCCGGCGTTCTCCCGGCGGCGCTCCGGCCGGAACGCCGATTCGGGCGCGGGCGCTCGATCTACGCAATTCGAGCACCTCGCCCTCCAGGCCGGGCCGGTCGAACCAGAGCCGCGCGGAAGCGCCGGAGAGGCGGGCCCCGAACAGGGTGACCTCGGTCGCCACGCCGGGAGCCAGGTGACCGGCAGGGCCTAGGCGGGCCTACGCGCAGGCTTCGGCGCCGGCTTTCCCCGGCCTTGACAGAGGCGCGCCGGCTGCTCTACATTTGAGCCAGACGGATAGGGGGTTAGGATGACGCTCTCAGGAAGGCTTGGCTTGGTTTTGGCGGTCGCCGCGCTGGCGGCCCCGCTGTTGGCGCAGGGCGTGCGGGCGACGGTGGTCGGCCGGGTGACCGACGCCTCGGGCGCGGTGGCGGTTGGCGCCCGAATTACGCTGACCCACGTGGGAACGAATGCCTCGCGCGCGGCCCTGGTGGCCGATACCGGCGATTATTCGGTGCCGCAATTGGCGCCAGGCGAATACACCCTGACCGCCGAGATGTCCGGATTCAAGAAGGAGATCATCCGCGGCATCGTGCTCGAAACCGGGCAGGAGGCGCGCTACGACGTGGTGCTGCAGGTGGGGGCGGTAACCGAGGTCGTCGAGGTCAGCTCGACGGCCGCCCTGGTTGCTTCCGAGAACGCCGCGCTGGGCAACGTAGTCGACCAGCAGAAAATCGTCGAGCTGCCCTTGAATGGCCGCGACTACCTCCAGTTGGCCTTCATGGCCCCCAATGTCTTCCTGCCGGCCCAGGGCTCCACGCTCGGCTTCCGGGGCGGCCTGAACATCGCGGGCAACAGCGAGATCGCCAACAGCTACATTAAGGACGGCATCGATAATAACGACGAAACCACCAATCAGCCGCTGCACCGGCCAGTGCTCGACGCCGTGCAGGAGTTCCGGGTGCTGACGGGAACGTATGCGGCCGAGTACGGCCGCCACGCCGGGGGCCAGATTCTGGTGACGACGCGCTCCGGGACCAACGACTTCCACGGCGCCTTGTTCGAGTTTCACCGGAACGCGCCGCTGGATGCCAAGAACTTCTTCGCTCCCCGCAAGCCGGCCTTCCGGCGCAACCAGTTCGGCGGGGTCGGTGGCGGACGGCTGGTGCGCGACAAGACCTTCTTCTTCCTGGCTTACGAGGGCCAGCGCCGCGGCCAGCAAGAGGCCGGCCTGGCCGCGGTCCCCTCCGTGGCGTTCAAGCAGGGCGACTTCCGCTCGGTCACCACCCCGGTTCGAGACCCCTTCGGCAACAACCAGCCTTTTCAAGACAACCAGGTCCCCCGGTCGCGGTGGAGCAGCCAGGGCGCCGGGTTGCTGGCGCTATACCCGGACGCCAACCGGGCCGGGGCGCAGAACTTCGAGGCCGCCGGCACCGGGCCGTTCGGCCTCGACCAGTTCTCGGTCCGGATCGACCACAAGTTAGGCGAGAAAGACAACCTCTTCGGGGTTTACGAGTTTGCCGACTCCAACGAGTTCTTCGTCATCGCCAACCCGCTGTGCTCGGCGCGGGACGTGCCCGGCTGGGGTTGCGACGAGCTGCAGCGCACGCAGCATTCCGCCCTGGTGTGGACCCACGTTTTCGGGCCTCGGCTGGTGAACGAAGCCCGCGTCGGCTACACCCGGTTCGGCTTCTATCGGCTCCACCAGGATCGCACGGTCGACGTGGTGAGCCGGCTGGGTCTGGGCGGCCTCACCGACGCCGGCAAAACCCCCTTCAACAACGGGGCGCCGGAGCTGTTACTGACCGGGTTCGTCACCATCGGCGGGCCGACCAACCTGCCCCAGGGCCGTCATGACAATACCTACCACTATGTCGAAAACATGACTTTGGTCCAGGGCCGCCACACCATGAAGTGGGGCCTGGACATCCGGCGGTTCCTGTTCAACTCCTTCTTCACCAGCTTCGGACGGGGCAGCTTCCGGTTCGACGGCCGGTTCACCGGCAACCAGGGCATCGCCGGCAATGCCGTCGCCGATCTTCTGCTGGGGATGCCCTTCCAGGCCGACCGCAACGTGGGCGAGCCCTTCCACAACGCCCTGACCTTCAGCTCCGGCTACTACTTCCAGGACGACTGGAAGGTCACGCCCCGGCTCACCCTGAACCTGGGTTTGCGCTACGAGCTGAACCTGCCGCCTATCGAGAAGGTCAACAAGATGGCCTCCTTTGACCCGACCACCGGGACTCTGAGGGTCGCCGGCGGGCGCGAAGCCTTCCTCAACCAGGCGACCGGGCTGCTGGAGATTCGCCCCCGCGCCGACGTCGGCCGGCGCCTCTGGGACACCGACAAGAACAACGTGTCCCCGCGCATCGGCCTGGCCTGGCGGCCTTTCGGCGGGACCTCCACGGTGATTCGCGCCGGTTTCGGCGTGTTCTACAACTATCAGATCGTGGGCAACGGCATCACTCCGTTGTCCCGCAATTCGCCGTTCCGCAACCGCCAGACCTCCGGGCCCTTCCCGGCCACCGAGCGTCCCAACCTGGCCAACGCCTTCGCCGGCAATCCCTCCATCGTGCCTCCCGGCATCCAGGCGGACTTCAAGACCGCCTACGTGAGCCAGTGGAGCTTTGGAGTGCAACGCGAGCTGGCGGCCAACTTCGTCCTGGATGTTTCCTACCTCGGCTCCCAGGGCCACAAGCTGCCGATCCAGTGGAACATCAACCAGTCGATCCCCGGAGCGGGGTCGGTGGCCAGCCGGCGCCCCTACCGCGGTTACGGCAACATCACGGGCGGTTTTGTCTCTTCCATCGGCAACTCCAATTTCCACTCCTTGGGAGCGCGCCTGGAGCGGCGATTTGCGCGGAGCCTGAGCTTCATCTCCTCCTACACCTGGTCGAAATCCATTGACGATGGCGCCGGCATCTCCACCGGCAGCGACTCCAGCCCCCAGCAAGCCCAGAACGCGCGCGACCTGCGGGGGGAGCGGGCCCTGTCGGACTTCGACGTCGCCCAGCGCTGGGCCTTCAGCTACGTCTGGGATCTTCCGTTCGGCCCGGGGCGGCGGTTCGAGGTGGGCAATCCCGCGGCGCGGGCGATCCTCGGCGGCTGGCAGCTCACCGGGATCCTGAGCTTGCAGGGAGGCCGTCCCTTCACCGTCTCCACCGGAACGGACCAGAGCAGCACCGGCCAGAACAACGACCGGCCCAACGTCATCGGCGACTGGCGCGTGGCCCAGCGCGGGCCCGACCGCTGGTTCAACCGGTGCACGCTGCTGGCCACCGGCGCCCTCCGCAACTGCGCCGCCGGCGAGAGCCCGGCCTGGGGCCAGAACCCTTCCGGGACGTTCGGCAACGCCGGCCGCAACATTGTGCGCGGCGACCAGTTGAAGAACTTCGACTTCGGCATCTTCCGCTCCTTCCGCATCACCGAGCGCCAGTCGCTGCAATTCCGCAGCGAGTTCTTCAACCTGACCAACCACCCGAACTTCTTCTCTCCGAATGCGAACCTGGCCAATACCGCGTTCGGACGCGTCTCCCGCGCCGCCTTCCAGGCCCAGACCGGCGCCCAGAGGCAGATCCAGTTCGGGTTGAAGTACGTTTTCTGAGCCGGCGATTCGCCGAGGTCAGACCTTCCCCAGCGCCTGGCGGGCGCGCTGGATCACCGGGGTGTCCGGCTGGCTGGATCCCTTTAGGTAATACACAGCCAGGGACAGCAGGTGGGGCCGCCACTCCGGGCTCACCAGCCCGAAGTCCTCAAAGACCGCGGCGGCGTACTTGTAATAGTGCGGCTCGTCGCTCTTGGCGAAGACCAGGCGGGTGGCCGCGCTCATGAAGGCTTCCGCGGCGGCCGGCTGCCGGCCGAGGTGAAAGGCCTTCTCCGCGGCCGCGTCGACTTTGGCGGGCAGGTCGGCCAAGGCTTTCTCCGGGGTCGGAGCGTCGCCCTCCGGCGGGCCGGCGGAGGCCAGGTCGGTGATTTTGAGATCGCGCATCTCCTTTTCCCGCTGGGGCGTATAGGCCTGAAACTGCCCCATCCACCCCACGGCTTGCAGCAGCAAAAGAAGCCGGTTCTCCGGGTCGCCGCTGGCCTGAAAAGCGTAGCGGAGGGCGTTGGCCGAAGTGACCGCGTGGATGGCGGCGATGCTGCCCGGCTTGCGCAGGATCAGCTCGCCGGCGGCGAGGTGAACCGCGTCCCAGATGGCCCCGGCTTGCGCGCGGCCTTTCACCAGCAGGCTCGCGGCTTCCGCAGAGGCTCGGTCCGGGGTCGCGGTCCGGATGGCGTCCAGCATCTCGCGGGCCACAGCCGTGTCGCCGCGAGGCCCGGTCCAGTCGCCTTTCAGCCGCCGGATGGTCTCGCGGGCGCGGCCGGCATTGGGTAGATAGGACTGGTCCTCGAACTGGTAGCCGTTCACCCGCTCCTCTTTGCCGAAGTCGACCAGGCTGGCCACGACGGAACGTAAAACGGGCTCGGCATGCTGCCAGCCGATGGTCTGGAGAGTGCGCCAGGCGCTGGCCGGGTAGATGGCCTTGTGGCCGATGTTGCGGTAGTCGCGCGCGCCGTAGCGCCACAAGGGCTCGATGACCTCGTGGGCGCCGCGGTGGCGGATCAGCGAGACGACGGCGCGCTCGGCGCGGTCCTTGTCCCAGCTCTCCATGGCCAGGCGAAGCTCCTCGGCCGCGCGGTCCGGGGAGGGCAGCGCGCCGGTGAGGGGAGGCATGACGTAGTCGCCGGCCGGGCGCCGGGCGTCCTGATCCTGGGCGCGCTTGAAATAGTCCAAGGCGTAGAACAGCGGCAGCAGCCGGTCGGCGGCCGGAGCGTCCAGACCCAGTTGGTGCGCCGAGTGCAGGACAAAGACGCAGTGCAAGGCGAAGCCGGGGGGCTGCGGGCTGACGTTGCGGACCCCGGCCAGGTAGAGCGCGGCGAGCAACTGCCGGTAGGAGACGCCGCGGCGGAGTTGCGCGACCAGTAGATCCACGCACTTTTCGCGCGGCGTCCGCTCGATCAGCCTCACCAGCGGCTCCATCTCCGGACGGAGCTGGACCAGCTCCGGAGTCAGGCGCGCCTCCGCCTGGGTGAGCGGGGAGAAAGCCAGCAGCGCGTCGGCGCCGGCCGCGCCGGCCAGCACACCGGCGCCTTTGAGAAAGTTGCGTCTGGAATTCATCGAGCGCCTCCTTATCCGACAAAGGGCTTCAAGTAATGGTAACTCCGCTCCGCCGCTTCCCGCGGGGTCATGATTTCAGCGAATGCCTGGTGGACCGTCAGGTAGCCCTGATAGTTGACGGCGGCCAGGCCCGCGAACACCTGGTCGAAGTCCACTCCGCCTTTCTCCCACAGGCCGATGTGGTCGAGCGGCACTCGGCCCCGCGACCAGGTTTCCACGAAAGCCTTGCCTTTGGGGGTCAGCAGGTGGTTCTGAACGTAGGCGTTCATGAGCCAAGGCTGGATCTTGCGGATGGTCGCCGGACCGTAGTCCTGGGCGGAGATCATCCAGTTGGCTGGCTCATAGATGATGCCGAAGTTGGAGCGATCGACCTTTCGCAGGGCCTCGATCGAGCCGGCCACGGTCTCGAACAGACTGGCGGCGTGGGCTTGATGGGCGAGCCGGATCCGGCGTTCGCGGGCCTGATCGGAAGCTCGCTGGGCCCAGACAATGTCCTCCTCTTTCTTCATGCAGATGCGGATCAAGTCGGCGCCGAAGGTCTCGGCCAGGTCCAGATAGGGGGCGATGTTGCGCAGTCCTTGGGGTCCTTTCTCGTCGTTGGAGGGGACGGCGAAATCGCCGGTCACCATCGATACTTTCAGGCCGGCGGCGTCGAGGGTCCGGCGCATCTGGCGCAGCCGGTCCGGCGGCGTGTGGATGCCGCCCTGCGAGGCGCGCATGCAGACGGCCGCGTAGCGGTTGGTCCTGGCCAGCTCGACCAGCTCCTCGAAGCCCAGGATCGTCTTTTCTTTGGATCCCGGCGCCTCGGCGACCCGCACCGACAGGGACAGTTTCATGCGCGCCCCGGCGGCCGCGGCCAGGCCGGCGGAGGCGCCGGCCAGGAAGCCCCGGCGAGTCAGGCCATCGGACATAGCGTCACCTCCCGCGGCCTCCAGTTTACCCGATGGCGAGCGGGCCGGGCGAAGCTTTGATACAATTTTGCCCGCATGCGGACGATCGTGTCTCTCCTCTGCCTGGCGGCCGGCGCCGCCGCCCAGATGCGTTTTCGCCCTCAGGAGATCCAGCGGGATTTCGGGATCGGCTACGCCGTGCTCGCCGTCGACATGAACCAGGATGACCGGCCCGACATCGTGGCCATCAATGCCACTCAGGCCGCCTGGTTCGAGAATCCCTCTTGGGAGCAGCGCGTCATTTTGGACGGGGCCACCCAGAGAGACAACGTATCCATCGCCGCGCACGACATTGACGGCGACGGCTGGATGGACCTGGCGCTCGGCGCCGGCTGGCGACCCACCAACACGACGAGCGGCGGCACGCTGCAGTGGATCGGCCGCAACCCCGCCGAGCCGGCCGGCCCCTGGCGGCTGACGCCGATCGGCGAGGAGCCGACGCTGCACCGCATCCGCTGGGGCGACGTGGATGGGGACGGGAAACCGGAGCTGGTGGCAGCGCCCTTGCACGGCCGGGAAACGCGCGGACCGGCCTGGGACGGCAAGGGGGCGCGAATCCTGGTGTTTCGCGTCCCGAAGGACGCCGAGCGCGACCCCTGGCCGGTGGAAGTCGCCGACGACTCGCTGCACATCGTCCACAACTTCATCACCGCGAACCTGGACCGCGACCGGCAAGAGGAAATCCTGACGGCGAGCCGGGAAGGCGTGCACCTGCTGAAGCGCCGCGGCGACGGCGGATTCTCCCGGACCCTGATCGGGGAGGGGGCGCCCGGGGAGATCAAACTGGGGCGCGCCGGCGGCAAGCGTTATCTGGCCACCGTCGAACCCTGGCATGGAAACTCGATCGTCGTTTACGAGGAGCCGGGCGCGGGCAAGTGGCCGCGACGGGTGATCGAGGACCAGCTCGCCGGGGCCCACGCCCTGGGGTGGGGCGACTTCGACGGCGACGGCAGCGACGAGCTGGCCGTCGGCTGGCGAGAGAAGCCCTTCGGCGTGGCGATCTACCAGCGCGGCCGCGACGGACTCTGGCGCCGGGCGCTGATGGTCGATGACGGCGGAATGGCCACCGAGGACCTGGCGGTGGCGGATCTGGACCGCGATGGCCGGCCGGAAATCGTGGCGGCCGGCCGCGCCACCCGGAACCTGAGGATCTACTGGAACGAGACGCGCCGCCCCTGAGCTATCCTGGTATCTGGTGCGCCTTGGACTCCTCTTGCTGCTCCCGCTGAGCCTGTCCGCGCAGCCCGCCATCTTTCCGAACGGAATCGTCAGTGCGGCCAGCTATTTGTCTCCCGGCTCGCCCGGGGGCGCTCTGGCCCAGGGATCGATCTTCACCATCTTCGGGAACAGCTTGGGGCCCGCGGCGCCCGGCGCGCAGGCTTCCGGCTTCCCTTTGAGCCCGACCTTGGCCGGCGTCTCGGTTCGCGTCGTTCACCAAACGGGCCAGACCTTGCCGGCTCTGCCGCTGTTTGTCAGCGCGACCCAGATCAACGCGATTCTTCCCTCGACCACTCCGATAGGGCTGGTTCTCCTCTCCGTCCTTTACGAGGGGCGGGCGAGCAACGCCGAGCCGGTCAAGGTGGTCCGGTCAAGCTTCGGGATTTTCGCGCGCAACAGCGGCGGCTCGGGCCGGGCAGTGGCGCAGAACGCCGTTTCGGCGACCGAGCTGCCGCTGAACTCTCCGGAAACTCCGGCCGTGCCGGGCGACATTGTCGTGCTCTGGGGTACGGGGCTGGGGCCAGCCGAGTCCGACCAGGTCCGGCCGCAGCCGGCCGAGCGCAGCGAGCCGCTGGAGATCTTGGTGGCGGGCCGTCCGGCCGCCGTCCTGTACCGCGGACGCAGCGGGTGCTGCGCCGGAGTGGACCAGATCAACATGCGTCTGCCGCCCGAGACGCCCTCGGGCTGCGCGGTTCCGGTGGTTGTCCAAGTGAATGGACTTTACAGCAATCTGGTCACGCTGGCCATCGGCCCCGGCGGACGCCCTTGCCAGGATTCGTGGAGCCCGCCCGGCGGCGCTCGCCGCTGGGGAGAGATCGTTTTGACGCGGGCCGGCGGCTCCGACCTCGTCGATGCGGTTTTCGCCGAAGGGGAAGCGGCCGCCGGACTTCCTCCTCCCGGAACCTGCGCCAGCTCCGGTCCGCTCCCCGCCGCTGGTCTGGACGCCGGCGCCCAACTCTCTCTCGCCGGTCCCCAGGGAATGCGCCAGATTCCTCGCCAGGGCCCCGGCCGCTACCGGCTCGCCTCCACCGGGTCGTCGCCGTTCTTGGGAGCTGGCGTTTATGGGCTGAGCGGACCCGGCGGCGCTGACGTGGGACCGTTCCAAACCAGCCTCACGGCGGCGGCATTTCCGGCCTGGGGCAACCCGAGTGGAACCCGGGATCGGGGCGTCACGATGGGATGGACCGGCGCCACGGCCGGAGAGGCCCTGCTGGCCGCCGGCGGACCCGGCTTCGTCTGCGCAGCGATTCCTGGATCCGGATCCTTCACGATTCCGCCCGAGGTCCTGGCGAACGCGCCGGCGCAAGTGTCCCTGACCCTGGACGCCATGTTCCGAACCAACTTCACTTCCCCCGGACTGGACTTCGCCGTGCTCCGTTACGCGGATTCCACGAGCCGCGGGGTCAACTTGGGCGACCCGCCGCTCGCTGCCTCGCCGGTTCGCCTGCCGAACGGGCAAACGATTGTCGCCGAGCTGGCCGCGACCGCCCCGGAGCGGCAGCGCGGTCTGATGCAGCGATCCCAACTGGCCTCCGACCGCGGCATGTTGTTCCTGTTCGATCGTCCGGACTTCTACCCGTTCTGGATGTATCGCACCGTGATCCCGCTGGACATTATCTGGTTGGATTCCAACCGCCGGATCGTCTTTGTCTCGCCCGATACGCCCCCCTGCCGCAGCGAGGACTCGCGGCAGTGTCCCACCTACGGGGGCCGTGAGGTTGCCCAATACGTGCTGGAGGTGGCCGCCGGCGTCGCCGCGCGGCAGGGTCTGCGGGTCGGGGATCGGCTGGAGTGGTAGCTCCCGTATAATGAAGAACGATGCCCCGCAACAGCCGTCGGATCGCCGGCGCGGCCGCGGTCAGCCTGGGCGCGGTGTGGCTGCTGAGCCAGTCCTCGACCCAAACCACGCTGCAGAATCCGCCGGCCGGCGCCGACGCCGTGTTTCTGGTGCGGCTGGGACTTGAGGATCGCGCCCCCACGCGCTGGGACGGCTCGGCCGAGGTCTCCAGCGGCGAGCTGGTGAAGCTCATCGGCTACCAGATGCGGGTCGGCGACCTGGTGCATCCGCCGGACCGCTGGGAAGCCTCCAGCCGTCCGGCTCATCTCTTCAACCGCCGGCCCATGGACGTCGAGCTGAAGGATCCGCCCGGTCCGGTCCTGCTCGGTCCCAGCCTGTATCTCTACTTGCGCGGCGGACCGCAGGCGCGGGTTCGCATCCAGACCCCGCAGGGGAGCTTCGAGTTTCAGCCGCGAGAGATCCCGCCGGCCGCCGCCCGCCAGTTTCTGGAAGGGAAGGTTTCGGTCGAGCATGTCGCCTACCCGATTCTGGCCGGACGCGGAGCGCGCGGGCCGGACCCGGAGCGGCGCACCGAGAATGACCATCCCTCGATCACGGTCGCCCGGGACGACTCGGTGTGGATTGCCTGGCAAGGGTTCAACGGCCGGGGCGACCGCGTCTACGCCGAGCGGATCGGACCGGGAGAGAATGCGTCGGCCGGCCGCGCTCCTCATGCCGTGACCACCGCCGATGGGGACGTCTTTCGCACCGCGATCGCCGAGGACACGGAGGGAAAGATCTGGGTGGTGTGGTCCGAGCGCGTCGACGACAACTGGGAGCTGTACGGCCGAAGCTTCGACGGCGCCGCCTGGTCGACGCGCGAGCGCCTGACCGCCAATGCCCAGCCGGACGCGCAGCACCGGCTGGTCCGTGATTCTCAGGGGCGCTTGCACCTGGTCTGGCAGAGCTGGCGAAACGATCGCGCCGGCATTTTCCACAAGCAGTACGAGCCGGCAACAGGGTGGGGCCGGGAGACGCGGGTCAGCGATCCGGCCGCTCCCAACTGTTGGGAGCCAGCCGTGGCGGCCGACCGGGCAGGCAATCTGTACGCCGGCTGGGATCAGCACGGGCCGGACAGCTACGACGTCTGGATGCGAGGCTTCCGGCAGGGGCGCTGGGAAAAGCCGGTGGCCGTCGCCGCCACTCCGCGCTGGGAAGCCTACGCGTCACTCGCCGCCGACCAGCAGGGGCGGGTGTGGCTGGCCTGGCAGGAGTCCGGCGTCAACTGGGGCAAGGACTGGGGCTACCCGTACGACATCAAAGCGCCAGCCACCGGACTGTACAACTGGCGTAAGATCCGCCTGGCGGTCTGGGAGCAGGGCCAGTTGCGGCAGCCGGCCCAGAGCCTGGACGACGCTTTCTCCGGGCCGGAGAATGTGTACAACGAATATCCTCAACTGGCCATCGACGGCGCCGGCCGCGTCTGGTGCTTCTTCCGCCGGCGCGAGCCCTTGCAGTGGAACGTCTATTATCGGACTCCCTCCCACCAGGCGCTGTGGGAGATTTACGCGGCCCGCTACGAGGGCGGGCGCTGGTCCGAGCGCGTCCTGGTCCCTTACAGCACCGGCCGGCACGATATGCGCCTCGCCGTCGCCGGCGATTCATCCGGCCGCCTGGCCGCCGCCTGGCCCACCGACCGGCGCAACGCCCGCGACTTCATCTATTCCCTCTCCGACGTCTTCCTCGGCCGCTTCGAGGCCGCCGGGACGCCGCCGCCGGCGCAGCTCGCCGGCTACTCCGCGCCGCCCGCCCAGAGGGCGGCGGTGCACGCCGACGAGGAAGGCGATGTCCGGCGCACACGGGCCTACCGTTACGCGGCCAACGGAAAGACCTACCGCGTCTGGCGGGGCGATATGCACCGTCATACCGAGCTTTCCTGGGACGGCTACAACGACGGCTCCACCCAGGACACCTATCGCTACGCCATTGACGCCGCTTCGCTCGATTTTCTGGCCACCACCGAGCACAACTTCGGCGTCGAGGACGAATACATCTGGTGGCTGAGCCAGAAGGCCGCCGACCTCTACCGGATCGGCAACGCCTTTGTCCCCCTGTTCGCCTACGAGCGCTCGGTCCCGTTTCCCAACGGCCACCGCAACATCGTCTTCAGCTACCGCGGCGCGCCCATTCTCGACGTCCAGCACTACGAGCAGGCCGCCAACCCCAACTATCAGCGCCAGGGCGCCGAGCGCCTGTTCGGGTATCTGCGCCGGCACAACGCCATCGCCATGCCGCATACCTCGGCCACCGACATGGGCACCGACTGGCGCGACTACGATCCGGAGGTCGAGCCGCTGGTCGAGATCTACCAGAGCGACCGCAACAGCTACGAGCGCCCGGACGGCTGGCGCGCGGCCAACCCCAAGGACCCCAAGACCCAGCACGGCGGCTACCGTCCCGAGGGCTTCGTGTCCGAAGCGCTGGCCAAAGGCTATCGTCTCGGGTTCCAGGCCAGCTCGGACCACCTGGGCGTCCATACCGCCTACTCGATGCTCATTGCCGAGGAGTTCTCCCGCCAGGGCCTGCTCGAGGCGATCCGCCGCCGCCACGCCTACGGGGCAACCGACAACATCGTGCTCGATTTCCGCCTCCTCGACGGCGACCGCGAGTACCTGATGGGCGACGACGCGCGAACCGCCGGGCCCCCGCGCTTCCGGCTGCACATCGAAGGCACCGGCCCCGTCCAGGATGTCGAGATCGTTAAGGACAACCGGCTGGTCTATCAGCAGCGGCCGATGACCCGGATGGTGGACCTGGAATACCGCGATCCTCAACCTCCCGGGCGGATGGCCAGCTTCTACTACGTGCGGGTGCGGCAGCAGGACTTGCAGGTGGCCTGGGGCTCGCCGATCTGGGTGACGCGGAAACCGTAGCCGATGCGGGCGCTGCTCACCGATCTCTACGAGCTGACCATGGCGGCCGGCTATTTTGCCGCCGGCAAGACCGCCGAGCGCGCCACCTTCGAGCTGTCCATCCGCCGCCTGCCCGCTCGCCGCTCCTACGTGCTCGCCACCGGAATCGAGCAGGCGCTCGAGTACCTCCTCGAGCTGCGGTTTGACGGGGAAGAGATCGAATACTTGCGGAGCCTGCCAGCGTTGGGCCGCGCCCCGAGAGACTTCTTCGACTACTTGGCCAGCTTCCGCTTCACGGGCGACGTATGGGCGGCGGAGGAAGGCACGCCGCTGTTTGCGGGGGAGCCGATCCTGCGCGTGACGGCGCCGCTGGTGGAAGCTCAGATCCCGGAAACGTACTTGCTCTCCACCATCACCTTCCAGACCCTGATCGCCACCAAGGCCTCGCGCCTGGTGGAGGCGGCCGGGGGCCGGCCGATCATCGAGTTCGGCACCCGCCGGGCCCACACCCCGGAGGCCGGCCTGCTCGCCGCCCGCGCGGCCTACATCGGCGGCTGCATCGGTACCTCCAACGTCGCCGCCGCCCGGCGTTTCCACCTGCCCGTCTACGGCACCGCGGCCCACTCCTGGATCCTGGCCTTCGATTCCGAGCCGGAAGCCTTCCACCGCTTGCGCGAGCTGCTGGGAGAACAAACCGTTTATCTTGTTGATACCTACGATGTGGAGCGGGGCGTGGAGAACGCGGCGGCGGTCGGCGGCGCCTTTCAGGGCATCCGGCTGGACAGCGGAGACCTGCTGGCCGACAGCCGCGCCGCCCGCGGGATCCTGGACCGCGCCGGTTTCCCGCAAGCCCGCATCCTGGCCAGCGGCGACCTGGATGAAGCCCGCATCGCCTCGCTGGTCGCCGCCGGCGCGGCCATCGATTCCTTCGGCGTGGGAACCGCCTTGGCTACCTCGGCCGACGCCCCGGCCATGGGGAGCATCTACAAGCTGGTCGAGATCGAGCGCGGCGGCCGGGTCCGGGGCCCGGCCAAGCTCAGCCCCGGAAAACCATCCTGGCCGGGCGTCAAGCAGGTGTTCCGCTTCCCGGACCGCGACGTGGTGGGACTCTCCGAGGAAACCTACACCGGCGCGACGCCCTTATTGACCCGCGCGATTCATCAAGGCCGGCGCGCGGGCGCCGCGCCTCCGCTGGCGGAGTTGCGCCAAAGGACCGGGGAGAAACTCGCCGCTCTTCCGGCCGCGGTTCGCAGGCTGGAGAACCCGCAGAGCTACCCGGTCGTCTACAGCGAACGGTTGCTGGCTCTCGCCGGCGCCGACAACTCAGCGGCCGTTATGCAGTAGCGGATCGGATCTGCCGAGCCGCAAGAGGCTCCAAGAGGCCAAGAAGCGCAGTCTGGACAATGTACGCGAAATGCGTATAATGATACGTGATATGCGTAAGGCTCCCATGCTCGACCCTCTTATCAGCAAGACCAAACAGCGGATCTTGGCGGCAACCCTCCTTCAACCGGAGCGGTCCTGGTATCTCCTGGAACTGGCGCGGCATCTCGGCGTAAGGCCTTCCAGCCTTCAGCGGGACCTGAAACTACTGACCGAAGCGGGGATTCTCCAACGACGCCAAAGCGGAAACCGAATCTACTTCCAAGCCGATCCCGCCTGCCCCATCTTTCAGGAACTCACTCAGATCCTCGTTAAGACCGTCGGCCTCGTCGAGGTCCTCAGAGAAGCCCTGCACCCGCTTCAGGATCGCATCGAACTGGCCTTTGTTTATGGGTCAGTCGCTTCCTCTACGGAACGCTCGACAAGCGACGTGGATCTGTTGGTGATTGGAGCCGCCCCTCTCTCCGAGATTGCTTCTGTTCTTCGGGCGGTCGAACGGCATCTCGGGCGAGCGGTCAACCCGACCGTCTATCGGTCTGAGGAGTTCACGAGAAAGCTTGGACGCAGAGATCATTTCCTGACTAGCCTCCTTGGTGGGGAACCGCTTTTCATTGTGGGGACACGAGATGACCTGGCAAACCTTGCTTCAGGCGCAACGGATCAAGCCGCATCGGACGAGCGTTCGAGAACTCGACGACCTCCGAGCCGTCGTTGAGCGCGACTTGGAAGACGCGAACGTCGAGATTCTTTCTGCGGATCGGCGCTTTGCGACGGCCTATAAGCTGACCTATGCACGGTGGAGCTACGCTACGTCCCGCGTCCAACGGGCGAACAGCTTGTCGCAGCGGACGTTAGTTTCGTGGACCTGGCGGGCAACATGCACCTCTGGCTCGGCAACAGGTACACATGCACGATTCCCCCGACTTGCTTGAGCGACTCACAGGGATGCCGAGCCGAGAAACAGGAACTGACCGGCGCGGATTCCTTTGCGGCGGCGGCGATCGATGACGCTCCTCAGCGTCGGAAAGATGTCTGGCGTCCGATGGATCTCGTTCCAGAATCACCAGCCGGTTCTGGTGCGCCTCCAAGTAGAGCTCGGCGTCGGAAAGCTTGGCCAGGTCCGAGGGGCGTTCCAGGTCTCAGGTAAACCGCCTTTTCGGCGAGTTTCTCGGCTACTGCAGCGGGCGCCGCCAGCGCAGGCCTGGAAAACGACTGTAGTCCCGGTCGGTGGTTATCCATTCGCTCCCGGACTCGATGGCCAGCGCCGCCAGGTAGGCGTCGGCTGTGAGATTGCCTTTGGCTCCTGCTTCGCGACACAGCCGGGTGAAGATGTCCCAGTGACGCGGGCCGGGGGCGACGTGCATGCAGTTGCCCTGGTTCCTCAGTTCGCTGGCGAAACTCAGCGCCTCCGCCATCGAACTGGGAGGCGCGAAGATCCGAGGGTTGGTCACGATCCGCAGGAATCCGGCGAGAACCAGGTCCGCCATGCCGTAGGCCTGGTCGGAACCGACAACCGCCTCCAGCCAGCTCAAGTACTCGTGGTGGTCCTTGGCGTCCGGCCGATAGGCATAAACCAGCACATTGACGTCAGGCAGAACCATCGCGTCGTTCCATCAGATCCAGAAGCGCGGCGGAGTCATCCAGATCGACGCCGGGCTGCAACCCCCGGCCCTTGCCTTTCCAGACCGGGAGCTTCACTCGGCGGCGCGGCGCCGGCTGCTGGCGGCGCGCCAGCGACTGACGAAGGGCGTCCTCGATGACCGCAGTCAGGGTCCGGTTCGTTTCCAGGGCGGCCGACTTGGCTTGAGCGAGGAGGTGGTCATCCAGCCGGATCGTAGTTCTCATACATCAAGACATACCACATGATCCATCAATATGTCAAGGCTGCCCTGCCTCGCTGATGGCCCTTACAGCAGCGTCGCGTCCAGGGTCTCCTCGGCAGGCCGGGAACCCGGTGGCGCTATCGGCTCCCCTCCCAGGTGGGCCAGCAAACTCTGGCGGGAGCCTTCGAAGAAGTCCGCGGTCAGCCGATCCAGAGCCACATCCCGGGCCGCGTCGCGCGAGAACAGGGGGTAGTAGACGTGCGCCCGCCCCTGCTTGCGCCGGCCGGCCGCGCCTTTGCGGGCCAGCCGGTCCAGCAGGGTCATCACCGTGGTGTAGGCCAGGGGGCGGCGAAAGCTGAGCCGCTCCTGGACTTCGCGGACGGTGGCCTCGCCCAGGCGCCACAACTCTTTCATGGCCTCCATCTCGAGCGGCGGGGGCAATCGTCTGGTGTTTGGGGCGGTCATTGGTCTTGCCGATCCTCCCTGGCGGCCGGCTCCGGTCCGGCCAGGTACTTGTCTTTTTTCAACAGCGGCCGATCCAGCGCGGCGTTGAAGCCGGTCCACTCCCCCTCGATGGCCGAGTCGGCCGCCAGCGTCGCGCGCAGGCTCTCGACCTTCGAATCCAGATTGTCCAGGTGATGCAGCACCACCGCCTCGGCGAACATGGGAAGCTTCGGCGAGCCGAATTCCAGTTGCCCGTGGTGGCTCAGGACCATGTGCTCGACCAGCGTCTTGAGCCGAGGCGGGAATCCGGGAAGCGCGGCCGCCTTGGTCCGGAGCAGGTCGAGCAGGATGGCCATGTGGCCGAGCAACTGCCCGGCGGTGGTGTAGCTGAACGGGGGGCGCTCGTACTGCAGTTCGTGGATCTTTCCGATATCGTGCAGCACGGCCCCGGCCACCAGCAGATCCCGATCCAGGAAGCTGTAATGATCGGCGCAAAGACGGCACAGCCCCACCAGCGAAACGATGTGCTCGAGCAGACCGCCGATGGTGGCGTGGTGGAGGGACTTTGCCGCGGGAGCCCGGCGAAGGCGCTGGGCCACCTCCGGGTCGTCTAGAAATGCCGCCAGCAGAGCGCGAAGGTGGGGATTCCCCATTTCCGTTACCGCGGCCCGCAGCCGGCTCCACAGCTCCTCGGCGTCCTTGTCGGTGTGCGGGAAATAGTCGGCGAAATCGACCTGAGCCTGCGGCAGGCGCCGGAGCTTGTGGACAATCAACTGCGGCCGGTTGCGGTAGACGTGAACCAGGCCCTTGACTTCGACGAAATCGTGGCGCTCGATCAGGTCGGCCTCATCGGGCACGATTTCCATGTGGGCGTCCAAAACCCCGGTGCGATCGCCCAGGGTCAGGCGCAGATACTGCCTGCCGGCCCGATTCTGCCGCAGTTGCTTGTTGTGAACGAGAAAGAAAGAGGTGACGACCTGATTGGGCTCGAGTTCCCGTACGAAGTGCGTCTTCAAATCCGGTCCTTCGAGGCGCCCGCGGGCGCCGGGCCCGGCGGCCCGGATCGATGCTCTTATTTCCCCTTCTCCTCGGCTTTCTTGTCGGTCCCCTTCTCCTTCGGGGCCTTGCCGCCGCCCAACGGAACCACCCAGAGCAGCCGGCGCTTTTTCTTGGTCGCCTCGGCCTTGGTGGTCACCGCGGGCTTGAACTGTTCCGGATCCTTCCAGGCGGTGTCTTTGCCCGGGGCGGCCCCGCTGTCCACAACGCCGGCGCGGAGCTCCAGGAACGCGTCCTCGCGCAGCTTGGTCAGGTAGGCCCGCACGGCCGGCTGCATCTTCTCCGTGTACAGCCGCTCGGAGATGTCCTGCTCGACCTCGGCCTGCGTGGCCTGCCCCTCCCGGTGGCGCTCCTCGACGCGCAGGATCAGGAAGCCGTTCGGGCGTTTCAGAACGCCGGTGACCAAGCCGCGCTGGGCGTTAAACACGATCTCCTCGATCGGCTTGTCCAGAAGCCCGCGCCGGAAGAAACCGATATCGCCGCCGGCTTTGGCCGACTCGGCGTCGTCGGAGACCTTGCTGGCCACCTCGGCGAACCGCTCTCCCTTGCGCAGACGCGCGAGAATATCGTTGGCCTTCTTCTCCAGCGCCGGAATCTCCTGGGCCTCTTTGCCCTCCGTCGACACCAGGATCTGGCGGAGCCGCACCTGCTCCGGGCGGACGAACTCCTTCTGATGCTCTTCGTAGTAGCGGGAGACCTCGTCCTTGCTGACGTTGACCCGGATTTCCTGCTGGATCACCCGCTGGGTGAGCATCTGGTTGCGAAGCCGGTCCTTGACGTCCTCGAAGGGCTCGCTGGTGCTTTCGGCGGCCCAGCGCTCGAACTCCTCCATGGTGGCGATGTTCCTCTGGCGGCGCATCTCGTCGAGCCACTTCACCAGTTGCGGCTCCACGCTGAGATTGAGCTCCTTGCCCTTCTGCACCAGCAGACTCTGGTCGATGAGGTCCCGCAGGGCGTCCTTCTGGCCCTCGGCCAGGGCGGCGGTCATTTGGTCGGCGTTCAGGTTCTGCTGCCGCAGCGACTCCCGCAACTGGGCGACGGAGCGCTCCAGTTCCGAGCGAGTGACGATCTCGCCGTTGACCTTGGCGATGATCTCCTCCAAGATCTTGACATCGGCGCCCAGCGCCAGGGCCGGCCACAGCAGCGCGGCCAGCGCTCTCCGCAACGCTTTCTTACCCATATACTCCATTCTCTTCTACGCTCGCAGGCCTTGCAACAGGTTTTTCAGCTCCGCCGCGGGGGCGGTTGGCGGGAAGGGGAGTTTCAGCATGCCGGCCGGGGTGAACTCGGCTCCGGGCGTGGCCCTCACCAACTCCATCAGGCGGCCTGGATCGACCTGGGCGCCCTCGCTGAACTTCAGCCAAACGCGATCCTGGCGGCGCTCGATCGATTCGACGCGGATCTGCTCGGCCGCCATTTTCAGCGCCGAGTAGTCGAGCAGGTTCGCCACTCCCTCGGGGACCGGTCCGTAGCGGTCCTCCATCTCCTGGCGGATCCGCTGGCGCTCCTCGTCGGTCGCTGCGCCGGCGATTCTCTTGTAAACGCGCAGCCGCTGGCTCTCCTCCGGGATGTAGCCGGGCGGAACCTTGATATCGAGCCGCAGGTGGATGGTCACCGGGCCGCTGGTGACGACCTCTTCTCCCTTGAGCTGGCGCACCGCCTGGTCGAGCATCTGGCAATACATCTCGAAGCCGATGGCCGTGATATGACCATGCTGCTCGCCGCCCAAAAGGTTTCCCGCGCCGCGCAGCTCCAAATCGAGAGCCGCGATCTTGAAACCCGCCCCCAGCTCGCTGAACTCCTTGAGCGCCGCCAGACGCTTTCGGGCCAGCGGGGTGAGCTCGACGCCCTCGGGCACGAGCAGATAGGCGTAGGCCCGGCGGTTGCTCCGGCCCACGCGGCCGCGCAACTGGTAGAGCTCGGAAAGCCCGAATCGGTCAGCGCGGTCGACGATGATGGTGTTAGCCAGCGGGATGTCCAGGCCGTTCTCGACAATCGTAGTGGCTACCAGGACGTCGTACTCATGGCGCATGAACTTCAGCATGATCTTTTCCAGGTCCTGTTCCCCCAACTGACCGTGGCCGACCCCGATCCGGGCGCGTGGGGCAAGCTCTTGGACGGCGGCGGCCATGGACCAGATGGTTTCGACCCGATTATGCACGAAGTAGACCTGGCCGCCCCGGCCCAGCTCCTGCACGATTGCCGCGCGGATGAGCTGTGCGCTGAAGGGCGCCACCACGGTCTGGATTGCCAGCCGGTCTTTGGGGGGCGTTTCGATCACGCTCATGTCGCGCAGCCCGACCAACGACATGTGTAGAGTCCGGGGGATGGGGGTCGCGGTCAGGGTCAATACGTCTACCCCCTGGCGAAGCTGTTTGAGCCGCTCCTTGTGCTTGACCCCGAAGCGCTGCTCCTCGTCGACGACCAACAGACCCAGGTCGCGAAACACCACGTCTTGCGAGAGCAGGCGATGGGTGCCGATCAGGATATCCACCTTGCCGTCAGCCAGATCGGCCAGAATCTTCTGGGCCTGGTGACGGACGCGGAAGCGGCTGATCATCTCCACCCGGACCGGGAACGGGGCGAAGCGCTGCTGAAAAGTCTCGAAGTGCTGGAAGGCCAGCACGGTGGTGGGGGTCAGAACGGCGACCTGCTTCCCGTCGCCGAGCGCTTTGAAGGCGGCGCGCATGGCCACTTCCGTCTTGCCGAACCCGACGTCGCCGCAGACCAGGCGGTCCATCGGGGTTTCCGATTCCATGTCGCGCTTGATATCCCGGACGGAAGTCAACTGGTCGTCGGTCTCGGTGAACTCGAAGGCGTCCTCGAATTCCCGCTGCCAGTTGCTGTCGGGGGAGAAGCGAAACCCCTCGGCCAGCTTTCGCTCGGCGTAGAGGCGCAGCAACTCTTCGGCCATGTCCCGCAGGCGGGCCCGGATCCGGGACTTGGTCCGGCTCCAGGTGGCGCCGCCCAGCCGGTCCACTGTCGGCCGGATTCCTTCCCCGGCGCGGTACTTCTGCACCAGGTCCAGCCGCGTCAGAGGAACATAGAGTCGCGCGTTGTCGGCGTACTCGAGCAGCAGGAACTCGTCCTGCTGGCCGTCCTGCGCGATCTGCTGCAGGCCCGAGTAGCGGCCGATGCCGTGCTCGACATGCACTAGGTAGTCTCCCGGCTTCAGGTCTTGCAGGTCGGAGAGAAACGTGGACAGGCGCGAGCTGGAAACCGGGGCGCGGCTGACCCGCTGGGAAACCTCGAACAGATCGTCGGAACCGTACAGGACCAGCCCGGACTCGGGGAACACCACCCCACGGCGCACTCCACCCTGCAACAGCGTGACGCTCGAGACTTCCGCGGCCAGGTAGGCTTTCTCCTCGAGATAACGGCTGGCGGCCGAAGACGGATCCTTCAGACCGAGTTGAAAAGCAATGCCGTATTCGTTGAAGACGTCGGCCAGCCGCTCGACCTCGCCAGCCGAGGCGCCGAAGACGACCACGCGCCGGCCGGCCTGAATCTCCGACTGCAGCTCGCGGATACAGTGCGGCAGGTTTCCCTGGAAGCGAGTGGTGGGGCGGGTGGGCAGATGGAAACTCCCCTCGCTCGGCCCCCAGCCCAGCTCCTCCAAGCTGATGCGCGTCAGCCGGCCGGCCTGCTGTTCCCACTCCGGCCAGCTCCAGTAATGAGCCTGGGGCGGGCCAGGGTCCGGGCCCTGCCCGCTCGGCGCCCGTTCCTGGGCGGCCTCCAGTTGCTCCCAAAGCTTGCCCGCCTCCCCGACCGCGCTGGCCCGCTCGTCGAAGACGATCAGCGGCTCCTCCAGCATCTCGATCAGCGAGCCGGCGAGCGACCGCATAGCCCGCGCCTGGAATTCCCAGCCAGGCTGGGCGGCCGCCTGCGGGTCCGGCGCCGGGTGTTCGACCAGCGGCAGCAACACGGCATCGTCAACCGCCAGCGCGGAACGTTGCGTCTCGACGTCAAACCGCCGCAACGACTCGACCTGATCGCCGAAAAACTCGATCCGGACCGGCCGCGGATTCTCCGGCGAGAAGGCGTCCAGGATCCCGCCCCGCACCGAATACTGACCCACCATCTCCACCGGCTCGCGCCGCTGGTAGCCCAACCGCTCCAGCTCGGAAATAACCAGATCGAGCGGCATCTCCTCGCCTCGCGCCAGCCGGATGGCCAGTGAACGATAATACTGGGGTGACTCCAGCTTGGTAAGAGCGGCGCTGATGGGGGCCAGGACCAGCGGCGTACGGCTGCTCCCCGGCCCCGCCGCTTCGGTGGCCAGTCTCCACAGCCCGATGGCTCGTTGCTCGCTGATCTCCGAGTGCGGCGAGAGCCCGTCGTGGGGCAATACGTCAAAGGCGGGCAACAGCAACGGGCCGGCCTGCCTGTCGGAAAACAGCAGCCGGTGAAAAGTCTCGATCGACTCGGCCAGGTTTTCCGCCCGCCGGTTGGAGTCTACCAGCAACAATACGGTTCGCCCCGTGGCGTGGTATAGCAGCACGGCCAGGAGTGCGCGAGCTGTCGACACCAATCCCGACAATTGTAGTGATTTGGTGGCTTTCCTCCGGGACACGTTCAGGACGGCCTGGAATCCCGGGTGACGCTCCAGTTGCAGGAACAGCTCGCGGACGAAGGGTAACGTCAAGGGCGGAACTCTAGAATTCTTGCAACTATATCAGTAGTAGAATAATCTGGTTCCAAGGGCAAGGCCAGGACGCGGCCGCCAGCCCCTTCGACGATTTCCCGTCCGGCGATCCAGTGTGCCCAGTCGCCCCCCTTCACCAGGACCTCGGGCAGCAGCAAGCTCAACAGCTCCGCGGGGGTGTCCTGGTCGAAGATGGATACGGCGTCGACAGCGGCCAGGGCGGCGATCAACTCGGCCCGCTCCCTTTCCGGAAGGATCGGCCGCCGGGGACCCTTGAGGCGACGCACGCTCGCGTCGCTATTGACGGCAACTACCAGGCGGTGGCCAAGAGAACGCGCGCTCTCGATCAAGCGCACGTGGCCTGGATGAAGCAGGTCGTAGCACCCATTGGTGAAGACTACTGTCTGCCCGCTCTGCTTCCACGCTCGACGCTGGGCCAGCAGGGTCTGCCGGTCGAGGACGGGCCCCATGGGGAGGCTTTTATTCTATCAGCAGACGGGCCGCGATGGCGGGTGGATCGGGGAATCACTGATCGAGCGCGGCCTCCGGCCGGCCCTCTCCAAGGTTCAGCTTCCTCATCTTGTAGAGAAGGGCCTTGTAGTCCAGGTTCAGCAGGGCGGCCGCCTGGCGGCGGTTCCAATGAACGGATTCGAGGGTGGCCAGGATGGCCTGGGCCTCCGGCTGCCCTGCGTCCTGCGGCGATTGATCGGCAGGGGAGGGCTCAGCGGCCGCCGGTGGTTTGGCGACAATCTCCAGCTTTTTCATGCGGTAGAGCAGTGCCTTGTAGTCCATGTGGAGCAACTCGGCGGCGCGCTTGCGGTTCCAGTGTGTGGAGATGAGGGTGTTCAGGATAACCTCGGTTTCCGCTTGCCGGCGGGTATCGTCGACCTGCCGAAGAGTTGGGGCCTGGAGCTGGGTCTCGCCGTTGGGTCCAGGTTCGGTGGCGACCGGCTGCCTCCGGTCCTGGATGCCGAGCTTTTGCATCTTGTACAGCAGGGCCTTGTAATCGATGTTGAGCAGGGCGGCGGCCTGCTTGCGGTTCCAGCGCGTCGAGTTGAGGGCCTGAATGATGGCTTCGGCTGCGGCGTTGGAATTGGCTTCCTCGACTGTTTCGAGGCCCGAAGGACGGCGGTCACCGTTGACCGGAGGGTCAGCGCTGTCGGCGACCTCTGTCTCCCGCCGCCGGGTCTTGTAGCGCACCTCCTCGGCCAGCATCTCTGGGTCGCGGAACACGAGGAACTTCCGCATCACGTTTTCGAGCTCGCGGATGTTGCCCGGCCAATCGTGCGCCAGCAGGGCTCGGCGCAGCACGGAGGTGACTTCGGGAATCGACTGCCCGGTCGAGGCATGCTTGTTCAGGAAGAACGCGGCCAGGGGCACGATTTCGTCCCTGCGGTCGCGCAGCGCCGGCACCTGGATATTGATCACGTTGAGCCGGTAATACAGATCCTCGCGGAAATGGCCGTCGCGCATGGCCTTTTCCAGGTCGCGGTGGGTGGCGGCCAGCACACGCACGTTCACCCGCACCATCTCCTTGCCGCCCAGCCGCTGGAACTCGTGGTCCTGGAGCACCTGCAGGAGTTTGGCCTGCAGTTTGAAATCCATGTCCCCGATTTCGTCCAACAAGACCGTGCCGCCGTCGGCCAGCTCGAACTTACCCGGCTTGTTCTTGAACGCCCCGGTGAAAGCTCCCCGCTCGTAGCCGAACAGCTCACTTTCCAGCAGCTCCGAGGGCAGGGCGACGCAATTCAGCTTCAGGAAAGGCTTGTTGGCGCGGGGCGACTGCGCGTGCAACTGGCGGGCGAGGACCTCCTTGCCGACGCCGCTTTCCCCCTGCAGCAGCACGGGCACGTCAGAGGCGCCGATCTGCCGCAAGGCCTGCTCGATCTTTTTCATGCGGGAGTTGCCCGACACGAACGCTTCTTGGCCGGCCAGCGGGTTAGCGAAGGCCTCGTCGGCGAGTCCCCCCACCGAAATCCGCAGGGCCTTCTGGATGGCCTGACTCAGCTCCGCGTTGTCCCACGGCTTGTCCAGGAAGTCGGTGGCTCCGCTCTTCATCGCCTCCACGACGTTGAGCCGGTGAGAGACGCCGGAGAGCATGATGATCGGCAAATTCCGGTCCTGCTGGCGGATCTCGCGCAGCGTCTCCAGCCCGTCCTTGCGGGGCATCATGATGTCGAGCAGCACCAGGGAGATGTCGCGAGTGGAGTCGCCCAGGCAAACGAGCGCTTCCTCGCCGTCCTGAGCCAGCTCGACGTCATAGCCCTGGCAGCGCAGGAACATTTCCAGGCAATTGCGAGATTCGGCGTCGTCCTCGGCCACGAGAATGGTTCTTGGGTTTTCCCTCATTGGACTTGTCCCCGCCCGTTACGATGCTTCCGCCGCCCGCGCCCGGATCGCCTGCTCCGCTCTCAGAAAAGGAATCACGAACGAAAAGGCCGCGCCCTCGCCGTTCGATTCGGCCCAGACGTGGCCCTGGTGCGCGTTGACCGCCATCCGGCAAATGGCCAGCCCCAAGCCTCCCCCCGAGCGGTCCCGTCCGCCGGCGTAGGAGGTGTACTCCTCGAAGATCTTGTCCAAACGCTCGGCGGGAATGCCCGGACCGCTGTCCCGGACCTCCACGCGGAAAGCGTTCGGCTCCCGCAGCGTATCGGCCCGGCGGTCCGGCTGCCCGGCCCCCCAGCCATTAATCCGCAGGCTGCGCCGCTCCCAGAAGAAGGGGTAGCCTCGGATCTCGATCGACCCGTGCTTGGGGGTGAACTTGCACGCGTTGTCCAGCAAGTTCATCAGCACTTGCTCGATCTGCGCCGCCTCAAAGTACAGGGTCCGGCTAGGGCAAGTCACCAGCACCGAGATGTCGAGATGTTTTTCCTGCGCCGCGGGTGCCACCTCGTGCAGGGCCTGATCGATGCAGGCCTCGATGTCGGCGGGCTGCAGATCGGGTGCGTTCTGCACGTGATTCCCGACGCTGAGCTGGAACATGGCCGTGGCCATGCGCGAAAGGCGCTTGATGCTGTGCTGCATCCGCTGCAGCACCTCGGCCTGCTGGCCGGTAAGAGGCCCGAGCTGCTGGCCCAGCAGCAGTCCGGAATAGCCGTTCAACGCCGACAGCGGAGTCCGGAAATCGTGGACCGCGCGAGCCAGAAAGTTCGTCCGATCCTGATCGTATTCCTGCAGCTTCAGATTCGCGTGCAGCAAGCACTGCAGCATCTCGTCGCGGTCGGACCGAGACAGTTCCCGGCTGACCGCGCCGGCGCCGGACTTGTGAGCTTCGTAGCGGGCCATCGCGTGTTCCAGGAAAGTCCGCAGCGCGGCGCGATTCACCGGTTTGAGCAAGGTCGCCACCGCGGCCAGCGGCAGCCGGTCACGGAAAGCTCCGAGCTGTTTGCGCTGCACCAGAAAAATGTTCTTTTGCTCCTCTTTGAAGTCCAGCTCGTGCGGCAGCGACATATCGGGATTGAAGTCCCAGATGAGCAGGTCGCCCTCCGGCCACGGAGAGTTCGGCGCCGAGGCGGCAAAGTCCCACTCCCGCCCGGGAAACGCGGCCAGTGTCTGCCTGCACAACTCGTGCAGTTGGTGATCCGTCGAGACTAGCCGGACCTTCATTCCACGCCCCGTTACCGCCCCACGTTGGGTCGCCCCTCCACCACCCGGCGCTCCATCTGGCCGGTTCTGCACAGCCCCTCTAGGTCTCCTCTACCCACTTATCGACGCGACTTGCCTGCGGCGTTGTCTCCATCTTCCGCCAATCAAGTCCAGCTCATCAATAGGCCGGATGATCCAAGTACGCAAGTACCCTGGCCCCTCCAGGTCCCTCCGGCCGAGAGCTGGCTGGCGATCCACCGAATCGGAGCAACGGACCAAACAAACCCCGATTCGCGGGAAAAATAGCGGCCCAGGTCCTTCCATTCTGGACGACCACCGTAATGGACAGCGGCAGTTTTTCCGCACCCGAGACATCCGAGAAAGCGAAACCTTCCTGGGAAGCCATGGCGAATCCCTGCGGCCCTCAACCCGTCTCTAGTCTTCAGGTTAGGCGTCGACTGAACGTAGTATACCGTGGTTTCCGAATGTGTCAAGGGGTTTTCCGACGAGCCGGTGTCCCGGTACTAAGCTGAATCGTGGTCCCACTCTGGTACCAGTACCAACGGCGGTGGCCAGGGAGATGAGGTTGACGAGGGCTTTGGTACTGAAAATGCGAGGTTTAACGTGGACCGGCCGGAGGAGGCTCGACGCGTTCGAATTCCTACACCCGGACCAAAGTACTACACCCTCAAGGAGATGCGAGAGAGGCGTGAGGGGACCAGAGTAGGGCGAAGGGGGTTAAAGCTTGTGCTCATGCCTGCCAACGGCGGTGAGAAGAAACCAAGGGAATCTTCCCAAACGTGGGAAAAAAGTACTGATCCTGCTGAGGACCGGCGGCGGCGTCCCAGGACGCCCCTGCGCTGGCCCGTTCGCCTCATCCGGCTCGGGGATGCCCGAGCCTTCGATAGCGAAACTCACAACTTGAGCGCTCAGGGTTTCTACTGCCTTTCCGAGGAGCGATTCGCTCCTGGGGAGCGTCTGGACTGTTTGCTGAAGCTGGTACCCATGGCCGGCCGCTGGCTGCGCTGCACCGCCCGGGTCATGCGAGTCGAGCCGGCCGGCGTCGAGCTCGGATTTGGAATCGGCTGCCTGATCGAGGATTTTAATCTGCTGGTTAGCCCGGACTGAGCGCTACCAGCCCAAGGCGTAGGACTTATCCCTTCTCGGGCTGGCCGCTCCAAACAGGACTCCCCGCCGCAGGTCCACGAGTATGGCGGTCACATCGCCGCCGCTCCACTCTCCTTCCACCTTCACCAGGTGTCCTCTTCGTCCCAGATCTTCCATCGTCGCGGCGAGGAAGCGGCCTTCCACGCCGATCTCCCCCGGCGAAGCCTTGCGCGGGAAAAACGAGCTCGGAAAGTGGGCGATCTGGAAATTCGGGGCGTCGATCGCTTCCTGAGGATCCATGCCGAACTCGACGACGTTGAGGAAGAATTGCAAGTTGATCTGATCCTGTTCGTCGCCCCCGGGAGTGCCGAAGACCAGGAATGGCTGTCCGTTCTTGAGGGCCAGGCTGGGGGTCAGGGTCGTGCGGGGCCGCTTGCCGGGCTGGAGGCTATTGGCCTTAGCAGGATCTAGCCAGAAGATCTGGCCGCGCGTGCTCAACACGAAGCCCAGGCCCTCCAGGATGGGAGAGGTTCGAAACCAGCCGCCGCTGGGGGTGGCGGAAAACAGGTTCCCTTCCCGGTCCGCGGCGCGGGTCCCGGTGGTGCCCTTCTCGCCGGGACGAAGCGTGAGGGAGGACAGAGGCGCGCCGCCGGTCACCGGCGTCCCTTCGTGCGGAAAAGGATTGCCCGGCGCCAGCTCCATCGAGGCGCGGGCCATCTGGATCAGCTTCCGCCTCTCGGCCGCATACTCCTTCGACAACAGCCCGCGGGCGGGAACCTGGACGAAATCCGGGTCCCCGTAGTAGTGCTCCCGGTCGGCGTAAGCCAGCTTGGCGGCCTCGGCGAGCAGATGCACGTAGTCGGCGCTGTTTTGCTTCAGGGAAACCAGGTCGAAGCCCTCCAGCAGATTCAGCATCTGCAGCAGCACCGGCCCCTGGGACCAGAATCCCGCCTTGTAAACCTCGTAGCCGCGATAGGTGACCCGCGCCGGCTCTTCCACCCGGGCTTGATAGGAGGCCAAGTCCTCCTCGGTGAACAACCCGGCGGAGACGAAACCGGTCGAATCGCGGACCGGAAAATCGCGTTGGAATTTGACGATTTCGCGGGCGATCTCGCCCTTGTAGAACAGGTCTCGGGCCGCGCGCAACGCCGCGCTGCGGCCCTTGCGGCGGTTCTTTCGCTCCGCCTCCGCCAGCCGCTGGAAGGTTCGGGCCAGATCCTTCTGGACGAAGACGTCGCCCACCTCGGGAACCTTGCCGCCGGGCAGGAACACGCGCGCCGAGGAGGGCCATTCCTCGCGCAGCCGCTTCTCCATCGACCGGATGCCGTTGCGAAAGCCGGCGTACATCGGGAACCCGCTGTCGGCCAGATCGATGGCCGGCGCCATCACCTGGGCCAGGGTCAAGGAGCCGAAGCGATCGAGCGCCACGACCAGCGAGTCCAGAACGACCGGCGTGGTGGCGGGCAGGTAACCGTCATCCGGAATCAGCGAGATATTGCGCTGGCGAAACCACTCCAGGGTGGCGGCCTTCGGCGCGACCCCCTGGCCGCTGATGGCGTGGACCTTCTTATCGCGAGCCGAGTAGATCAGAATCGGGCATTCACCGCCGAAGCCGAAGAGGTTGAACTCCAGCACCGCCTGGGCGAAGACCTGAGCCACGCCGGCATCGATGGCGTTGCCGCCCATCTCCAGCATCTTGACGCCGGCGCGCGCGGCCAGCGGGTGCCCGCTAACCGCCATTCCATGCGTCCCCATCACTACCGGGCGGGTGGCCGCCGCCAGCGTCGCCCCGGCTGCCAACAGGATACCGATCAATCGGCTCATCTGGGGTCCTCGAATCGTCCTGGCCCTGATAGTATCATGTTTGCGGGTCTACATGGCCGGAGGCATAGCTTGAACATCGGCATCATCGGACTCGGTTTTATGGGCAGCACCCACCTGCGGGCCCTGGCCGGGATCCCCGAGGCCCGGCTGGCGGCGGTCGCCGATCCGAAACCGCGCCGCCTGGCCGGCGATCTGAGCGACATCCAGGGCAACATCGGCGGACCTGGAGAGAAGTACGACTTCAGCTCCGTTCACGCCTGCCGGACTCCCGACGAGGTGATCGCCGACACCAGAGTCGAGGCCGTCGACATCTGTCTGCCCACCGACTTGCACCTGCCCGTGGCCCTGGCCGCCCTGCGGGCCGGCAAGCACGTGCTGGTGGAAAAGCCGATGGCCCTCACCGGCGAGGAATGCGACCAGATGATCGCGGCGGCCAGGCAAGCGCGTGGCGTCCTGATGGCCGCTCAGGTCGTCCGCTTCTGGCCCGACTACGCCGCCGCGCGCGAGCTGTTCGCCTCCGGCCGCATGGGGGCGTTGCGGGGCGCCATCTTTCATCGACGCTGCGCCGCGCCGGTTTGGGGCCGCTGGCTGCAGGACCGCGCCAGAAGCGGCGGCGGCGCCTTTGACCTGCTGATTCACGACGTCGACTACTGCCACCAGTTGTTCGGTCCCCCGGCGGCGGTGACGGCCAGCGGGCCCGAGGAGCTGGAGCGCGGCGTCGATTGGCTCGTGGCGCACCTGGAATACCCGCATCGCGCCCCGGTCGTCATCTCCGGCGGATGGCATCACCCGCGCAGCTACCCCTTCTCGATGGATTTCACCATTCTTTGCGAGGGCGGCACGCTCGATTACCACTCGGCGATCCGCCGCCTCACCGTTTACGGCGCCGACGGGACCGAGCAGAAGCCCGAGATGGCCGAGGTGGACGCCTACCAGGCCGAGATGCGCTATTTTATCGAGTGCGCGCGCGCCAACCGCTGGCCGGACCGCTGCCTTCCGGAGGAGTCGGCCGCCGCCGTTCGCACCGCGCTGGCTATCAATGAGTCGCGCCGGCGCGGCGGAGGTAGAATAGGCCTTTGATAAGGAACCCATGCCACCCTTGGAAATTGGAGTCATGTTCTGGGCCGGCGGCGAGCCCCGCGAGACAGTCCGCCACGTGAAGAGCCTGGGAGTGAGCTGCGGCCAGCTCGGCCTGCCGGGCGATATGGATTTGGCTCAGGCGGCCGCTCAGGCCTGGAAAACCGCCCTGGCCGAAGAGCGCTTCACCCTGGTGACCGTCTTCTCCGCCTACCGCGGCGAGAGCTACGCCGACATCCCCACGGTGCAGAAGACGGTGGGGTTCATTCCCCGAGATACGCGGGCCGAGCGCGAGGCCCGCACGATCGAGGCCAGCAACTTCACCGCCGCTCTGGGGGTGGCCAGCCTGGCCACCCACATCGGCTTCGTCCCCCACGACCGCCAGGATCCCGAGTATCAGGCCGTGCGCGACATGGTCCGCCGCGTGTGCGACCACTGCGTCGCGCGCGGCCAGACTTTCGCGCTGGAAACCGGGCAGGAGCCGGCGGCGACGCTCGGCCAGTTCATCGCCGACGTGGACCGCCCGAACCTGCGCATCAATTTTGATCCGGCCAACATGATCCTGTACGGGACCGGCGACCCGATTGAGGCCCTGGAGATGGTCAAGTCCCAGGTCATCTCGGTCCACTGCAAGGACGGCGACTGGCCGGCCGGCGGCGCCGGCGCCCTAGGCCTGGAGCGTCCGCTGGGCCAGGGCGCGGTCGGCATGGAGCGTTTCATCGCCAAGCTCAAGCAGATCGGCTACACCAACGCCCTGACCATCGAGCGCGAGGCTCACGGGGAGGAGCAGCGGCGCGATATCCTGGCCGCTATCGAGCTGTTGAGGAGATTGCGGTAGCGCCGGCTCAAGCAAAGAAGTTGCTTCGAGCCCGGCGTGCGGCTGGCCTACGCGGTCAGCGACCGGTTCAAGCCCAGCCTCGAGTATGATAGCGGCACGGGGCCGCTTTTTGATCCCCTGCCTCGCGGCGAGCAGGTGCACCTGTTCTTTCCAGGGGCCGACATCCAGGTGGCCGACAACGTCATCTGGAACCTCGGCCTGGGCCTGGCGGCGACGTCGTTCGGCAATCATCTGGTCTACAAGATGCGGATCGGCGTCCTGTTCGGCGGCAGGTGACCGCCGCCGTCATTTCGATTTGGGCGCGAGCGCCGGCTTGGACTTCCCGGTCGTCGCCGGCCTGGCCAGCTTCTGGTGCAGTTTCGCCGCGTTCGGAATCCCAAAGTGGCCGCTCAGCTTGCCCAGCTTGGCAAAGTCGATCGGACCCACGATGTTCACCAGCACCAGTTCCTTGGGCTCGGCGGCCAGCACCACCATGCCGCCCATCTTGCCGCCCTCCTGGTAAGCGTATACCGCCACGTTTTCGCCCTTGGCGCGGTCGATGATGTCGACGAAACTCACCCAGTTCGGGCCGGTTAGCTGCGTTCGGATGGGATCGAGGTCGGCGGGGGTGTAGGCGCCGGGGTCGGCGAACTCGAAAACACGGACGTAGATGCCCTCGAGACCCTCCAAGAGTTGCTTGGCGTCCGGGTCGCCAGGCTTGCCAGCCAACAGAGACTGGCCCCCCATCTGCAGCATGTTCTTGTCGAGGTTCACGTTGACCACCCCGCTGGCTTTCGCCGCAAGTGGGTCAAGCTGGATGTTCAGCCTGGCGCCCTGGCCCAACAAGGACGCGGCCAGAATCAGGTTCAGCGCAACGCAACGAGTTTTCATAACGAGTCTCCCTTACCAATATTTAGAACAGCCTGGCGGGCTTTGTTGAACTTCGAGCCGGCGAGTTGCAGCGAATAAACCAGTTGGTCGCGGGCCTCCTCGGCCCGCTCCCGATCGAGACGCGCCTGGCGCTGCTGGAGCGCCACGGCCGCCAGCATCGAGGCCGCGATCGCGCCCGCCAGTCCCCAGCGCGCCAGCCGCACGCGGCTCGAGCGCGGTTCGGCGCGCACCCGCCCCATCACCCGCCCGGTGAAGTCCGCGGACGGAGCTTTCCGCTCCAGGCTGTGCCTCAGTTCACCCTCGAGCCGTTCCATAGTTCACCGCCTCCAAACCGGACATCTTCTCCCGCAGCAGGTTGAGCGCCCGGTGCAGCGTGCTCTTGACCGTGTTCACCGGCATGCCCAGCGCCTGGGCGATCTCGGCCAGCTCCATTTCCTCCTGGTAGCGCAGGATGATCACCAGGCGTTTCTGCTCCGGCAGCGCCGCTACCCGTTTGCGCAGAGCCTCCGACAGGAACGGATCGACCACCACCGGGCCCACGCGGGCCTCGGGCGCCGACTCGAGCGGCTGCCGGACGTGGTTTTTCGCCCAGCGCGCCTGGTCGATGCACTTGGTGGTCACCGCTCGCCGCAGCCAGTTGGTCAAATGCTCGTCCGACTCGATGCGGTGCAAGTGCCGGAAGAGGTCGAGAAACACGTCTTGCGCCAGATCTTCCGCCACTGCCGGATTGCGGAAAAAGTGGTAGGCCACGCTGTAGACCATCCCTTTGTGGCGATCGACAATGGCGGCAAAGGCCTCGG
>Ga0247727_10003830_pt1 | contig 32808 bp, 26 predicted proteins | sample WisWelCaveWW1625_FD_202498 | JGI IMG/M metagenome (GOLD analysis project Ga0247727, IMG submission 202498) | Biofilm microbial communities from Wishing Well Cave, Virginia, United States - WW16-25 | ecosystem: Environmental > Aquatic > Deep subsurface > Groundwater > Cave microbial mat | place...
CGTCCAAGCGCATCGAGCTCATCGCCGACGTGGACGCGCCGGGCGCGCGGGGCCTGCTCGGCGACCCCGGCCGTTTGCGCCAGGTGCTGACCAATCTGGTGGGGAACGCCATCAAGTTCTCCGAACGCGGAGAAGTGGTTGTCCGGGTGAGGCTGGCCGGACGGCCGGACCGGCGGGCTCTGCTCCGGTTTGAAGTTCACGACAGCGGCATCGGTATCGCCGCCGACCGGATCCCGTACCTGTTTCATCCGTTCACCCAGGCCGACAGCTCGACGACCCGCAAATACGGCGGTACGGGCCTTGGACTGGCGATCTCGCGCCAACTGGTCAGTCTCATGGGCGGTGAGATCGGAGTCGACAGCCAGCCCGGCCAGGGCTCGACGTTCTGGTTCACCACCCCCTTCGCTCTGCCGGACTCTCCGCCCGTGAAAGAAACCGTCTCCTTGGCCCCGGCCCGGGCGCTCGTGGTTCAGGATCACGGAACCGGCCGCACCTTGCTTCAGCATTGGCTGAGGAATTGGGGGCTGGTCGCCGGGGTGGCCGAAACCGGCTCCTCCGCCCTCGAACGGCTTCGTTCGGCAGCCGCCTCCGGAACCGCCTACGATGTCGTTCTCATCGACTGCGAGACGCCAATGTGGACGCCGCGTATCTCACCGCCGCCATCCGCGGTGACAGCTCAATCCCGCCGCCGGGCATTCTTCTTCTGGTCTCGGTCGTGGATCGGAGCCGCAAGCACCTGGAAGATCCGCGGGCGGGGACCTTGATTGTGCACAAGCCCTTCCGCCAGACCCGCCTGCGGCGCGCCCTGGCCCAGTGCTTCACTCAGCGGCCTGAATCCAGCCTGCGCTCGCCTGAGCCGGCGACGTCCTCCCAACGGTAAACGAGAAAGTTTTTCCCACCGCTGTTCATCGCCACCAGGAGTCCGCGTGGGAAGCGCGCTCCGAGGTTCGCGCTCGATGCCTCCAGCCCATCGGTGGCGTCGGCCCCGCCGGCGATCACCTTGAGCACTTCGGCATGGTCATGCGGGTTTCCCTGGCGCCCTTCGCGGCGGTAGATCCGATAGCGGCTGTTGCCGTCGATCTGATCGGTGCACAGGATATAGCCGGCGCCGCCGCGGCGCGCGTAGATGGCGATCCCTTCGCGATTGGCCAGGAAGCCCTCGCGACCGAAGTGCGCCAGCTCGCCGACGGCGTCGGGATGATCGGGATCGGCATGATACTTGTGAATCCCGTCGCCTTCGTCGGCGTAGTAAACGTAGCCTAGCTCGTCGTCGACGGCGATCGCTTCGATCTCCTCTCCGCCGCTGAAACGCCCGAACTCGCGCACCTTGACGAGCCGCGCGCGGCCGGCGCCGGCGTCTTCGATGCGGTACTGCCATAGGTAACCGTTACGCGGGCCGGTCTTGCGTCCGACGATCGCAAAAATGACGCCGTCCCGCGGGCGCTTGAATAACGCGATCCCCATGGGCGCGCCGGCCTCGCCGGCCTCTCCCGCGAAAACCTCCAGGCGGCCTGACACTTCCGCGAGCGCGCCCGTCAACCGGTCGATACGGTAGAGGCGGAGACAGCGCTCGAATCGCTCGGTCACCACCGCGATGTCCACCACCGCGCCGCCGAGCTTCCAACCGTATTCCACATCGACGTTGTTCGGCCGGTTCAATCCCACGACGACTTGTCGCCGCCGTCCATCGAGGCCGTATGCGACCAGCGCGCCCCGCGGCGCCGCGGCTTTATTGGTCCCGAGGATCAGGCTGTGTTCCGGATTCGTGGGATGGACCCAAATCGCCGGATCATCGGGATCTTCCGATACCGGGTCGGTAGCCACGGCGTGGCGAATGCTGACGATCGAAGAAGGCGGCGGCTGGGGGGACCGGCAGGCCGCCAGAACCATCGCGGCGGCGAGCGGGAACCTCATCGCGACTCGCCGGCCAGCCGCGTGTACACTTTGCGCGCCTCGTCGAATTGCGCAAACACATGGTCCTTTTCCTTCGCCGAGCGCCACCACGGCCAGGCTTCGGCCATCCCTCTCAGTTTGTCGATCCACCTGACGAAGTACTCGGCCGACTCGCGGCTGCGGATTTTCTGGTCGCCGACGTACACCCGGACGGGTGTGGTGGCAGCCTGCGGATACTCGGCATCCAGCCACGGGAAGTGCGGACCTTCGGTGTACAGAGAGAACCAGCCGCTCCCGGTGACGGTGACCTGCTCGCGGAAACTCGCCGAGGAGGCGCCGGGGATCATCGCGCGAAACGGATTGCCGTTATGGTGGATGACCAGTTTCGACAACGGAGCGATCGAATGAACGCTGGCTTCAAGCGTGATCGTCCCGCCTCCGGGGGGGAGCTTCACGATCTCGCCTGGCAGCTTGCCGTCAACGCGGAAAGAAAGCAGCGGCCCGGTGCTGAAGTAGGTTCGTCCCCGGCGAAGCGCGTCGAGCCAGCCCGGGACCGTGAAGTTGCCGCCGGAGTACGCGTAGGTGCGGACACTCCCAATCAGCTTGGTGCGGTGCAGATTCGTGATCGAGTCCTCGCCGCCCACCGCGCATACCGGAAGATCGTTGTTCCAGGCGTGATGCCACACCGCGAGCGAGGACCGCGACGCGCCCGACCACTCGAGGCAATCCACGGTTCCCAGCGCCGCGTCGACCGGAAACGCCTTGGCAATCCCCAGGTCGCCGCCGAGCGGGTCCGCGTCCCCGTAGAAAGCGTGCACATAGGCGGTGACGGCGCCCTGCGCCTTCGCCTTGCGGAACATGTCGGTGTTGCTCGGATACAGGCTCTCGATGCCGGTGCCTTCATAGCCGGTCGTGAATGGCGAGATCAGATGCTGGCGCAGCCCGAGAAAAAACACGTGCCCGTAAAAGGGCGGCCGGTACTCCTGGCCGACGTGCAGCTTCACCAGCGGGTCGGCGTAACTGGCGGGATGTTCGCCGCCGCCGGGCTGGAAGAACTGGTGGTCGAGAATCCGGTTGTCCTTGTTGGCGACCTGATGCATGACGGCGTCCAGACCCTCGGCGCGCGCCATCCGCAGAAGGTTGTCCGGCGTGTTGTGCAGGTTGCCGGCATAGTTCATGTGGACGTGCGTCGACCCGCCGTGCCAGCCCTTTCCCTCGTAGCCGGCGAGGCGCTCGAGGCGCAGCGTGATCTCGGCGGTCCGGCCGGCGACGATCTCGACGGCGGCCGTCGCCGGAACGTGCCCGAACCCTTTGACCGCGGTAATCTCCATCCGGCCGGGCGGGACATCGGCGAGGAAGTCGCCTTGCGTGTGGAACGCGTGGAGGCTCGAGCGGCCCAGCCGCGAATAGGCGTCGGGTGGCGGATAGAACTTCCCGTCGGAAGCCACGCCATGGATGCGCGCCGCCGTCGCTCGCCCGGTGGCCCCGTCGACCACGCGGGCCGAGAGCCGGCCCATCGGACGCCTCCAGCGCCGCTCGCGGATCTCGATGCGTTCGCGCTTCCCGCCGTAGGTCTCGAGCAAATACAGTTGCGGCAGGCCGCCTTCATTCGAGATGTAGGCGATCGACTCGCCGTCCGGCGACCAGCGCGGGTGAAAGTCGTCGTAGTCGCCGAAGGTGAGCTTGTACGGGGCGCCCCCGTCGATGGGAACGACATAGAGGTGACTGAACTGGTCGGCGGCCCCGGCGGTCGAAGAATAGACGATCCGCCGGCCGTCGACCGAGACGTCCGGACGTGTGCGATAGAGCGTCTGTTCGGAGAGAATCCTGGTCGCCTTGAGGATCCCGTCCGGCTCGGGCGGCATCCGCAGCAGGTCCCCGGAGCCGAGCGCCACGCCGCGGTTCGAGACGAGCACGATCTGCCTGCCGTCCGGTGTCCATGCCGGCTGCGTGTGCATGTCCCACGGCCCGAAGTACAGCCGGTCGCGCGGGTAGCGGTGGTCCCGCGTGAGCGCGATCTCCTCGCCCGCCCACTCTCCGTTGTGGATCGCGCGGACATGAATGTTGAAATTGCCGGCCGGGCGGGTCGAGACGTAGGCCAGCCGTCCTCCGTCGGGCGAGAAGACGGGATCGAGGTAAACCTGGTCGTCGCCGGTGAGCGCGCGGGTCTCGCCGGTCGCCACGTTCAGGATCTCGAGCTGGACGCTCCGCGCATTATCGTCAGCGGTGTACACGATCCATTTCCCGTCCGGCGAAAAAGCGGGCGAGGAATGGTACTTGCGGTTGTAGGTCAGCTCGGTCGCCCGGCCGGCCGCCGGGTCGATCCTCCAGATCGAGCCTCCGAGGGCGACCGCGATCCACTTGCCGTCGGGCGACCAGGCCGGCCACCATGGCGTCGAAGAAGGCGCCGGCGGGATGTAGTAGTTGTGCATGTACTGGCCGCCCTGCCGCGCAGCCGGATACACCACCGGATAGCCGTATTGCTGCGCTCCCGCCGGCAGCGCGGCGAACGCGAGCAGGATCAGACCCCGTAGCATGCTAATCGGCCCGATACAACGCACCGATGCCCTCCGGGGGATGCCGCCATCGGCGGCGCCCAACGAGGCGGACAGCCCGGCGGCGGCGGTTTTCACGAAATTTCGTCGCGTGTTGCGCACGGGGTTCTCCTATGTCAGTTTAGGGTACAACAGTGTCTATGGAGCGCGAGCAAGCCTGGCGGATCCTGTGCGAGTTCACCCAGTCGGAAAACCTGCGCAAGCACGCGCTGGCGGTCGAGTCTTGCCTGGCCGCCTACGCGCGCAAGCTGGGCGAGGACGAGACCGAGTGGTCGGTCACCGCGCTGCTGCATGATTTCGACTGGGAGATTCACCCGACGCTCGACGAGCACCCGATGAAGGGGCAGCCAATTCTGGCCGCCCGCGGGGTCAGCGAAGCGATCCGGCGGGCGATTCTCTCGCATGCCGTCTACACCCGCGTGGCGCGCGAATCGCCGCTCGAGAAGGCGCTGTTTGCCTGCGACGAGCTGGCCGGCTTCCTCACGGCGATCTCCTACGTCAAGCCGAAACGGAGCATCCACGAAGTCGATGTCGCCTCGGTGCGGAAAAAGATGAAGGACAAAGGGTTCGCGCGCTCGGTCAGCCGCGACGACATCGTGAATGGCGCGCGCGAGTTCGGCGTCGACCTGGACGACCACATCGGTTTCTGCATCCGCGCCATGCGGGAGCGCGCCGCCGACCTGGGCTTAGAGGGGATTGGCTAAGCCTGTGGCTAGAATCAACACGTTACCGAGCCGCGACCGATAGGGAGCGGCCAGCGCTTCCGGCGCTTGCCGCCGGCGGGTTTCATTACGCTTCCCGCCAGCGCCAGCACCGCGCCCGCGGTCAGGTACAGGGTCCGGTGGAAATCGTCGGCGCCCTCGAATTTGTAACCGGACAGAAAGTACCCGCGAACCATCATCGTCACCACGACCCCGCTCCAGACCGGCAACAGGTATCGAAACACGCCGGCGACCGCCAGCGCCAGCGCCATCAGCCCCGCCAGACTGCCGCCCAGCAGCCACCAGGTGAGTGTCTTGCCGGTCCAGGGCAGCATGTCGAGGTGAATGTTGTGGACGCCGGCGAGCAGGGCCATCGCGGCGATGCCGCCGAGGAACAGCGTCAGCGCCAAGTGAAACAGGTAGCTGTAGACGCGGAGGAGAAGGGCGAGAACGCGCACGCGACAGAGTCTCCGAACGAGAACCACACATTGTACCAGTAACCGCATTTTCGTGGATTCGCAAAAGCGGTATCATGGATTCCAACCATGACCCGCCGAACTTTGTTGAAGTCCACCGTCACGGCTCCGTTCCTTGGCGCCACGGCGGCGAAATCATCCAGCACGCCGTTCCGCTACGCCGACATCGAGGCCAGGATCGCGCGGCGCGATTTCCGCGCTATCCACAAGGAAGACCTCGGCACGCCGTCGATGATCGTCGATAAAGCGCTCCTCGAGGCGAACCTCCAGAAGATGGCGGGGCACTGCCGGACCACCGGCATTCACCTGCGCGCCCACTGCAAAATCCACAAATCGACCGACATCGCCCGCCGCCAGGTGGCGTTGGGGAGCCTCGGCATCAGTTGCGCCACCATCGCCGAATGCGAGCTGATGGCCGGCGCCGGAATCCGCAACGTGCTCCACACCTGCCAGCCGGCGGGGAAGAACAAGATCTGGCGCGCCGTCGATCTGGCCGCTCGCGATGCGACCTTCATGGTCGTGGCCGACGATCCGCTGACGGTGGACCTGCTCGACGAAGCGGCCGCCGCGCGCCGCGTCAAGCTCATCGTGCTGGTCGACATCTACTCCGGGCTGACGCGTCACGGGCACGCCGCCGGCGAACCAGGCCTCGCGCTGGCGCAGCGAGTGGCGGCGAAAAAACACCTGGTCTTCGGCGGGATCATGGGCTACTCGGGGAACGCCTCGCACACGAAAGGGTTCGAGGCGCGCCAGCGGCAGTCGCTGACCGACGTCGGCCCGGTGGTCGAAACGGCGTCGCTGTGCCGCAAAGCCGGTCTCGACGTGGCTGTCGTCAGCGGAGGCAGCACCGGCACCTACAACATCGACAAGGAGATCGGCCTCACCGAGCTGCAAGCCGGCTCCTACATCTTCATGGACACCGCCTACATGAAGATCGGCGGGATCGGCGACCCGGAGCGCTACGCCGACTTCCAGCCGGCCCTCACCGTCATGACCACCGTCATCAGCCGCAACCATCCCCGCCAGGCTGCCATCGATGCCGGCAACAAGGCGATGCTGCGGACCACCGACCAGGTCAAGGGCCGTGGCGATATCGTCATCGAGAACCAGGGCGCCGAGTACGGCATTCTCAAGTGGAACGACGGCGATGAGCTGAAGCTCGGCCAGCGCGTCGAGATCTATTGCTCGAATCTCGACACCAGCACCAACGTCTACGATCGCTACTACGTTTGCGAGGGCGACCGGGTCGTTGACGTCTGGCCGATCATGGGCCGCGCCGGCGCGGTCCAGCGCTGACCGGCTCGCTCACGGATCGAGCACCCGGCTTCGATCGCGCCCGGTCATCTTCTCCGCCGCGATGCGAAGCACCAGCCGCGGCGCCCGCGTTTTCCGCTCTCGGAGAAAGGCCGCCACCTCGCGCGGAGTGGTTGTGTACGCTTCCTTCAGGAGCCACCCGACGCCCTTCCGCACCAGGTCGTCGGGATCCTCGAGGAGCCGCCCGGCGACCTCGAGAATCAACACCGAATGCCGGCCCTTCCGGGCCGAGCGGACCAGCGCCACCGCCGCCGCGCGCCGCTTCCAGCGGTTCTTCGACACGGTCCAGGTCGCCAGCTCGGCGGCCAGCCCGGGCTTGTTCTCGATCGAAGCCGCCACCAGCCACGCGGCCACTCCGTCGCAGTGCCCCCAGTTGGTGACATAGCGCTCGATCCATTGGTCGAACAGCCGGAACTCGCAAACGCCGCACTGGCTCCGGAACCGCTGGTACAGATAGACGACCACGGTTCCCTCCTCCGACTTGCCGCTCTTCCATAGCTCCCGGCAAAGCCGGTTCCGTTGCGCCAACGGCCATCCCTTCACCTCGTGATATGCCCGGCGTGCAATCTCGCGGATCCCCGGCGCCGGGACGCCGTAGAAATCCACTGGTTCGAGGAAGAAACGCCGCATCGACGCCGCTACCCGCGGGTCAGCGGCCCGGCGCAGGTGCTCGCGAATCTGTTCGAGCGCGGAATCGATCGCCATCCCGCCCTATGATACTGTGAAGTGTCCCATGAGCAACGGCGCGATCTTGCCCATTCTTGGTCAGGACTTCGGCGGTCATTTTTCCGAGACCCTCGGCACGGCGCCGCGCATCACGTCGCTGTTGATCAAGCCGGCCTCGGCGGTGTGCAATCTCGATTGCGCCTATTGCTTCTACCTCGACCGCGACGCCGACCCCTATAAGGCGCTGCCGGGACGCCGCATGACTGCCGAGACGCTCGAGCGGCTCGTCGACACCTACCTGTTTTATTCCTACCCGGCGGCCACGTTCGCGTTTCAAGGCGGCGAGCCGACGCTGGCGGGCCTGGATTTCTTCCGCCAGCTCGTCGAGCTACAGAAGCGGCACGGCCGCGACGGCCAGTATGTCAGCAACGCGCTGCAAACCAACGCCATCCTGATCGATGACGACTGGTGCGCGCTGTTTCACGAATACAACTGGCTGCTCGGCGTCTCCATGGACGGCCCCGAGGCCGTGCACGATACTTACCGCTTCAACAAAGCGGGTCGCGGCACCTGGAAGCAGGTCATGCAGGGCGTCGAAACGCTCAAGAAGAACAAGGTCGAATTCAACATTCTGTGCGTGGTGAGCCAGGCCAACGTCGAGAAGCCGCGCGAGGTCTACCGCTTCTTCCGTTCGCTCGCGATCGACAACATCCAGTATATTCCGCTGGCCGAGTTTGACCACGATGGCCGCCCGCTGCCGTTCACCATCACCGCCGAGCAATACGGCCGCTTTCTGGTCGAGACGTTCGATTTGTGGTGGCCCGAGCGCCGCAAGGTCCGCATCCGCTTCTTCGACAACATCGCCGAAGCGCTGGCCGGGATCAAGCCCGGCAGTTGCACGATGCATGAGACCTGCGACAGTTACGTCGTCGTCGAGTACAACGGGGACATCTTCCCGTGCGACTTCTTCGTCGAATCCGGCTGGAAGCTGGGCAACCTCCAGCTCGATAGCTGGAGTGAGATCGCGCGCCGCGCCCGGCGCTACCAGTTCGCCAGCAACAAGACCATCCCGCACCCGGAGTGCCAGGTCTGCGAGTACCAGTCGATCTGCCACGGCGGCTGTCCGAAATTCCGGCATGGCCCGCATCGCAACTTCGCCGAGCTCGACTACTTCTGCCAGTCCTACAAGATGATCTACGCCCGGAGCGTGGACCCGCTGCGCGAAGAGGTCCGCAAGCTGATGGCGCGCTCGCAGACCGCCGGCGCCGCGATGCACGCCATCAGTCCGTATTGAACTAAAGTTGCTAAGGTCTTCCACCGATAAGAACGGTTGATGAGCGAAACAAAAGACGAAATCCGATTTCGGCTCAGCCTGCTGCGGCTCGTGATCCGGGCCGGCGATGGCAACCCCGAGACGCTCCCGGAGCCACGCGAGTTGGAAAGACTGGCGGATCAAATCCCCACTACGGATTCCGAAATCGTGCCGGTGCGGCACGGGACGCTATAGTAGTTGGGTGCCGCGTGTCGGGCGCTCCCGGCTTCAGCCGTCGACCGACAAGCTGAACTTGTCCCACCAGACCGGGCTAGGCCTTCGCTTTGCGCAGGATCTCGCGGATGCGCCGCGCCACGATCTGCGCCTCGCCGGGCTGCATCATCCAGACGCCGATGATCAGGTGGTCCTTGGATCCCGGCGCCACCTCGATCGACGGATCTCCTTCGCGAAGCTGGCGCACCACTTCCGACGGGGTGATGTTCGCCTCCTTCGCATCCCACCGGACGTGCAGGTGGGGCACGTGGTTGGCGATTTCGGGAACCTGAATCTCGCCGCTCAGGCTCTTGAATCCGGCCAGCGAATCGAGGATCAGCTTGGCGCGTTTCTCCCATTCGCGCCGCTCGGCGTCGTGGTCCTTCTTCAGGTAGAGCTCGACGGCGACCATCATCCCCAACAGCTCTTCCTTGTTGACCTTCATGCCGCGACCGATGCTGTCGCTGAACGGCGACGAGTTCAGGCGCGCGGCCTCGATCAGGTCCTTGCGACCGAGCAACAGGCCCGCGCTCTGCGGGCCGCGGATGCCTTTGCCGCCGGAGAACGTCACCAGGTCGAAGCCCATCTTGTTGTACAGCGGTAACCGCTCGAGAGGCGGCACGTCGGCGGCGGCGTCGTTGAACGTCGGAATGCCGTGCTTCCGGCCGAGCTCGGCGAACTCGACGGCTTTGATCTGGCCGTTGGGATCGGCCGCGTTGAAGAACAGCATCATCGCCGTGTTCGGGTTGACGGCGCGTTCGAGCTCGTCGCGCGTCTCGACCTCGATGAACCGGATGCCGCAGTTCCGCACGGCGTGGTCGTAGCCGTAGCGGTGCGATTTCTGGATGATTACCTCGGTCTTCATGCCGGCGGTGTCCGGCAGACGGCGGATGAAGTCCTGATTCTTGCCCGTCATGCAGGCGGCCGTGCCGACGGTCAGCGCGCCGGCGGCGCCGGAGCTCACCATCGCCGCCTCGACCCCGATCAGATCGGCAATGCGTTTGCCGACGGCGTCGTGCAGCTCGATCAGCCGCACGTAGGTCTTCGAGGCGTATTCGTAGGCGGCGACCACTTCCGGCGGCATCAGCGAAGCGGTCAGCGTCGTATAGGTGCCGGCGGCGTTGATGAACGGCTTGACGCCCAGCTCCTTGAAATAATCGCGCCGCGCGACGCTGGTTTTGGCGGCGGCGCCGGGAATCAGGCTTCCGATGACCGGCAGGCTTGATACCGACTGCAAGAAACGTCTGCGATCCGGCATAACGGGTCCTCCTCGACTGCGCAAGTTCCCTAAAATTATACAGCTATTTCATGAATCCGCTCATCCCGGTCGCGGCGGCGCACAGCTCATCGTTGAGCGGATCATCGAGCGCCAGAACCCGGCGCAGTTCGGGAGCCAGCGCCGCCTGGGTTTCGGGGCGAAGAAGGCGCTTCTGATACTGCTGTTGCGGGTGATCGCGGCGCGTGTAGAAGGCGTGAAGGGCGCGGCGCGGTTCGCCTGTGCGATTCGCCGTGCCGCCATGCCAGATGTGGGCGTTCTGGATGACGACCGAGCCCGCGGTGCCGGTGATCAGCAGTTCCTCCGGGTGCGGCGCCGACGGATCGTCCAGCACCGCCTGCGGCAGCTTGCCGTAGCGATGAGAGCCCGGAATCAGCCGCAGGGCGCCGTTGAATGGGGTGAAGTCGTCGAGCAACCACACGGTGTTCGCCACCCAATAGCCGTTGGCATCGGCCACCGCTCCGGCATCGGCGTGGAGCGGCTGCACCCAGTCGGAATGCGGATTCGCCGACCGGCCGTTGAGGCTGCTCAACTTGAACTCGGGTCCCAGAACATGACGCACGTAATCCAGGATCCCGGGTACGGCGATGATGCTCCGGAACACCTCTCCCTTGTCGACCATATTCGCCAACCGGCGGGTCTGCGGCTCGAGCTTGAACTCCGAGCCTGCACGCTCGCCTTCTTCGCTCCAAAGCTGTTCGGCGCGGTCCCGCAGCTCGGCCAGCAGCGCCGGCGACATGAAATTCTCGAGGACGAGATAGCCGCGGGCGTCCAGAAGCTCGCCCTCGGCCGCCGTCATGTCTGCTATTTTACCTGTTGCGGCCGTGGAGAACCCTCGCATATTGATCCGCGCCACCAATTGGGTGGGCGACGCCGTCATGTCGCTGCCGGCGCTGCGCGCTGTCAGGAAGCGATTTCCGGACGCGCACATCGCCGTGCTGGCGCGGCCGTGGGTGGCGGACCTGTATGCCCGCGAGTCGTTCGCCGACCGGGTGATTCCATACCCGCCGGGTGCCGGCTGGCGGGATTTACCCGCCAAGTGGCGATGCGCGCGGGCCTTGCGATCCCAGCGTTTCGACTGTGCCATCCTGTTTCAGAATGCGTTCGAGGCGGCGCTGGTCGCGCGGCTGGCCGGGATTCCCAGGCGCATCGGCTATGACCGGGATGCGCGTGGCTTCCTGCTCACCGACGCGGTCGGGGTGCCGAGCCGGGGCGAGATTCCGGCGCACGAGTGCTTCTACTACCTCGAGCTGCTGCGTCGCGCCGGATTCCTCGACAGCCTGCCGGCCGAGGTGGTCGTTCGCCTCGAAGGCGCCGGGCAGGCCGGGGAAGCGGGCCGGCGGCGTTTTCGCGAAGCCGGTTTGGGGGATCGCGTGGCCGGCGTCAGCCCGGGCGCGGCGTTCGGCGGCGCCAAGCGTTGGCTGCCGGAGCGCTTTGTCGAAGCCGCCGTGCGGGTGGCGGCCGCCCAGGGAGCTTCGGTCGCGGTGTTCGGGTCGACCGCCGAGCGCGATCTGTGTGGACAGGTCGTCGCGGGCATCGCTCAAGGCGGGAGACGCGTCGAGAATTTCGCCGGGCGCTCCAGTCTCTCCGAGTTCATCGAGATGGCCGCGGCCTGCCTGGTCTTCCTGACCAACGACTCGGGCGCGATGCACGTCGCCTCGGCCGCGGGCGTCCCGACGATCGCCGTTTTCGGCGCCACCAATCCGGAGACCACCGGACCGGCGGGACCGGTAGCGCGCGTCGTCCGCGAGCCGGTCGAGTGCAGTCCCTGTCTGCTGCGCGAATGCCCGATCGACCACCGGTGCATGACGCGCGTGCCGGCCGAACGGGTGGCACTGACGGCGCTCGAACTGCTGAAATAGAGTTCTTTGGACACACGGACCAAGATTCTCGATCGGGCGGCGCTCGAACGGTTCCTCGAACGGTTCCGGCGAGACCCCGCCTCCGCGACAGTCGTGACCGGCTGGTTCGATCCGCTCGTGGCCGCGCACGCGAGGCGCCTCGAACAGATCGCCGCGACCGCGGTCCGCCCGCTGGTGGTGCTGATCACCTCGCCGCCCGACGAGCTGCTCCCGGCGGCCGGGAGAGCGGAGCTGGTCGCGGGACTTCGCGTGGTCGATCGGGTGGGTATCGCCGATCGGAGCCACCTCGGCGCGCTGCCGGAAGGAGCCGCGATCCGTGAAGAGGAGGCCGACAGGGAGCGCCGCCGCGGGCTGATCCAGCTCGTCCGGAGCCGGCGATGAGTCCATCGCCGCGGATCCTGGTGGTGCGGCTCGGTGCGATGGGAGATATCGTTCACGCGCTGCCGGCGGTGGCGACGTTGAAGCACAACTTCCCCCAGAGTCAACTGAGCTGGGTCGTGGAATCCCGCTGGACGCCCCTCCTCCAGGGGAATCCTTTTGTCGACCAGGTGATTCCAGTGGACCGCCGAAGTGTTTCCGGACTGGTCGAAGCCGTCCGGCGTCTGCGCAACGGGCGGTTCGACTTCGTGATCGACTTTCAGGGATTGATCAAGTCGGCGCTGGCGGCCTCGCTGGCCCGGGCGGATCGCATTTTCGGATTCGACCCGTCGCAATTGCGCGAGCGGCTCGCCGGGCTGTTCTACTCGAGTGTCACCTGGGCGCGCGCGGCTCACGTGGTGGACCGCAACCTCGAGCTGGCGGCGCGGGCCGGCGCGAGCCGGGTTCTGCGGACGTTCCCGATTCCGCCGGGCGCCGACGAAGGAGGGTTGCCGGACGGCCCGTTTCTGCTCGCCTGCCCGCTCGCCGGCTGGCGAGCCAAACAATGGCCGCTCGAATCCTATCACCGACTCGGGCGGCTCAGCGAGCGCGAACTCGGCTTGCCGCTGGTTCTCAACGGACCGCCGGGAGAGCACTACCAGCTCGGTCCGCATTACATTCCGAGCGGGATTCCGGGATTGATTCACGCGCTGCGGCGCGCCGCTGCCGTCGTCGGAGTCGACAGCGGCCCGATTCACCTCGCGGCCGCGCTTGCCAGACCCGGCGTCGCCATCTACGGACCGACCGATCCGGCGCGCAACGGTCCTTACGGCGGAACCATCACCGTGCTGCGCAGCCGCTCGGCGCCGGCGACCTACAAGCGCGGCGGCGAAATCGACGAGAGCATGCGCCGGATCGCGCCCGAGCAGGTGCTCGAAGCGCTGAACGCGGCCGGGTGCCACGCGTGATGCGCGGCTGGTTTCCGAAACCCTACGCCGACTTCGTGCAGCGCTTTCGCGTCGCCGGCGGCTTCGTCCTGCTGGTGGCTTTCCTGGGGCTCGCGCGGCCGACGGCGTTTTCTTTCGCCGCCGGCGTGCCCATGGCCGCGCTCGGGTTGGGGTTGCGCGCCTGGGCCGCGGGACATCTGGCGAAGAACGAACGGCTCGCCACCGCCGGGCCCTACGCGTGGACCCGAAACCCGCTCTATCTCGGGAGCCTCGTGGCCGCCGCCGGTCTGGCGGCCGCCGCGCGCTCGCCCGTGCTGGCGCTGCTGTTCGCGGCGGTGTTCGCGCTGGTCTATCTTCCGGCGATCGAGCAGGAAGAATGGCATCTCGGCAAGCTGTTCCCCGATTACGACCAGTACGCGCGCCGGGTTCCCTGGCTGTGGCCCGTCCGCAAGCCGGGCCGAGGCGCCGAGCGCTTCCGCTGGACGCTCTATCTCAGGAATCGGGAGTATCAGGCGCTGGCCGGATTTGTCGCCGCGGTGCTGGTGCTGTGGTCGAGGCTGTGAGTTTCGGCCTTGGGATTCACGGCCAGGAAGGGACCGATCGCGAGCCCATCGAGGTTCCCTAACAGGAAGGCTCGCACGGCGTCGGCCGGGGTGCAGACGATCGGCTCCTCGTGCATGTTGAAGCTGGTGTTGATCAACGTCGGACTTCCGCTGAGCCGCTCGTACTCCTTGACGATGTCATAGTAGCCGGGGTTGACCTCGCGCCGGATGAGCTGCGGCCGGGCGGTGCCGTCGACGTGCACGGCGGCCGGGCAATTCTGCCGCATCCAGTCGGTGCAGTCGAAGGTGATCGTCATGAACTCGGCGGCATGCTCGGCGCCGGTGATGTTCCGGTAGCAGCGGTGACGCGCTTCCCACAGGGTGACCGGGGCGAACGGCATGAACTCGGTGCGGCCGAGCCTCTGGTTGAGCCACTGGTTTACGTGAGGATCGCGTGCGTGGTAGAGGATCGAGCGGTTGCCGAGCGCTCGCGGGCCGTATTCCATCCGGCCGTCGAAACGGGCGATCACCTGCCCGGCGGCGATGCGCTGGGCGACTTCGGCGGCCATCTCGGCCGGAGCGCTGTAGGGGATGCCGGCGCGATCGAGCTCCCGCCGGATTTCCGCTTCCGGGAAACTGGGGCCCAGATAAACGTCGCCCAGCGGTTGGCCGACGCCGCCCGGCCAGGAGGCGTGCATCGCCACCCCGCTGGCGCACCCGCCATCGCCCATGTTCGGATAAATGAACACGCGTCGCACGCCTTCGAGTTCGTACAGGCGCTGGTTCATTTTGACGTTGGCGACCACGCCGCCCGACAGCACCACGCTATCGCAACCGGTGCTCTCGATCCAATTTCGCACCATGCGGCAGGCGACCAGCTCGAGCACCCGCTGGTAGGCGGCGGCCACGTCGATCTTCGGAAACCGGAGCGCGAGGTACCGCGAAAAAAAGATATTCAGGTTGTCGGCGATCTTGTAGGTGCCGTTCTCCTCGATGAACCGCGCCCGCAGCACCTCCGATAGCACGTCTGGATCTCCGTAAGCCGCCAGCCCGACGATCTTCCCTTCATGGCGCGAAGCCCGGAACCCGAGCGAGGAAGTGACCGAGGCGTAGAAATTGCCGAGCGAATTGGGGAAGCGCACGCTGTGAAGACGGCGAATCGAGCCGCCCTCGCCGAGATTGATCGAGGCCGCCAGCCCGCTGCCATAGCCGTCGATGGTGACGATCAGCGCGCGCTCGAAGCCGGAGCTCAAGTAGGAGTTGGCGGCGTGCGAGAAGTGATGCTCGAACCACTTCAGTTTCCCGAGCAGGCCCCACCGCTTGAGATTGTCTTCGAGCTCCCGATTCGAGTCCTGGTGGAGCCGCAGCGAATTCTCGCGGTTCTTCTCTTCCATCCTCCGGGTAATGAACGGCGAGATCGCCGGCACGCCTCCCGCCAGGCGGTGGATCAGCGACTTGGGAAACGGCTTGTGGAATTTCTCGTTGGGATCGCCGAGGCCCGGGATGGGCGTCGTGCGGCGGGGAATCCGGGCTTCGGCGGCCGCCAGTTGCCGTCCGAGATCGCGATGGCGGAAGTCACGGTAGAAAGGCCTCTCCTCGCGAAAGCTCTCCTCCTTCAGGCGCGCTTCCTCCCGCCATGGGAGAAACGCGTAGGCGACCTGATCGATTTCCTCCGGGCGAATGCCGGTGGCCGAGAAAGCGGCTTCCAGGGCCCTCGAGGGGAACCCGTGATGCTGCTTCTTCCGGCTGAAGCGCTCCTCGGCCGCCGCGAACAGGATCTTTCCGTCTTCCACGATCGAGACGGTCGCGTCGGTGTCGAGCGGCGAGATTCCAAGAACTTTCATATTGATTGCGAATCCGATGGAAGAAACTGTTGCCGCAGCTCCAGCGGTGTCGATGCGCGCCCCTGGATCTGGCTGAACCAGAAATCGAAATATCGGCGAAACAGGTCCAGAAACTTAGACAGCTCCTCGGCGCCGCGGACGTACGGCGTGTTCCCGGGCTCGAGCGAGGGGCTGTGAAAACTGAACGTCATCACCTGGACCCCGCGACCGAGCAGGTCCTCGGTCAATCTCCGCATCTCGGCGAACGTGAATCCTTCGGGCGAGAGCCGTATGCGCTCGAATGCGCCCAGGCGCGACAGAACCCCGCCGCAGCGCAGAGCTCTCGCGGCCGGCGTGGCCATCAGGCGGTGCAGCCGGGCCCCGCCGGCGCGGAGGAATCCGACGAACGCGCCCGTTGTCGGCAGCGCCAGCAGCCGTTGGCCCGCATCCCACCATCGTGGACCGGCGTCCCACCCCGAGTAGTCCGGACCGCCTTCCCGCGTGAAATCGAATGCCGGCGAGGGGCTGCAATCGACCAGGTATCCAAGTTCGACCAGGATGGATGCCGTGTGCGGCCCGAAACCGTAGCGGCCGGCTTTGAATACCTTCGGACGCGCCCCGAAGCTGCCCTCGATGGTCTCGGTGAGTATGCGCAGCTTGGCGGATTCGAGCGGCGGTTCGAGGTTCCCGTGAAACGTATTGGGCAGCGTCACCGGCTCCTCGTGCGGCGGGTTCACCCAGGGATGGCAGTGCGCACCGATCACGGCGCTGCCCGCATCGGCGAATTCCTTCAGCGGGAGATATCCATCGGGTTGAGATGCTACCGGGTAATCGACCAGGTAGGCCGGCCGGATTCCAAACTGGTCGAAGATCACCTGGGCCCGCCTCGCCCGGCGCATGGCCCGCACCGCGGTGTTCTGCCGGCTGTAGGAGCCCCAGGGGCACTCCTCCTCCGTGTCGATGATCACCACCAGCATCGGTGGGTGGCCGGCGGGCAGGCGCAGCGGCATCGATGGGGCAATGGTCATGTCAACAGCGGACATGTCTTTCCTTTGCACTCTAACAGCCGGCCTTGTGGTCCGCAAGATGAATGGGGTGTTCGAGCCAGCCTGTGGGTACTGGACCAGGCGTTTAGCCGGTGGGACAAGCTTCAGCTTGTCGGCGTTCGCCGGCTGAAGCCAGCTACGGCCGGCGCTACGCCAGGATTTCGTGGATCACGCTACCGGCGACATCCGTCAGCCGGAAGTCCCGTCCGCTGTAGTGGTACGTCAGCTTCGTGTGGTCGACCCCCATCAGGTGCAGTATCGTCGCGTGCAGATCGTGCACGTGAACAGGCTTCTCGACCGCCTTGAAACCGAACTCGTCGGTCGCCCCATGGGTCAGGCCGCCTTTGACTCCGCCGCCTGCCAGCCACATGGTGAAGCCGAACGGGTTGTGGTCGCGCCCGTTGGTGATCCGGCCTTCGGCCCCTCCGCCGCCGGTCTCCAGCACCGGCGTCCGCCCGAACTCGGAGCCGCAAACCACCAGCGTCTCGTCGAACAGCCCGCGAGCTTTCAGATCCTTGATCACCGCCGCGAACGGCTGATCGGAGTCCTTGGCGTTCTTGCGGTGCTCGAGAATGTCGGCATGGTGGTCCCAGGGATCGCCCCGGCCGTAATAGACCTCGACCATCCGCACGCCTTTCTCGATTAACCGCACCGCCGTCAGGCAACCCCGCGCCGTGCTCCCGGGGCCGTACAACTTCTGCGTCGCTTCGCTCTCCTTGCGGATGTCGAACACCTCCGGCGCCTCTGTCTGCATCCGATACGCGGTCTCCATGTTGGCGATCGTGGCCTCCAGCACCGGATCCGCTTCCGGTTGCCGCTCGATATGCATCCGGTTCAACCGTGCCAGCAGGTCGAGCTCGCGCCGTTGCAGCTTGCGCTCGAACTTCTCGTTGTGAATATACGCCAGCAGCTTCTCGGGCTCGAAGTCTTTCTTCGGCACTTTGCTCGAGATCCACGTGCCCTGGTGGACTGCCGGCAGAAAGCCGGCGCTCCATAGCGGCGGCCCAACCACCGTCGGCTGCTCGGGACACAGAACGACGAACCCCGGGAGATTCTGGTTTTCGCTTCCCAGCCCATAGGTCAGCCAGGAACCGAGCGCCGGCCGACCCGGCTGATTGTGCCCGGTATTCATCATCAGAAGCGAAGGCTCATGGTTGGGGATGTCGGTGTGCATCGAGCGGATGAAGCAGATGTCATCGGCGCATCCGCCGACGTGCGGGAACAGCTCGCTGACTTCCATGCCGCAGTTCCCGTACTTCTTGAAAGTGAACGGCGACCGCATCAGTGCGCCGGTCTTCCGCTCGGTCTTGATCTCTCCGCCCGGGATCGGCTGGCCATGGTGTTTGTCGAGCATGGGCTTGGGATCGAAGCTGTCCACTTGCGACAGGCCGCCGTTCATGAACAGAAAAATGACTCGCCGGGCTTTCGGAGGAAACCCAGCCGGTCTCGCCGCCAGCGTGCCGCCTACGGTCACCGCGCCGGCCCGCGCCAGCGACCGGCTCACCATGCCCGCGAGCGCGACCAGGCCGAAGCCGCCTCCCACGCGCGCGAGCGCCTCGCGCCGGCTGACGGGTGGGGGAATGGGCGCGTGGGGCATGATCCTTACTCAATGTAGATGAATTCGTTGGAGCTGAGCAGCACCCGCATGTACCGCGCCAAAGGGTCGAGCGGCTTGTTAGGTTTCTTCGCGCCGGGTTTCGCCGGTTCCCCCGGCGGGCCGGCCTCCGCTTTCTTGTCCTCCTCGGCGGGCTTCTTCCGCTCGCTTTCCAGAAACTCCAGGCCCGCCTTGGTCTCCTCGGCCGACGGCTCGCGCTGGTATGCGATCCGGTAGCCGCGGCGGACTCTGGCCGTGTCGTCGGCCTCGAAGGCAACTCGTTTCGCGAGCTCTTCCGCCTGCCGGTAGACGAAATCGCTATTCAGGAAATACAACCGCTGCGGCGCCACGTTCGTCGTGAAGCGATGCTCGGCGGTATTGCTCGGATTGGGAAAATCGAACAGCTGGAGCAAGGCGTCCGGTTGGAAGCGGCTGATCCGGCCGTACAAGGTCCGGCGCTTGAAATCGTCCTTCAGCTCGGCGGAAGGCCCGCCGGTCTTGCTGTCGAGCGCGCCGCCCGCCGAGAGCAGCGAGTCGCGGATCTCTTCAACCTCGAGCCTCCTCGCGCTGAACCGCCAATGCAGGCGATTGGCGGGATCCTTGCGGGTTTCGACCGCCGAGGGCTCGCCGCTCAGCTGGTAGGCCGCCGAGAGCATGATCTCCCGATGCAGCTTTTTTAGCGACATGCCGTTGTCGAGGAACCATCGCGTCAGATGCTCGAGCAACTCCGGATGCACCGGACGCTCGCCGCCCTGGCCGAAGTTGCTCGGCGTGTCGACGATGCCGGAACCGAAGTGCCACTTCCACACCCGATTGACGAACACCCGCGTGGCCAGCGGATGCCCGGCGATCGCTTCGGCCAGCTCCAGCCGCCCGCTTCCCTGGGTGAACGGCTTCGGCTCGGCCGGGCACAGCACCTCCAGGAACCGCCGCGGCGTCTCGCCGCCCAGCTGGTAGGGGCTGCCGCGAAGGTGGATCTTGAGGTTGGCGCTCTCTTTGTGGTCGGTGACGCCGTGAACGTAGGGATACTGCGTCAGCGCCTTTCGTTGCGCCTGGATGCTGGCGCGCATCGACACCAGGTGATCCTTCCATTCGCCGCCGACCTGCCGCTCCAGTCCCCAGCCGCGAAACGCAAAAACGCCCGGCTTGAACCCGTCGGCGGGCGTCGAGTCCAGGTCGACCCGAAACAGCTCGGTCCACAGGTGCATTCTCTCCGGCTCCATGTTCCTGAGCTCGATCTGATGCGTGTCGAAAAAGCTCTTGAAGTCATTGGGCAGCGGAATGCTCTTCACCTCTTCGAGCGGCGTCCCCTTGGCGATCAGCTTCTCGTTCTTCGTCTGAAGCTCTTTTTTCTCGATCAGGATGGCGACCAGCAGCTCCTGAAACTCGTCGGCCAGTCGTTTGGCTTCCACCTCGGTCCCGCCCCGCTGGATCATTTCCTGCCATTTCTTGAAATAGGGATAGCGCGCCGGCGGCTTCGCCAGTAACTTCACCCAGCGCTCCAAAGCCTCCTGGTCGAGCTTGGCCTCGGCGGCCACCTGCGGCAGCGGCGTCTTGGGCTCGCCGGCGACTTTCCAGGTTGAGATCGCAATCGACGCGAAGGCGAACCGGCTCGAAGTGGTGCCGAATACGCGCCTGCGCGCGCAGGACTGAGCGCGCAACCTTTATGCCATGATGAAGTCACGATGACTCGCCTTGGTCGTTCCACCGTCTTCCTCATGGCGCTTTCGGCGCTTCCCTCTCCGGCGCAGACCGTCGCCGGCACGCTCGAGGGTCACGTGCGCGACGCCACCGGCGCCGTGATTCCCAAAGTCCGGATCGAAGCGGTCAGCACCGAGACTGGGTTGCGCCGGAACACGGTCACCAATGAGGCCGGCTACTGGCAGCTCACTTTTCTGCCGGTCGGCGAATACCGGCTGGTGGCAGAAGGGGCGGGTTTCACGCGCGTCCGCCGCTTGGCGCTGGTCGAGCTGAATGCCTCGCGCGTGCTGGACTTCGAGCTGAAGCCGGCGGCCGTGGTCACCGAGGTGACCGTCGAGACCGACGTGCCGCTGCTGGACACCACTCGCGGGGACATCAAGTCGACCATCGAGGCGAAAGTCATCGAGGACCGCCCGCTGTCGTCGCGCAATTTTCTTTCCCTCGTCGAGATGTTCGCCGGCTTCCAGTCGAGCGGCGGTTACAGCGGGATTAACAACCCGACGCTTTCCTCGGGCAGCTATGTCGCCTTCAATGGCACCGGCTCGCGCTCGGCGGCGTTCCAGATCGACGGCGTCAACAACGACGACTCGTCGGAGGGCAGCAACCGACAGAACGTGAACATCAGCTCGATTCGCCAGTTCCAGGTGCTGACCAACTCCTACACGGCCGAGTTCGGCCGCGCCGGCGGCGCGGTCGTGCTGGTGCAGACCAAGTCCGGCACGAACCGATTTCGCGGCGACGCCTACGAGTTCTTCCAGAACGAGAAGCTGAACGCGAATTCCTTCTACTCGAATTCGTTCGGGCACCGGCCCGACGGCACCCCGGTCGCGCCGCGGCCGTCGTATCGGCGCAACCAGTTCGGCTACACCCTCGGCGGCCCGCTGGTTCGCGACCGGCTGTTCGTATTCCACAGCTTCGAACAGACGCGGCTGATTCAGTACAACACTTTCACCCGGTACATTTTTCTGCCCAACGAAAGACCCCAGGCCGGCGACTGCCGGCTCTGCCTGAAGCCCGACGAGCACCCGAACCTCGACGCCGACCTGAGGTTTCTCCAAACCATTCTCGACCGCTTCCCGAAGGTCCTGCCGAACAATCCGGCCGCCTGCGATCATTGCTACACCGAGACCAAGCCGGCTTCCAATCCGGATCAGGACTACAGCGGCCGCCTGGATTGGAACGCCACCAGCCGCGACACGTTCGCGCTCCGATATCAATACAGCCGGCAGCGGCGAAAGCCGTTCCCGCTGATCGAAGGCGAGACGGCGTTTCAGAACAACAAGCAGCAGAACGTCGGCATGACGGCGACGCACATGTTCTCGCCGGCGACCTGGAGCGAATTCCGCTTCGGGCTGGGCCTGCGCACGACGCTGGTGGACATCCAGAGTGGCAACGACACGCCCATCGTCCGGATCAGCAATCCGTCGGCGTTCACGACCACCCTCATGGGCAGCGCCGGCCAGTTTCCGATTCACCGCTATCAGAGCGACTACCAGTTCGTCTACAACCTCTCGCACGTGCGCGGCCGCCACGTCATCAAGACCGGGATCGATTACCGGAATCAGCACCTCGACGACCTGGCCGACAATTTCTCGCGCGGGTGGTGGACCTTCGGCGCCACCGGCGTGCTCGGCGCGGCGAACCGCTTCGAGGGCTACGAGAATTTCCTGCGCGGCTTTGTCACCAGCTTCCAGAAGGGCTACGGCAACTTCACCACCTTCAACCGGCTGGGCGACAACAATCTCTATGTCCTGGACGATTTCAAGCTCAAGCCGAACTTCACCCTGAACCTCGGGCTCCGCTGGGAAGTGGTCTTCAAGCCGACGGAAACGGAAAACCGCACCGACTACGGCTACGGGACTTTCTGGCGCGGGCTCGAACCTCGCTTTGGCTTCGCCTGGTCGCCGAACGCGAGCGGCGGGCTGTGGCGCCGCATCACCGGCGGGCCGGGACGATCGGCGGTGCGCGGCGGCTTCGGGATCTTCCACAACCGGATCTTTCAATCGGTGTTCTCGCAAGGAGGCGCCAGCCTCCGCTCGCTGCCGCCATACGGCGTCTTTCGCGGATTCGACCCCAGCTTCCAGACCGCCGATCCTTCGGGCGGATTCGTGTTTTCACCCGCGTATAATCCCGGACGCATCGCCATCGCCCGCACCGATCCGGGATTACGGCCGCCATCGGTTCAACAGCTTCACTTCACCATCGACAGGCAGTTGCCGGGCCAGATCCTGGTGAGCATCGGCTATAACCGCAACCGCGGCATCGGCCTGCTCCAAAATCTCAGCCTGAACCGCGCCCGTTTTCCCATCGTCTCGCCGCTGGACGGAATCCTTTATGACAAGATCGATCCGGACCCAGGCAACACGCAGCCGGCGCCTGGCTACGTTTCGCTGGCGCAGCCGCGCACCAACGCCCGCCGCCCCGACACTCGCTACAGCTCGATCACCGTCTTTCATAACGGGTCGTGGAGTTATTACAATGCGCTGCGAGTCGAGCTGCGGAAGCGCACCTCGCACGGCCTGCACTTCATGGTCAACTACAGTTTCGGCCGGACGATCGACACCGGCTCGGATGTGACCGCCGGCGTGACGATCACCGAGTTCGGCGCCGCGGTCAACAACCGCGGCCTGAGCGATTTTCACCAGGCGCACCGCGCCAACCTGAACTGGGGCTACGATCTGCCGTGGTTCCGCCGGGACCGCGGCTGGCGGCGGATGCTGCTGGGAGGCTGGACGCTGACGTCGAACATGACGCTGGCGACCGGGAATCCCTTCACGGTGAGCTCGGGCAGCGATTTCAACGGGGACGGCGTCGCCAACGACCGGCCGCTGCTGCTGGACCCCTCGCTGTTCGGCCGCTCGGTGGATAACGGGAGGCGGGACGCGAGCGGGAACGTGATCTCGGTCGGTCAGCTTCCGATCAGCGGGTTCTATCCGACATTCTCGACGCCGATCTCGCGGCGGCCGTTCGATCCCGGCGGCGCCGGAGAAGGCGCGATCGGCCGCAACGTGTTCTTCGGCCAGGGGCTGATGAATGTCGATTTCGGCCTGTACAAGTCGTTCGCCGTGAGCGACACCCAGCGGGTGACCGTGCGCGCCGAGCTGTACGGGGCGAGCAATTCGCCGCATTTCTCCTTTCCCAACCGCGGCACGGCGGACCGGAATTTCGGCACGATTTCGAGCACTTTTAATCCGTTCAATTACGTGGGCGCCTCGCGCAGCGACGCCTCGGCGCGTGTGATCCAACTCGCGCTGCGGTATACGTTTTGACGGGGTTGCTTCCACACCCGAGCCTCTGAGACACTGGCCGGTGGGATGATTCCGCTCCTGTGCCGGCTGATCGCGCGGACGTTTTTGCGCATCCGGATCCATGGCGAGCCTCCACGAACGCTGCCGGAGCGCGCCATCCTGATCGCCAATCACCAGTCCTTGCTGGACGGCATCCTGGTGCAGGCCTTCGTTCCGACGACCATCGGCTGGGTGGTGCACGCGCAGATCGCCGAGCGCTGGTACTTCCGATTGATTCTGCGTTTCGTTCCGCACCTGCTGGTCGACGCCGCCCGCCCGATGGCGATGAAAAAGGTGGTCGAGTGGATCGACGGCGGTCGCCTGGTGATGATCTTCCCCGAGGGCCGGGTTACCGTCACCGGGGGCCTGATGAAGGTCTACGAAGGCCCGGCATTCCTGGCGGCGAAAACCGGCGCCACCGTCTATCCGGTGTTCATTGACGGCGCGGTGAACTCGATTTTCTCGCGGCTGGCCGCTCCGTTTCCCATTCGCTGGCGCCCGCGCGTGTCGGTCACCTTTTTCCCGCCGCGGCGGCTGCCGATGCCCGAGGCGCGCACCGGGCGGCAGCGGCGCCGGCTGGCGACCGAACGGGTGCGGGTGCTGCTCCAGCAGATGAGTTTCGAGGCCCATCCGCGGCCGGCGCTGTTTGAGGCTTTCCTGAACGCGGTTGAGCTGCACGGCCGCTCGAAGCTCATTCTCGAAGACATCCAGCCGCAGCAGTACACCTACGGCAAGCTGCTTCGAGGGGCGCTGGCGCTGGGACGCCTGGTGTCGCGGGCGACCGGCGATGGCGAGAACGTGGGCGTTCTGATGCCCAACGTCGGAGCCACCGTCATGCTGCTGTTCGGCATGCTCGGTGCGCGGCGGGTCCCGGCGATGATCAACTACACGGCGGGCGTCGAGGGGATGCAGAGCGCCTGCGAGCTGGCCGGCATCCGCGTGATCGTCACCTCGCGGGCGTTTCTGGAGAAGGCCAGACTCACTGAAAAGGCCGGCCAGCTCACCGGCGTCCGGTTGTTGTGCCTCGAGGATCTTCGTCCCCAGTTCCGGCTCCCCGACAAGCTCTGGCTGATGCTCTACGCTCTCAGACGGCCGCGCAAGGCGTTCCCTCCGTCCCGTCCCGGCGACCCGGCGTTCATCCTGTTCACCTCCGGGTCGGAAGGCAAACCGAAGGGAGTGGTGCTGAGTCACGCGGCCGTCATGGCCAATGTCGCCCAGTTGCGGTCGGCGATCGAGTTCGGCTGCCGCGACAAATTCCTCGCCGCGCTGCCGCTGTTTCACTCTTTCGGTCTGACCGGCGGCCTGATGCTGCCGCTGTTGTCCGGCGCGAGCACTTTCCTCTATCCGTCTCCTCTCCATTACCGCATGATTCCGGAGATCGCCTATGACCGCGATTGCACGGTCCTGTCCGGCACCGGCACGTTCCTGGGCCAGTACGCGCGGCTGGCGAATTCGTACGATTTCCGCAGCCTGCGTTACGTGATCGCCGGGGCCGAGAAGCTGAGCGAGGAAGTCCGCCGCCTGTGGATGGACAAGTTCGGCATCCGTCTGCTCGAGGGCTACGGTGCGACCGAGTGCGCCCCGGCGATTGCGATTGCGGCCCCGATGGCCTGGCGGCACGGCGCGGTCGGCCGGATTCTGCCCGGCATGGACCATTTTGTTGAAGCGGTGCCCGGGATGGAGCGGGGCGGGCTGCTGCATGTCCGCGGCCCGAATGTCATGCTGGGATACCTGCGGCACGACGCGCCCGGCGTGATCCAGCCGCCATCCTCCAGCCACGGCATGGGATGGTACAACACCGGCGACATCGTCGAGATGGACGAGGACGGCTTCCTTCACATTCTCGGCCGCGTGCGGCGTTTCGCGAAAGTGGCCGGCGAGATGGTATCGCTCGAGGTCGTCGAGAACATTGCTTTGGCCGCCTCGCCGGCGCGCGCCCACGCGGCCACCACGGTGAGCCACTCGACACGGGGCGAAACCATCATCCTGTTCACCGAGGATCCCGCGCTGCGCCGCGAGCACCTGATGCGATCCGCGCGGCACCTGGGCCTTCCCGAGGTCGCCGTCGCCCGCCGCCTCGAGCCTGTGCCCAAACTGCCGCGGCTGGCCACTGGCAAGTTCGACTACGTCACCCTGAAGGCGCTGGCCGAGGAACGGCAGGAAGTGCCCGCGACCGTGGAAGGGTAGCGCGCCGGTGACGGGAGGCGGCGAGTCCACCGCGCCAGAAGCTTCGAGCCGCGGCGAAAAATGGGGCTGGTACTTCTACGATTGGGCGAACTCGGCGTTCTATACGACCGTCGTCACCGTGTTGTTCGGTCCGTATCTGACTTCGCTGGCACGGCGTGCGGCCGAACCGGGCGGCTTCGTGCGCCTCGCCGGATGGCGGATCCATCCGCAGTCGGTCTGGCCGTACGCGATCGCCGTCTCGGTGATCCTCCAAGTGGTGGCATTGCCGGTGCTGGGCGCCATCGCCGATTACGGCCGCCGCAAGCGGGAGATGCTGGCGGCGTTCGCCTACGCCGGCGCTGCCGCCACGGTGGCGATGTACTGGCTGGAGGGCTCCAGCTACCGCGCCGGCTGTCTGTTGTTCCTGATCGCGAACCTGAGCTTCGGCGCGTCGGTGGTGATCTACAATTCTTTTCTCCCGGAGATCGCCACCGCCGAGGAGCGCGACGATGTCTCGTCGAAGGGCTGGGGATTCGGCTACCTGGGCGGCGGCATCCTGCTGGCGCTGAATCTGTGGATGTATTCGAGCGCATCCCGGCTGGGAATCACCGAGGGCCAGGCGGTGCGCATCAGCTTCGCCTCGGCGGGGCTCTGGTGGGCGCTGTTCACACTGATCCCGGTGAAGACGCTCCGCAACCGCCGGCCGCGGAAGACGGCCGCCGCCGGCGAGACCTACCTCATGACCGGGCTGAGGCAGTTGCGCCACACGCTCGGCCAGGTCCGCGAATATCCGCAAACGCTGCGGTTCCTGGTGGCGTACCTGATCTACAACGACGCCATTCAGACGGTGATCGCGCTGGCGGCGCAGTTCGGCAGCGAGGAGCTGCACCTGCCGATTTCGGTGCTGACCGGGGCGATCCTGCTGGCCCAGTTCGTGGCGTTTTTCGGCGCGATGCTGTTTGGCTCGATCGCCCGGGCGTTGGGCAATCAGCGCGCCGTAATGGTCTCGCTGCTGATCTGGTCCGCGACGCTGGTCTACATCTACGTTTCGGTGACGACCGCCGGTCAGTATTACGCGATGGCCGGCGTGATCGGCATCGTGCTGGGAGGCAGCCAGGCGCTGAGCCGGTCGATCTTCTCGCTGATGATCCCGAAAGGGCAGGAGGCCGAGTACTTCAGCGTGTACGAGATCAGCGACAAAGGGACGAGCTGGATCGGCCCGTTGTTCTTCGGGCTGGCGCTCCAGCTCACCGGAAGCTACCGAACGGCGGTCCTTTCGCTGATTCTGTTTTTCATCGCCGGCCTGATTTTGCTGGCCCGGGTGGACGTGCGGCGCGCGGCGCTGGAGGCGGGTCGTGAGTGAGCCGGCGGGGCGCGTGCTGGCGCTCGACCTGGGGAAGCGCCGCATCGGGATGGCGATCAGCGATCCGCTTGGGGTGACGGCACAGGGCCTGGAAACGTTCGTGCGGACCAACATGCGCGAGGATCTCGAGCGGCTGGCGGAACTCATTCGCCGCCGTGAGGTCGGCCTGATCCTCATGGGACTGCCGATTCACATGAGCGGACGCGAGGGACGCCAGGCGGAATGGGCGCGCGATTTCGGGAGACGGATTCAGGCCCGGACCGGCTTGGCGGTCGAGTTCTGGGACGAGCGGCTGACGACCCTCGAGGCGGAGCGGGTGTTGCGGGAGAGCGGCATCAGCATGGCGAAGCGCGCCCGCGCCGTCGACCGGCTGGCGGCGGTGATTCTTCTGGGGAGTTATTTGTCGTGGCGCGCGCTGGCGGAACCCACTTGAAGCGGCTTCGTCTCGCGGCCGCTGTCGTGGCTCTCGCGGCGGTCGCCGGCGGCGTGCTGTCGGCGACCCTCTCGGCCCCGCACGCCGGGTTCACGGCCTCCGTGTTCGTTGACATCGACAAAGGCACCGGAACCCTGGGCATCGCCGGCCTGCTCGAGGATGCCGGCGTGATCCGCTGGCGCTGGCAGTTCCTGGCCGCCCGCGCGCTGCGGCCCCGGGCCCGTCTCCAGGCCGGTGAGTACCAGTTCTCCGCCCCCGCTACGGTCCTGGAAGTATTCGGCCGGCTGGTGCGCGGCGACGTGTTCTATTACGAGCTGACGGTGCCGGAAGGCAACAGCGTTTTCGAGATCGCCGGGCGCGTCGCGGCGCTCGGGATTATCCCCGCCGAAGACTTCCTGGCGGCCGCCTCCGATCCGGCGCCGATTCGCGACCTGGCGCCGGCGGCGCCTTCCCTCGAAGGCTACCTGTTCCCGTCGACCTATCGTCTGACGCGCCACACCACCGCCGCGCAGTTGTGCCGGCGGATGACCGAACGATTTCGCGAAGTGTGGCGGGAACTCGGGGCGAAGGCGGGCGTCCACGAGCGTGTGACGCTGGCATCGCTGGTCGAGAAGGAAACCGCCATCGCCCGGGAACGCCCCCTGGTCGCCTCCGTGTTTCGCAATCGCCTCCGCGCCGGCATGAGCCTCGATTGCGATCCGACGACGATCTACGCGGCGCTCCTGGAAGGCCGTTATCGCGGAACGATCCATCAATCCGACCTCGCCAACCGGAACCGCTACAATACCTACCAGCACGCCGGCCTGCCGCCGGGGCCGATCGCCAATCCCGGCCGGGCGTCGCTCGAAGCGGCGCTCGAGCCGGCCGAGACCTCGTACCTGTATTTCGTGGCCGAGCCCGGTCCATCCGGCGCGCACCGGTTTTCGAGCACCCTGGCCGAGCACCGGAACGCGGTGTCGAGATATCGTCGTGGCAACCCGAAGGCGGTCCAAAAAACAGCTTCTCGAGGAGCACCTGCGCGCGTCCGGCCCGGGCGCCGTCGATGAAGCGGCCTGCGAGGCGATCCGCGAAAAACTCGCTCCCATTTCCGGGAGCTACCTGCGCAAGCTGCTGCGGTCGAGTGGGGCGCCGCTCGAGCCGCTGGTCGAGGGAGTGCGCCAGGAGGACTTCATCGCTCTCGAGCACACGCTGCTGGCGATCGAGTCCGAGTACCGCCGGGGGGCGCGGGAGAACGACCGCGGGCGGATGACGCGGTGCCGCCGCCTGGTGATCGAGGCGCTCGAGCATGCGCGCTGGGCGGTGCGGGGCGCGAAACTGGACGCCGCCCGGCGCGCCGAAAAAGAGCAAATGATCGAGTGGATGACGGTGTGGCTGGAGAATCCGGGGATATTTCCGGCGTGGGTCGAGCTGCGGAAGCGGGAGCAGTGAGCGCTGGCCGTCGCCCGGGGGTGGCGGCTTTCGCTTCGTGCTGCGGTATGGAGCACGGCGCGGCGGAGTGTTACGATAAGCTGCGTCGCAGGAGCGTCTTTGTGAACCAAATACCCACTGATTCCAGCCGTTCCCTGTTGCGCCACTTTCTAGCCACCATCGCCTATCGAGGCGGCAAGGCCATTCGCAACGCGCCGGCTGGCTTCGGCTCGTTTCGCGCCGAGGGCAGCATGAACACGCCGGTCATGGTGCTGGCCCACATCGGAGATTTGATCCAATGGGCCGATCGCTGGTGCCGCGGCGACCCGGTCTACCAGGTTTCCGAGCCGCTCGCTTGGGACATGGAGATCAGGCGGTTCCACGAGGCCCTCGAGCGATTCGACCGACACCTCGCATCGGGTGGCACCATCGAGGCTTCCGTGGAAGCGCTGTTTCAGGCGCCGATTGCGGATGCTCTCACGCATATCGGCCAGTTGGCTCTGTTGCGCCGGATCGCGGGAGCCCCCGTGCTCGGGGAGGCCTACCGATTGGCCGAGATCGTCCCGGGTCGCCTGGGCCCTGAGCAAGCCAGGCCGGGACGCGAGTTTGAGCGGGACAAGGGAGTTATCTGGCGGGAACCCCAATCGGAATGAACCTCTAGCGCGGCTCATCGAGCGCGACCGCGTTCAGCGTGAACCCCCGGCGGTTATCGAACGGATCGACCTCGGCGGTGACCGCCAGCATCGGGCGGGTGGTGAGATGACCGAAGCGCCGGTAGACGTCCGGGAACAGACAGACCTCGACGAAGCCGGAGTAGTCGGCCAGCGTGAGGAATTTCATCGGGCCGCGATCGGTGGGATGGACCCGATCGCATACGATGAGGCCGCAAACGGTCACGCGCCCGTCGAGATGGCCGGGCAGATCGGCGGCCGGCGTGTAGCGATGCCAGTCGAGATGGGGAGCGAAGTATTCGAGCGGATGACAGCTCACCGGAAAGCCGAGCAACTCGTGCTCCCAGCGGGCCACGGGCGGGGAAGGCGAATGGAATTCAACGTCCGATCCGCTCGGCCGCTCCGGATCGAACATCGTCGCGCCGCCGGCGGCCTCCAGGCGCGCCATCCGCCAGAACAGCGAGGGGCGGGCGGCGCAACCGGCGCCAGGGCCGGCGAGCGAATCGAGAGCGCCGGCTTTCAATAATGCGAGCCACTCGGCATGCAGCGGGCGCGCGCGGCGGAAGAAGTCGCCGGCGCCGTCGAACGGGCGCGCGGCGTGGACGCGATCGATGAACTCCTGGCCGAGCCCCTTGATCTGATCGAGGGGGAGACGAATGTCACGGTCCTGGACCCGGAAGCGCGGCTCGGAAAAGTGAACGTCGGGCGGCAGGAACCGCGCGCCGTGGCGGAGGGCTTCGAGCACATAGACGATGGCGGCGTAAAATCCGCGGCGGTTCGAGAGCACGGCGGCGAGGAACTCGACCGGATAGCGGGCCTTGAGCCAGGCGCCCTGGAACGCTTCGACGGCGTAGGCGGCCGAGTGCGCCTTGTTGAACATATATCCGGCAAAGTCCTCGATCATTTCCCAAACCGCCTCGATCTCCTCCGGATTCCGGCCGTGGCGCCGGGCGCAATCGCGAAATTCGACGCCGAGTTCGGCGACGCGGCGGCTCTTATTCTTGACCAGCGCGCGGCGGAGCAGATCGGCGTGGCCCCAGCTCATGCCCGCGAACCCGTTGGCGACCAGCAGAATGTGCTCCTCGTACGCCATCAGGCCGTAGGTATCGGCCAGCAGCGGTTCGAGCGACGGATGGACATAGCGGACGGGCTCGAGGCCCTGGTGACGCCGGGCGAACGCGCGTTTCTTTCCTTCGTTGGCGGCGCCGGGGCGGATGATGGACTCGACGGCGGTGAGACAATCGATGTCGCGGCAACCGGCCATGGTGAGCAGCGCGGTCATCGCCGGCGATTCGATGTGGAAGACGCCGCGCGCGCGCCCGGCGGCGATCATCTCCCAGGTGAGAGGATCGTCCCAGCCGATGCTGCTTGACTCGATGCGCTCGCCGCGGTTGGATTCGATATTGGCGAGGGCGTCGCGCAGCACGCTCAGGCCGGCCTGGCCGAGGAGATCCATCTTCAGCAGGCCGAGCTCTTCCACGTCATCCATGGCGAAGTGGGTGGTCCAGAGTCCTTTCGCCGACAGGAACAGCGGGAGGCTGTCGGTGAGCGGCCGGCCGGAAATGACCAGGCCGCAGGGATGCATCATGCGATGGCGCGGGATGCCCTCGAAGCGCCCGGCCATGGCGAGAACGGTCGCATACGGCTCCTGGCGGACCGGCAGGTGGCGGCATTCCGGCGTCTGCTCGACCAGGGCGGCGGCGTCGCCTGAAAAATGCGGGAGGTGTTCGGTGAAGCGGCGGATCTCGCGCTCGGGGATGCCGTACACTTTGGCGATATCGGCCACCGCCGCGCGTCCCTGGAACGTATTGGCGGCGCCGACCATGGCGACGTGCCCGGCTCCGTAGCGCTCAAAAACGTACTGGACGACTTCGTCGCGGCGGTTCCACGGCAGGTCCAGATCGATGTCGGCCAGCTTGGAAAACTGCATGCGCTCGCGGTTGAGGAAGCGCTCGAAGGAGAGACCAAAACGAAAAGGGCAGACGTTGCTGATCTCGAGCGAGTAGCAGACGAGGCTGCCGGCGGCGCTCCCGCGCGCCAGCGTGGCGATCCCGTGACGCGCGCACCAGTCGACGATATCGCCGTAGATCAGGAAGTAGCCGGCGTAGCCGACCTCCTCGATGACCGCCAGCTCGCGCTCGAGGCGGGCGCGTTTCTCCGCGGCCGGGGCCGGGCCGTAGCGGCGCACCAGACCTTCACCGGCGAGACGGCGGAGACGGGCGATGGCTCCCTCGCCGCCCGTCGGGAACTCCGGAAACTGGATGTCGCCGAGGGGGAAATCGAACTGGCAGCGCTCGGCGATGCGCACCGAGTTGGCGATCGCCTGTGGAAGCGAGCCAAAATGCCGCTCGATTTCACCCGCCGTGTGAAAGTGATAGCCCCCGGGCGGGAGTTTGTCCGGATGCGGCTGGCCAAGCAGGGTCAGCGTGCGCATCGAATCCAGAATGTCCAGGGCGAGACGATCCTCCGGGGCCCGGTAGTGGGCGGCGGCCGTGGCGACCAGCGGAATACGCCGGCGTCGGGCGGTCTCGACGAAGGCGCGCGAGCGGCCGAGCGTGTCGTCGTTGTGCGGGGCCACCGCCAGCGCGAAGCGGCTGCCGAACAGCTCGTGGAAGCGGCGGAGCGAGGCTTCGGCCGGCGGATTCGAGGGGCCGTAGAGGCAGATCAGGCCGGCGGGATCAAGGGGGTCGCGCACGGGGTCGGTCAGAAAGCGGCATAAATTGCGGTATCCGGTCTGGTTCTCGACCAGCAGATCGAGGACATGGTCCTCGAGGCGAACCTGGCTCCCGATGACCGCGCGGACGCCGGCGGCGCGCGCTTTCTTATAGAACTGGATGGCGCCGGCGACGGTATCGCGGTCGACGAGGCCGGCGGCGGGGAATTGTTGGGCGGCGGCGGCTTCGGCGATCCACTCGGGGGGGAGGGTGCTCCGGAGGAGGGAGTGGAAGCTGCGGTTGAGGAGCGGGACGAAGGCCATGGCCACTCATAGTATAAATCTTTACACTATGGGGCGGAAGCGCAGTCTATCCTCTGGCGCGTCACTCGACGTAGCTGATCTGTCTGCCCATAATTGGCGCGTGATTGATTAGCGGGTCTGTGGACCGGGGGGCTGGACAAATGCGGCGTTTTCGGTTACTGTAGTTTGGAATGGAACGTCGCAGCGAGCGGGAGCAGCGTCCTGATCGGATCCAGGAACTGGAGCA
>Ga0247727_10003831_pt1 | contig 32807 bp, 30 predicted proteins | sample WisWelCaveWW1625_FD_202498 | JGI IMG/M metagenome (GOLD analysis project Ga0247727, IMG submission 202498) | Biofilm microbial communities from Wishing Well Cave, Virginia, United States - WW16-25 | ecosystem: Environmental > Aquatic > Deep subsurface > Groundwater > Cave microbial mat | place...
GCCCAGGATCACCCTGGCCGCGCCCCCTACACCCGCACCCATGTAGTGAAGACCTTCAGGAGCCCGATCGTGGGAAATCAATCACTTAGGCCCTTCGCACCCCGCGAATAGGCCAAGCTGGGCTAGCGTCCATCAAAGATGATGAGAGTAACCCGTGACGGCTTGCCACCGTCGAACCCGTGAAGCCCGAGTGTATTCGTGAAATCAACGCTACGAGCAGACTCCCGGTCCGCGATTAGCGATTGCCCTGCCTCGTCCACCTGAATTCCGACGCCATAGTCACCGTGATTAAGTGGTACCGCCGCTTATGATCCAGGTGTCTCCCTCCAAACCTCCTGCACGTCCTTGGACGCCCTGACATCGATGTTCATCTTGATCGCGCGACCGATTCCAGCATCCGTAATTGTCTTCGTCATTGCAAGTTCTCCTACACATATGCCGCACACCAAATCCGGTGCGCTCCAACATTCTTCCTCCGGCAACGGTTAATTGGTAGCGGAGCCTGCTGCGAGTGTCGAGCATGTTGCGTACCGCGCCATACGGTTGCCATGGCGCTGGAAGGGCTACAACTCAAGCTATCGGCGCCACCACGGCCAGACCTCAGAGCGGCCGAATCCCTCCAGGACTTTTGCAACAAAATCGGCACATCACGGACCTCGGCCCGCATTGCGCGCAGCCTCTCGTGGACTGGCACCGCCGCCGCCGCGGTCGCGGCCGCATCAGTCGTAGGCGGCCTTGGCCACCACCCGCTCGCCGCCGGCCGCCAGCCGGCGCTCGAGCAGCTGCGAGTAGCGCGAGATGCCGAAACAGAAGATCCAGAACACGACGCCGGCGAACACGTAGCCGGTCATGGGGGTCGCCGGCGACAGCCAGCGCTGCGTCGCCATGCCGGCCTGCACCGCGCCGAGCAGGTCGAAGATGCCGATGATCAGTACCAGGCTGGTATCCTTGAACAGGCCGATGAAGGTGTTGACGATGCCGGGGATGACGATCTTCAGCGCCTGCGGCAAAACGATCAGCCCCATCTTCTGCGGGTATGAAAGCCCGAGCGCGTCGGCGGCCTCGAACTGCCCGCGCGGGATCGCCTGCAGGCCGCCGCGGATCACCTCGGCCAGGTAGGCAGCCGAGAACAGCGCCACCATGATCAGGACACGCATCAGCTTGTCGATGCTCCAGCGCTCGGGCAGGAACAGCGGCAGCATCACCGAGGACAAGAACAGCACGGTAATCAGCGGCACGCCGCGCACGAACTCGATGAAGGCGATCGAGGCCCAGCGCACGATCGGCATGCGCGATTGCCGGCCGAGCGCTAGCAGGATGCCGATCGGGAACGCGGCCGCAATCCCCGTGCTGGAGATGACGAGCGTCACCAGGAGACCGCCCCAGAAGTCGGTCGGCACATGTTTGAGGCCGAGGATGCCGCCCGACAACAGCACCACCGCCAGCACCGGGAAAACGCACAGCACGTAGATCGACGTCCACAGCTTGCCCGGCACACGCGGGACCATCAACGGCACGAGGCCGGCGAGCGCCAAGGCATAGGTGAGGTTCACGCGCCAGCGCTCGGCATCGGGATAGCGCCCGTACATGAACTGCCCGAACCAGGCGCCAATGAAGGGCCAGCACGCGCCGCCCTCGTGGCAGGCGCTGCCGTCATCTCCCGTCCACGTGGCATGCAGGACGGCCCAGCCGAGCGCGGTCGCGGCGACCTGGTAGATCAGCCACACAGCCAGCACGGTCAGCACCGTATTGGCCCACGACGAGAACAGGTTCTGGCGTAGCCACAGCATGGGACCAGCGCTGGCACGCGGCACAGGCCAAGCCCTGGTAGCGTCGGTGCCCATCGCGCTACCTGTCGACCAGCGCCATACGGCGGTTGAACCAGTTCATGCACAGCGCAGTGACGAGGCTGAGCGTCAGGAACACGCCCATGGTGATCAGGATCACCTCCACCGCCTGGCCGGTCTGGTTCAGCACGGTGCCGGTGAACACGCTGACGAAGTCGGGATAGCCGATGGCCACGGCCAAGGACGAGTTCTTGGTCAGGTTGAGGTACTGGCTGGTGAGCGGCGGGATGATGATGCGCGCCGCCTGCGGGATCACGACAAGGCGCAGGGACTGTCCCCTGGAGAGCCCCAGCGCCTGCGCCGCCTCGGTCTGGCCCTTGGGCACGCCGAGGATGCCGGCCCGCACGATCTCGGCGATGAAGCTCGCGGTGTACATGGAGAGGCCGAGCAGCAGCGCGATCAGCTCCGGCAGGACCGGGATGCCGCCCTCGAAGTTGAAGCCGCGCAGCACCGGATAGTCGAAGCCGAGCGGACTGCCGGCCGCGAAAAAGGCGGCGAGCGGCAACCCGACGACCGCGAGCAGCGCGGTCCAGAACACGGGAAAGCGCTGCCCGGTCAGGGACTGACGGCGCCGCGCCCACCGCCAGACTGCAATCGCCAGCAGCAGACCCGCCGCAAACGCGATGGCCACCGCCTCGAAACCGGGCTGGGGTACGGGGGCCGGCAGATAGAGCCCCCGCACGTTGAAGGTGGCGCCGCCGGGCAGCACGTAGCTCTGGCGCGGGCTGGGCAGGTTCTTCAAAACGGCGAAATACCAGAAGAAAAGCTGCAGCAGCAGCGGCAGATTGCGCACGATCTCCACGTAGGCCGTGGCCAGGCGGGCGATCAGCCAGTTGGAAGAGAGGCGGGCAATGCCGACGACGAAGCCGATTGCCGTCGCGGCGACGATGCCGAGCACGGCCACCAGCACGGTATTCAGCAAGCCCACCCAGAACGCGCGCCCGTATGTGGAGAGGTTGGAATACTCGATCAGCGACTGCGAAACGTCGAAGCCGGATGTCCGTCCGAGGAAGTCGAAGCCCGAGGCAATGTTCTGGCGGCGCAGGTTCTCCGCGACGTTGTTGACGACCCAAATGACGACGAACGCCAAGGCGGCCAGGAGAACCACCTGGTACACGGCTTGGCGCACCTCGGGGCGATAGATGTACCCCGTCAACCACGCCCGTCGGCCCGGCCGGATGCTGGTCGAAGCGGCCATCCCTCAGCCTTTCAGGTTCATCGGCTGATCATGACGGCACAGATCCGGCCGGGCTGGGCACCATCAGCGTATCGGTGGCGCGTACTGCAGCCCTCCCTTGTTCCACAGCCTGTTCAGCCCCCGATCGATCTTGATGCGCGAATCGGCGCCGACGTTGCGCTCGAAGACCTCGCCGTAGTTGCCCACCTGCTTGACGATCCTGTAGGCCCAATCGTTGTCGAGCCCCAGGCCTTTGCCGAAGTCGCCTTCCTTGCCGAGCAGGCGCTTGATGTCGGGGTTGGCAGAGGCGAGCATCTGGTCGACGTTGGCTTGGGTGACGCCGGCCTCCTCGGCGTTGAGCAGCGCGAAGTGCACCCATTTGACGATGGTGAACCATTGGAAATCATCCTGGCGCACGACCGGGCCCAGTGGCTCCTTGGAGATGATGTCGGGCAGCACCACGTGATCGTCGGGCTTCGCCATCTGCAGGCGCACCGAGTAGAGGCCCGACGCGTCGGTCGTGAACGAGTCGCACCGGTCGGCCGCATAAGCCCGCAAAGCCTCATCCAGCTTCTCGAACACCAGCGGCTTGTACTGGAGGCTGTTCGACCTGAAGAAGTCGGCCAGATTGAGCTCGGTGGTCGTGCCGGTCTGTACGCAGACGGTGGCGCCGGCGAGCTGCTTGCCCGTTTTGAGGTTGGCCGATTTCTTCACGATGAAGCCCTGGCCGTCGTAGTAGTTGACGCCGGCGAAACTCAAGCCCAGCGAGGAATCGCGCGCGATCGTCCACGTCGTGTTGCGGGCGAGCACGTCGAGCTCGCGCGACTGCAGGGCCGTGAAGCGCTCCTTGGTCGTGGTGGGGACGTATCTGACCTTGTTGGCGTCGCCCAGCACCGCCACCGCGATGGCCTTGCAGTAGTCGACGTCAAGGCCGGTCCAGATACCCTTGTCGTCCGCGGCGCCGAACCCGGCCAGGCCGACGTTGACGCCGCACACGAGCTGGCCGCGTTGCTTGACCGCATCGAGGGTCTTTTGCTGCGCGCTAGCCGCGCTCGGCATGGCAATTAGCGCCGCCGCGGCCAAAAATGCGCCTCGGGCAAGGTGCGTCATGGCATTGCTCTCCATTCCTTGGTTGCTCCCGCAGACCCAGTTTTCAGGCCGTACCCGCTTCCTGTCAATTTCGGTGATCCTGATGTTGCGACCGAAACAGAGGGTACCGGGTGTCATCCCGGTGCTTGCCCGCACCGGCGAAGGCCGGTGTCACCGGGATCCACCATATCGATTGCTCCGGTGCGCGCAGTTGACTGGATGCCGGGAACAAGTCCCGGCATGACAACGCAACCAAGTGTTGGTGACACGACACTTAGTGCTCGAGAATTTGCGACAGGAACAGCTTGGTGCGCGGCGAGCGCGGATTGCTGAAGAACTGGGCTGGAGGCGCCTCCTCGACGATCTCGCCCTGGTCCATGAACACGATGCGGTCCGCCACCGAGCGGGCGAAGCCCATTTCGTGGGTGATGACCAGCATGGTCATGCCGGAGCGGGCGAGTTCCACCATCACGTCCAGCACCTCCTTGATCATCTCGGGGTCGAGCGCCGAGGTCGGCTCGTCGAACAGCATGATGCGTGGGTTCATGCATAGGGCCCGGGCAATGGCGACGCGCTGCTGTTGGCCGCCCGAAAGCTGGCCCGGATATTTCAGCGCCTGCTCGGGGATGTGCACGCGCTCCAGGTATTGCCGCGCCAGCTTCTCGGCCTCCGCGCGCGGCATCTTCTTCACCCACACCGGGCCGAGGCACAGGTTGTCGAGCACGGTGAGGTGCGGGAACAGGTTGAAGCTCTGGAACACCATGCCGGCCTCGGCGCGCACCTTGTCGACCTGGCGCAGATCCTCGGTCAGCTCGATGCCGTCGACGACGATGCGGCCCTTCTGGTGCGTCTCCAGCCGGTTGATGCAGCGGATCAGCGTCGACTTGCCCGAACCCGAGGGGCCGCAGACGACGATTTTCTCCCGCTGGGCCACGGTCAGGTCGATGTTCTTCAGGACCTGAAAGGCGCCGAACCACTTGTTGACGCCGATCAGTTCGATCGCGGCTTCGCGGCCAGCGCCGGTCCGCCTCGAATGCATCGGTTGAATGCCCACGCGGCCTGCCGGGTCGTCAGCCATGCCCGAGTATGCCGGTCGCCGTCGATCGAGGCAATGCGGAGTTAGCCGCGTTGTCCGGGAACGCCGGTCGATCGGCCGCAATCTGCACCTGCCGCGCGCCGTTCCTCAATACATCGGACTCGACACCCGCCCGGCGTGTCAGCGCGGCCCATAGCGGAGAGGGGCAGGCAAGCTGTCCGGCACCTTCCCGAGCATGCGGGCAGCGGCGAGCATCGCCAGGATGTAGCCGTATGGTCCGGCCCCGCAGATCACGGCCTTCACTGTGCTCGAGACTTTCGAATGGCGATGCAGCTCGTCGCGGGCATGGATATTGGAGATGTGCACCTCGATGATCGGGCCGTCGAACGTCTTGAGCGCATCGATGATGGCGATCGAGGTGAAGGAGTAGGCGGCCGGGTTGATGATGATGGCGTCGACCTTCGCGCGCGCCTGCTGGATGAGATCCACCAGCGCGCCCTCGTGGTTGGACTGGTGGAACTCGAGCGAGGCGCCGAGAAGCCCGGAGAACTCCCGGCAGCCTGCCTCGATCGCCTGAAGCGTGGTCGATCCGTAGATGTGCGGCTCCCGCACACCGAGCAGGTTGAGGTTCGGGCCGTTGAGGATCATGAGGCGCATGACCATGGGATGCTCCGGTATGTGTGTCGGTTGTGGGCCGCGTCGTGCCTACTCGGGCTTCAACCTTGCCTGCGCCGCAAGCCTGATCGGCGCGTTCGCCGCCCCGTAGCCATTGTAGCCGCGCCGGCGCTCAACAATCTCGAAGAAGAAGCGATCCTCGAAAGTGTCCGTGTAGACCTGCATATACTCGCCATCCTCATCCTGGTCGTAGAGGATGTTGTGCTCCTTGAGAGCGGCGATCCGCTCGGGCGGTACGTCGGTCTTGGCCTCCAGATCGTCGTAATAGTTCTCCGGGATGGGCAGAAGCTTCACGCCGTTCTGCTTCAGGCGGTTAACGGTTGCAATCATGTCGGTGGTGGCGAAGGCAATGTGCTGCACGCCCGAGCCGAACACCTCCGTCAGGAACCGCGAGGACTGGGTGCGCTGGCTCTGCGAGGCGTTGAGGATGATGCGGACGCTTCCGTCGGCGGACTGGATTACCTGGCTCTTGACGAGCCCGCCGGGGTCGGCGACGTCCTGCACGGGCGCCTTTGTCACGTCAAGCAACGAAGCATAGAAGAGGAGCCAGGTCAGCATCTCCTCGTAGTGCATGGATTGCGAGATGTGGTCGATGGCGATGAGGCCGGCAGCGTTGGAGGCGCCCTCGTCCGTGTCCTCGAACTCGATGTCCCATACCCTCCCCAGCTCGCTTTTCGTGTCGAGGAAGTAGACCAGGCTGCCCCCGACGCCGCGGACCGCGGGGATCTCGAGCTCGCCCGGGCCCACCGCCTGACGGAACGGCTGATCGAGCAGCAGGGTTGCCCGGTCGAAGGTCGCCACGGCGTCGTCCACCTTGAGCCCGATCGCGCACACCGCGGTGCCGTGCGTGATGTTGAAGGAGTGGGCGAAGCCCTCCTTTTCCAGGTTAACGACGAGGTTGATCGCGCCCTGCGACCAGCGAGTCACGGCCTTGGATCTGTGGCGACCCGCACGGCGGAAGCCGAGGGCCGACAGCAAGCCTTCGAGCTGTGGCGCGCTGGTTTCATCGATGGCGAACTCAATGAACTCTGCGCCGCGGCACTTTGCTCGCGGCGGCAACCTGGGGACGCCTGGAACCGCCCGCCCCGTCTTGAATGCCAGCTGATCGAGCAGATAGCGCAGCGAGCGGTGGCCGTCGACGGCGACGCTGCGGGCCGACCCGGCGCGGAACTGATCGTTGAAGATCTCCAGAGACAGCGGGCCGCCGTAGCCGGTCGCTGCCAGCGCCTCCATGAAGGCGACGAGCGGGAGGTCGCCTTGGCCGGGGAAGCTGCGGAAGTGGCGGCTCCAGGACAAGTAGTCCATTTCCAGGAGTGGCGCATCGGCGATCTGCACGAGGAAGATCCTGTCGCCGGGAATGGCGCTAATGGCGCTCAGGTCGGTCTTGCGGGCGAGGATGTGGAAGCTGTCGAGCACGAGCCCGACGGCCGGGTGGTCGGCGCGGCGCACCACCTCCCAGGCATCGCGGTAGTCGTTGATGTGCCGCCCCCAAGCCAGCGCTTCGAAAGCGATGCGCAGGCCCTGCGCCTTGGCCCGGTCGCCGAGGGCGCGGAGGTCGGCCGCGGCGCGGTCGACGCCGCCAAGCGAGTCAGGGGAGACATTGCTGCAAATCATGAGGAGGTCGCAGCCGAGCTCCTGCATGACGTCGAACTTGCGCTCGGCGCGGGCGAAGGCGCGGGCACGCTTGTCGTCGGGCAGGCCCTCGAAGTCGCGGAAGGGCTGCAAGGTCGCGACCTGAAGGCCGAGGTCGGCAACCGTCTTGCGCAAGCCGGCCGGTGTGCCGTTGTAGGAGAGCAAGTCGTTCTCGAAGAGCTCGACCGCATCGAATTGCGCGGCGGCGATCGCTGCCAGCTTCTCGCCGAGACTGCCGCTCAGAGAGACCGTGGCGATCGAGGTTTTCATGGCTCACCCCGCTGTCGTTGCTTGGGCTCAATCCGCGCCGACGAGGGCCCTCTCCCGGACCGCTGCGCGGAAGATGTGGTGCATGCGGGCGATGTCGGGTGCAAGACCCGTGAATAGCCTGAAGGCTTCCGCCGCTTGGTGCACGCACATGCCGGCGCCGTTGACGACGCGAGCGCCCTTGGCGCGGGCGGCCTTGATCAGCTCGGTCTCGAGCGGGGTGTAGATCACGTCGGCGACCCAGTGACGCCGCTCAACGGCACCCATCGGGACGGGATTGCCGGGGAACCCGAGCATGCCGACCGGTGTGGCGTTCACCACGCCTCCCGCCCGGCCAAGCGCCGCAGCTAGATCCGCTTCCAGGCGGCACCGGTCGCTACCCAGCTCGGTTGCGAGCACCTGGGCGCGTCCGGCGTCCTTGTCGTGCACAACAACGCAAGCGGCACCAAGGTCGAAAAGTGCGAACGCTACGGCCCGCCCAGCACCTCCGGCCCCGATGAGCAGGACCGTCTCTCCGTCGATCCGGCCGAGCGCTTCCTCAAATGCACGCCGGAAGCCGATCCGGTCGGTATTGTACCCCCTGGTGCGACCGCTGCGATCGATAGTCACCGTGTTCACTGCTCCGATCTGGCGGGCTTCCGCCGACACGTCGTCGAGCAGCGGCAGCACTACCTCCTTGCAGGGATAAGTGATGTTGACGCCGGCGAAGCCCGCCATGCGTGCGGCAAGCAGGAAATCCGCGGGGCGCCGCCCAGGAAGCCGATCCAGGTCCATAAGATGGTAATGGCCACGGATGCCCGCGGCCGCGAACGCGTCCTCGTGCAGCGCCGGTGACAGCGATCGCTGGATGTTGGCGCCAATCAGGCCGACGAGCTCACGTCTCATCACGGCTCAGCCCCACTCAACCTTTGTATCCTGACACTCTCGGCAGCCATAGCACGAGTTCCGGAATGAAGGTGATGAGCGCGAGCGCCACGATCATTGCCACCACGAACGGAAACGTGTCGCGAATAACCGCGCCTAGTGGCGCCTTGGACATCTTGGCGACGATGAACAGCAGAAGCCCATACGGGGGGGTGACCAGGCCGATCATGATATTGAAGACGACAACCACGCCGAAGTGCACGAGGTCGATGCCGAGCGCCTGCGCTGTGGGCACGAAGATGGGAACGATCACCAGCAGGATCGTGCTGCCCTCGAGCAGGCAGCCGAGCACCAGCAGGATCACGTTGACGGCGAGCAGGAAGACCGTCGGTGAGAGGGAGTAACCGCTCAGGATCTCGCGCACCGTCTGCGGAATATTCTCGATCGTGATTACGTAGTTGAAGGCCAGCGCGCCGGCGATCAGCATGCCAATGGACGCGGTCGACCGGGCGCTCGCCAGAACGGCGTCATAGGTCTGGCGGAAAGTGATGCTGCGATAGAGCACGAGCGAGATGACATAGGCATAGGCGGCAGCGATTGCCGCCGCCTCTGTCGGCGTCGTGATGCCGGCGCGAATGCCGCCGAGCAGAATGACGGGCATCATCAGCGCCGGCAGGGCCTTGGCCGTGATGCCCGGCCATTCCCGCACGGGGATGGGCTCTTCGACGGGAAACCCGCGGCGGCGGGCCATGATGGCGTTGATCACCATCTGCGCCAGGCCCATGAGCAGGCCCGGAATGACGCCACCGAGGAACAGATAGCCGATGGAGGCGTCCGACACTAAAGCGAAGAGCACCATCGGGATCGACGGCGGGATGATTGGGCCGATGACGGCAGAGGCCGCCGTGATGGCCGCGGCGTAGCTCGGCGTGTACTTTCCGTTGCGGGTCATCATGTCGATGATGACGCGTCCGGTGCCGGCCACGTCGGCAATGGCCGAACCGGAAATGCCGGCGAAGATCACGCTCTGCACGATGTTGACGTGACCGAGCCCACCGCGAAACCTGCCGACCAGTGCGTTGCAGAACCTCAAGAGGCGGTCGGACATGGTTCCGATGTTCATGAGCTCGGCCGCGAACAGGAACAGGGGAACGGCGAGCAGGACGTAGCTGGTATAGAGCCCGTTGAGCAGCTGCTCGGCGGCCGTCGCCATGTCCTGACCTGCCATCAGCAGGTACAGGATGGAGCCGGCGATCATGGCGTGCCCGATTGGCAGGCCGAGCAGGGTCAGGATCGCAATCACCCAGAGCGTGATGGAGAACGGGCTGGCGAGGCTCATAGGTCACGGGCCCCGGCGTGACCGAACATGGCCTCCCCGCGCACGGCCCTCCACATGAGCCACAAGTAGCGCACCAACGTCGCCACGGCGAAGACGACGTAGATCGAGAACAGCCAGTCGAACGGGATCTTGAGATAAGCCGATCTCTCCACTCGCATGAATCTGACATAGTCGGTGACGGCGGGGAGGGAGATCCCGTAGAGGGCCACCAGGGCAGCGCCCGTGATCAACGCAAATACGCGCCGGACGTTCGCGCTAACCGCGCCGTAGATGACGTCGAAGCGAATCTCGTCGCCCTCCGTCACGACGAAGGCGGCGCCCCAAAGCACGCCCCAAAGCCAGGCGAGAATGCAGACCTCGTGCGTCCATCCGAGCGGCCAGTTGAGGACGTAGCGAAAGACGATCTGGATGATGAAGGCGATGAACATCGCGGCAAGCAGCGCAGCCGCGACGTTCTCCGCCCTGCGGCGAAGCCAAATGCCGCTGCGGCCCAGTGAGAGAATCATCCATCGTCTCCGACGCCGGCGCCGCCCTTGCGGTGTGCGGGCCTAGCCGCCTAAACGCGGCATGCCGAGCCCGCCGCCGATGTGACGACCGCAAAGCCAAACGCGGCTGGCTGCCCGTGCTACTTGATAGCGCCGATGCGTTCGAGCATCCCTTTCGGCCAGTCCTTGGCGTAGGCAGACTCGAGGTACTTCTTTTGGGCATGCTTCCGGAAGGCCTCGACGTCGGGTGTGTAGACCTGCAAGCCCTGCGCCTTGAAGTAGGCGATCGTCTCCTGCTCCTGAGCGTTGTATTTCGCGGTGCTGGCGTCGATCGCCTTTGCGGCCGCCGCCTCGAACCTGGCCCGCTGCTCAGGCTTCATCGCGTCCCAGACCTTGCCCGAGACGGCCATCACGTCGTAGCCCACCACGTGGTTGGTCAGCACGAACTGCGACGTCACCTCGTGGAACTTCATGGTCCGGCTCAGGACCAGCGGATTGTCCTGGCCGTCAATCGCCCCCGATTGCAACGACGTGTACACCTCGGCGAAGGCGATAGGCGTGGGATTGCCGCCGATCGCCTCTCCGAGGAACTGCCAGAATTCCCCGGGCGGCATGCGCAGCTTCATCCCGGCTAGGTCGGCGGGCGTCGCGATCTTCTTGCTGGGTTTCAGATTGACTTGACGGGTGCCGAAATAGACGGGGGTGATAAGCTGGATGCCGAGCTGGTCCCTGACCAGCTTGATCAACTCCTTGCCGACATCGCTCTTGAACGTCTTCGTCAGATGATCGGAATCGCGGAACAGGTAGGCGGAGGTCAGCAGCGACCAGGCCGGGACCTGCTTCGAGATGTCGGCCGGCGCCAGATTGGCCATCTCGAGGTTGCCGCGCTGCAGGGCGACCAACTCGGTTCCCTGTTTGAACAGCGTGCCGCCGAGATAGGGCTCGAACTCAAAATCTTCCTTGATCGCGTCGCCAACCGCCCTGTAGGCCTGGGCACGAATGTCTTGATCCGTAAACACCGCAGCGAAGCGCAGCTTCGGCTTGCCCTGCGCGTGCGCAGGCCACATGGGGTTCGCACCGAGCAGCGCGGCGCCAACGACCATGACCAAAACACGGCTGATGAATTGCATGCGTCCCCTCCTGTCGAGCTTGCGGCCCGTGTAACGAGCCAACGGCGCCATTCTTGCGCGGTGGACGCCGGCTTCACGTCCAATCGGCGCGTTGCCAAAAATGTACGAACTAGTTCGTTCTGTCAATGAGCGAGAAGTCAGCTGCCGCCCGGCGATGGTGTGGTCGCGAGGGGCTACTGGGCTCTCACATACCTGAGGATCGTCTCGACCACCTGCGCGCGTCGCGCGGCGAGCGCCTTGGCCGACCCCATATCCCGTTTGAAGATCGTGGAGAAGGTTGGGCGGTTGGCGACGTTGAAGAAGCACAGCGCGCTGACCGACATGTGCAGATCGATCGGATCGAGATCGCGCCGGAAGGCGCCATCGCGCTGGCCGCGAGCCAACAGGTCGCGCAACGCGTCGATGACGGCCATGTTGAGGCGCTGGATCGCCCTTGAACGCGACACGTAGATGCCGTTGAGGATGTTCTCGTTCATCACGAGACGTACAAACTCCGGGTGGGCATCCTGATAGTCGAACGTGAAGGCCACTAGCGTGCGCAATGCTTCCTCGGGCGACTTCTGTTCCAAATCCAGCGCAGCTTCGACACTCCGGATCTCGCGGTAGGCCTCCTCGAGGACGGCGATGTAGAGCCCCTCCTTGCCGCCGAAATAGTAGTAGATCATGCGCTTGCTCGTCTTGGTGCGGGCGGCGATCTCATCGACGCGGGCGCCGCTGAAGCCCTTGTCGGCGAATTCCCGGGTCGCGACTTCGACTATGTTGCGTTTGGTTCCCGCCGGGTCGTTCACCCGTTGGCGACGAGACCTTTGGTTCGGGAAAACTTCGTGCTTCATGAGGGCGTGTGGCTCAAGATGTGAGTCTGCGGATCAAGCTGGCGGCCAAAGCGCAAGCAAGGGCACATAGAGCAGGCGTACGCCGCATCAAGCGAAAATTGTGACAGGAGTTCAGGGAGTGGGCAGGCATTGACAAAGACCGCCGAAGGGCACCCGAGGGATCGATCGTCATTCACCGTTTGCCACACCGACAACGCGCCTGGCTGAACGGCCCCGCATTGCTTTCATCGGCGATGCATCGAGCCGAGGGCCTATGCCTATTGACCCGGGGGCGATTTGTCCAGCGGCCGTTATGGGAGCTCCCTGTGTTTGAACGGGTGGGTCGTTGCCTGGAACGTTGGTGTAGGGGCGTGCGGACGTCGCCCTGTGCGAGATGGCATATCGACAGCTGCCGCGCATGCGGCTCCGCCGCCGACCACGGCAGGAGTGTCAACCACCCATTGCTACTTCGCCAGGAATGCGGAGATCGCTGCCTCTGCCTGCTTGATGCTGAGCACGCCATCGAGATGGCCGCGCTTGCCGTCCAGCGCGACGAGTTCCGCCGCCGCGCCGTTGGCCTTGATGGCCTCGGCCGTGCGCTTGACGCTGTCGGCGGCGAATAGCTGGTCCGTCGGGCTGTAAATCAGCAGCGCCGGCGCCTTGATGGTTTTGAGGCGCTCGGCTGCGCCGTCGGCAAACAGCTGGTTGGCCCGGGCAAGGTAGAGGAAGCTGTTGGCGTCCGCCGTCTTGGCGCGCCCTGCGCCCGCGCCGTCGAGCGTTGCCTCTACGGCATAGCGGTTGCCGAAGGCCTTGAGCGGGCTTTCGCCTTCCTTCGCCCACTTGGCTCCGAACGCCCCCGTGGCCCAGGCGTTGGTCTGGGCGTGCAGGGTCACTACCTTGAGCGCCTGCGCCAAACCTGCAAGCGGCGGCTCTTTGCCGTAGTAGTCGCCCCCGTTCCACTTGGGATCGAGCCGGATCGGCATGGCCCAAATGTCGAGCCAGCCGATGAGACCGCCGTCGGCCTCGGCGGAGGCGATGACCGGCATGATCCTGCCGACCACGTCGGGATAGGCCGCCGCCCATTCGTAGGTCTGCAGCCCGCCCATCGATGCGCCCGCGACCATGACCAGCTTCTTGATGCCGAGGCTGTCGACGAGCCTTTTCTGCACCTCGATGAAGTCGCGGATGCTGACTACGGGAAAGTTCAGGCCATACGGCTTGCCGGTGTCGGGATCGATCGAGGCCGGGCCCGTGGTCGTAACGGTGGGGTCGCCGGTGTTGAGGTTCACTATCGTGTCGGAAGACAAGACGAAGAACTTGGTCGTGTCGATCGCCTTGCCTGGGCCGATGATGGCGTCCCAGTAGCCCGGCACCTTCTCGGCCTCCGTATACTTGCCGGCGGCGTGCGCCGTGCCGGTGTAGAAATGGCAGATGAGGATGGCGTTCGATTTGTCCGCATTGAGCGTGCCGTAGCTCTCCCAGCCAACTTTCACGTTCTTGAGCGTGCGCCCCGACTGCGTTGTGAACGACGCCAGCTCGAACACTTGCTTTTTGGTGATCAGGTCCTGGGCCTGGGCCGGCGCCAGCAGCAGCAGCAGCAGTGCGATAAGCGTACCGATGAGACGCGGCATGTGTTCCCCCTTCAGGCTGTCGGCATGCGATCACTCTGCACACCGCAAGGAAGAGCGCAACCCGCGCAGTCGGGGAGGCGAGAATCCAGAGCCATCCTCGCTGTGGCGGAGGGGCCACGATCTGCATCTGTCAGCGCTGCCCACAGAAACACACCAATGCTCCATTGACTCCCATATTAGCCCATGCCATCCCATAAGCGCTCAACCGGCAGGGCTGTTCGCAGCAATCTCGGAGAGAGAGGGTCGGCCCGGAAAAAACGTCAGGTTGGGACAGGCAAGGCGTCGTGTAGTCGGGAGTCAGCGAGGCTCGAGCAAGAGGGATGGACCGCTTTGTCTCGACATTCATCAACAAGATCGACGCCAAGGGGCGGGTCTCCGTGCCTGCCCCGTTCCGCGCCGTGCTGGAGCGCGACGGCTTCGTCGAGGGCGGCATCTACTGCTACCCCTCGCTCGACGCTCCCGCGCTCGATGCAGGCGGCACGAGCCTTGCGGCGAACATCGACCGGCTTCTCGACGGCCTGCCGGATTATTCGGACGAGCGGGACGAGCTGTCTGTTGCGCTCTATGGTGACGTTGTCACGCTCACCATCGATCAGGACGGACGCATCGTGCTTCCTGAGGCGCTTCGCGCGCACGCCGGGCTTTCGACCCACGTCGCCTTCGTGGGCCTGGGTCAGAAATTCCAGATGTGGGAGCCTTCCCGCTTCGAGGCCCGCCGGGCCGGCGCGCGCGAGAAGGTCCGAGACCACCGCAAACTTTTCGGCGCGGGGCGTCGTCCCTCGGGGGTGGACGGCGAGGGAGGAACACGGGAATGACGGCGCGCGGCGGCACCCCAACGGCCGAGGGTGTCCGCAGAGGGACGTGGCGCCACGTTCCCGTGTTGCTTCCCGAGGTGCTGTCGGCGCTGGCGCCGCGAGCGGACCAGCGCTTCATTGACGGCACTTTCGGCGGCGGCGGCCACGCCGCGGCACTGCTCGATGCGGCGCCTGGCGTGCGTGTGCTTGGCCTCGACCGCGATCCAGTAGCCATCGCTGCGGGACGCGGGCTCGCCCGGGAGAGTGGCAGCCGGCTGACACTTCTGGAAGCCCGGTTCGGGGAGCTGGACCAGATTGCCGCGCAGCAGGGCTTTGCGCCCGCCGACGGCATCGTGCTCGACATCGGCGTCTCCTCCATGCAGCTCGACGACCCTGATCGCGGCTTCTCGTTCCAGGGCGACGGCCCGCTCGACATGCGCATGTCGGGCAGCGGCCCTTCCGCCGCCGACGTCGTCAATACAGCGGCGGAAGCCGACATCGCCGAAATCCTCTTCCGTCTCGGCGAGGAGCGCCGCTCGCGCACCATCGCCCGAGCTATCGTGGCACGCCGGCGCGAGCAGCCGTTGACGCGAACCTTGGAGCTCGCGTCGGTAGTGGAGCGAGTGCTGGGGCGGGGCAAGATCGGTGGCCGGCACCCCGCTACGCGCACCTTCCAGGCCCTTCGGATCTACGTCAACGATGAGCTCGGCGAGTTGACGCAGGGCCTTGCGGCCGCCGAACGCGCAATGAGGCCCGGCGGACGGCTCGCCGTCGTCACGTTTCATTCGCTTGAAGACGGCATCGTCAAACGCTTTCTCAATGAGAGGGCCGGCAAGGAGGAGCAGGTATCGCGCCACCTCCCGCCCAGCGAAGTGCCAAAGCAGGCCCCGAGTTTCCGGTTCATTAACCGGGGAACGGTAGGCCCGAGCGAGGAGGAACTTGCCGCCAACCCGCGCGCGCGGTCGGCGAAACTGCGAGCGGCGACCCGAACCGGCGCACCGGCTTGGCCGCCGGCAGCGGTTCCTGCGGTCCCGCGCCTGTGAACCAAGTGCCGCAACCGCCCAAGGCCGGTCATGCATCGCACGGTCAACCTCTTTTTGCTGCTGTTCGCTCTAGCGAGTGCGTTTGCTGTCTACGCCCTGAAGTACGACGCGCGCCGCCTGGAGGTTCGGGTACAGGCGCAGGAACGGGCGGTGGAAAGATTGGAGGGCGACATCACAGTGCTCAAAGCCGAGTACGCGCACCTTGGGCGGCCTGAGCGCATCGAGCCGCTGGCCCGCAATCTCGGGTTGGCACCCGTCAGCAGCCGGCAATACCTTCGTCTCGACGCCGACCGGCGCGGCCCTGAAGCGAGCGCGGCGCCGGCGTCGCCGGGGGCACGGTAGGCGAAAATGCGCATCGTCCCGAGTGCATCCAACACCAACGCGGCCGGTACACGCAGCGCCGGGCAGGCGGCTTTCCTGCGCAGGCGTTCGCTCATTGTGCTCGCCTTCGTTCTTCTCTGCTTCGCCGCCATCACGGCTCAGCTCGCGCGGCTTGCACTTGTGGGCGGCACGCGAACCCGCACGACGGCCGCCGAACCCTTGCTACATGGCTTGGCGCGGCCCGACATTGTCGACCGGCACGGGCGGCTCATGGCCACCGACCTTGCCGTCAACTCGCTCTATGCCGATCCGCAGCTCATTCAAGACCTCGACGAAGCGATCGAGAAGATTGCTGCCGTGCTGCCCAGTCTCGGCGAAGCCGAACTGCGCAAGTTGCTGGCCGATAAGAGCCGGCGTTTTGTCTGGGTGGCGCGCAGCTTGAGCCCCCGGCACGCTCAGCGCATTCATGATCTGGGCCTGCCGGGTCTGGCCTTCCGCACCGAACTCAGGCGTGTGTACCCGCTGGGCGCACTTGCAGGCCATGTGCTGGGTGCGGTGGACCTCGACAACCGCGGGCTTGCCGGCATCGAGCGCATGCTCGATGACAACGGGTTGGTCGAGCCGGCCAAGGCTGCGGTACGCGCGGCGAAGCCGGCGGTGCGCCTCTCGCTCGACGTCGGCGCGCAGCATGCCGTCGCGGAGGAGCTTAGACTCGCCTTGAAGCAGTTTGCGGCAGCCGCGGCCGCGGGATTGGTGATTGACGTCAGAACCGGCGAGATCGTGGCGGCGGTCTCGTTGCCGGAAGCGGATCCGAGCAAACCGGCAGAGTTGCTCGACCCGGCAAAGCTCGACCGCCTGATTGCGGGTACCTTCGAGTTGGGTTCGATCTATAAGATTTTGACCATTGCCATGGCGCTCGAGTGCGGTATCGCCGATCTCGAGTCGATCTACGACGTGCGTCGGCATCTGAGCGCGGGGGCCCACGAGATCAAGGATCTCTATCCCCAAGGGCGACCGCTCACGGCGCGCGAAATCTTCCTCTACTCTTCCAATGTCGGCTCCGCCATGCTGGCGTTGCAAGCCGGGACCGAGCGGCAGCGGGCGTTTCTGACGCGGCTCGGTCTGCTGCTCGCGATGCGCACCGAGGCCGGGCCGGTGGCGCCGCCGCAATTGCCGAAAGCATGGGGCCGCACGGAGACGATCACCATCGCCTACGGCCACGGTCTCGCGGTCGCGCCGCTGCAGTTTGCGGCTGCGGCCGCCGCCGTGGTCAATGGCGGTGAGATGGTGGTGCCAACATTCCTGATGCGCGCCGGTGCGCCGGTCGCGGCAGAGCGGGTCATGAGCGAGGCGACCAGCGCCAGCATGCGCGAATTGATGCGCCTTGGCGTGACGCATGCAGCGGGCACCGGCCGGCGCGCGGAAGCGGAGGGCTACGGCGTCGGCGGCAAGACCGGCACCGCCGAAATACCGGGCCGCGGCGGGTATCGGGAGAAGGCCGTGATCGCCTCGTTCCTCGGCGCCTTCCCCATGGAGTCGCCCCGATACATCACCTTCGTGCTGCTGTTCGAACCGCAGGGCACCCGGGAGACGGCCGGCCGCATTACCGCCGGCGTCAATGCCGCCCCGGTGACCGCACGCATTGTCGAGCGCATCGCCCCCATTCTCGGCGTGCTGCCACGCCTTGTGGAGGCTCGAACGCCGTTTGACGCACCGCATCGGGCGCAATAAGAACCCAACATGCGGGCCAGGGCAGTGCGGTTCGCCCTTGAAGAAGCCGGTCGAGACGCAATGAAGCTGCAAATGCTTGTCGGCCCGGAGACCACTGCACCCTCGGGATGCGAAGGGACCGAAATTGCCGGGCTCACGGCGGACAGCCGCGAGGTGATGCCTGGTTGGCTGTTCGCGGCATTGCGCGGGGTCAAGGCGGACGGGGCGCAGTTCATTGAAGGTGCGGTCGCCAAGGGTGCGGCGGCGATTCTGGCCGAAGATGGTGTGCGGCTGCAACCAGCCGTTCCCGTGCCACTACTGACATCGCAGCAGCCGCGTCGGGCGCTGGCACTGATGGCCGCCCGCTTCTACGCTGCCCAGCCGGACACCGTGGTTGCCGTTACCGGGACCAGCGGCAAGACATCAGTTGCCGATTTCACGCGCCAGGTTTTTGCCGCGCTGGGACGCAAGGCGGCTTCGCTGGGCACGATCGGGCTCATCAGGCACGACCGCAGTCGCTATGGCGGCCTCACGAGCCCCGACCCCGTCACTCTGCATCGGATGCTGGCGGAGCTGGCGCAAGATGGCACCACGCATTTGGCTATTGAAGCATCTTCGCACGGTCTCGATCAGCAGCGGCTCGACGGCATCAAGGTGAAAGCCGCGGCTTTCACCAATCTCGGCCACGATCACCTCGACTATCATCCGAGTATGGAAGCCTACTTCGCCGCCAAGCTCCGCCTGTTCTCCGAGGTGCTGCCGGCAGACGGCGTTGCGGTCGTCAATGCCGATGCAGGGCAGGCGAAGGATGTCATCGCGGTCGCGCAGCGCTCGGGCCGCGCCATCATGACCGTCGGCAGGGCCGGCGAGACGCTCGCGCTCGAAGCCCTCGCGCCGGAAGGCTTTGCCCAGCGTCTGCGGGTTTGCCATGGCGGCCGTTCGACCGACATCTGCCTGCCCCTGCTCGGCGCCTACCAGGCCAGCAACGCCCTGATCGCCGCTGGCCTGGCAATGGCAGCGGGCGAGCCGGCGCACCTCGTGCTGCCCGCACTCGGGAACCTCCAAGGCGTCAAGGGTCGGCTCGAGGTGATGGGCCAGGTGCGGGGCGGCTTGGTGGTCATCGATTATGCGCACAAGCCCGACGCGTTGTCCGCGGCTCTTGCGGCGCTGCGCCCGTTCGCGCCCGGCAAGCTTATCTGCGTGTTCGGCTGCGGCGGCGATCGCGACAAGGGCAAGCGGCCGATCATGGGAGGGATCGCCGCCGCGATGGCCGACACCGTCATTGTCTCGGATGACAATCCTCGCAGCGAGAACGCCAGGGCCATCAGGGCGGAGATTCTTGCCGGTGCCGCCGGCGCACGCGAGATCGGCGACCGCGCAGAGGCCATTCGGGCCGCGGCGCGGCTGCTCGGCAATGGTGATGTTCTGCTGATCGCCGGCAAGGGGCACGAGACCGGCCAGATCATCGGCAGCACAGTCGTCCCCTTCTCGGACCACGAAGCGGTTCGCGCTCTGCTCACGGAGTCCAAGGCAGAATGACGGCGGCACTCTGGCAATGGGACGAGCTGGTCGCGGCCGCGGAGGGCCGCGCGGACGGGACGCCCGCGGCTACAATCACGGGCTTCTCGATCGATAGCCGCACGCTGGCGCCGGGCGACGTGTTCGTCGCGCTCGATGCGGCGCGCGACGGACACGAGTTTGTCGAGGATGCATTCGCGGCGGGCGCAGTGGCGGCCTTGGTTTCGAAGGGCTATCGGCGTGGCAAGAACGATGGGGCTTTGCTGCGCTCAACCGATTCGCTTTCGGCCCTCGAAGCCATTGGCCGCACGGCGCGTGTTCGCGGCAATGCCCGCGTTGTCGCGGTGACGGGCAGCGCCGGCAAGACGGGCACAAAGGAGATGTTGCGGCTGTGCCTCGCCGAGGTTGGTGCCACCCACGCTTCGGAGAAATCCTACAACAACCAGTGGGGGGTGCCGCTCAGCTTGGCGTGCATGCCGCAGACCACCGAGTTTGCCGTGTTCGAAATCGGCATGAACCATGCGGGCGAGATCACACCGCTTGCGCGGCTGGTGCGGCCCCACGCGGCGGTCATCACCACGGTCGAGCCGGTGCATCTGCAATATTTTCGATCGGTGGAGGACATCGCCGAGGCGAAGACCGAGATCCTGCAAGGCGTGGTGCCGGGAGGCTCAGCTGTATTGCCTTACGATAACCCGCACTTTCCGCTGCTCAGGGATCGCGCCTCTGCCGTCGGGGCATCAATAATGAGCTTCGGGTATACGGAGGCGGCGGACGTTCGCTGCATCCAAGCCACCATGGATACCAAAGGTTCATCCGTAATCGCCGGGGTCGGCTCCCAGCGCTTTCCCTACCGTGTCGGTGTTCCGGGCGAGCACTACGTAAAAAACTCGCTTGCCGTACTTGCGGCACTGATGGCGCTGGGCGCCGATGCCATGCGCTGCCTGCCCGCACTGGTGCGGGTCACCGCGCCCGCAGGCCGAGGCGCGCGTACGCTCCTCGATGGCGGTCGTATTCTCCTGATCGACGAGAGCTACAACGCCAACCCGGCTTCGGTGCGGGCTGCGCTCGCAGCGGTGGACACGGTCCCCCGCGCCGACTTCCCGCGCCGCGTTGCGGTGCTGGGCGACATGCTCGAGCTTGGCCAAGGCTCAGCGGACCTGCATCGCGAACTGAAGGAAGCGATTGACGCGGCGGGCATCGACCTGGTTTTTGCCTGTGGCCCCATGATGAAGCTGCTCTTCGACCAGCTCAAGCCGACGCAACACGGCGCCTGGTCGCAGGAATCGTCGCAGCTCGTGGACGCCCTGCTCGACGCGGTGCGAGTGGGCGACGCGGTAATGATCAAGGGTTCGCTGGCGACCAGAATGGCCCCGCTGGTCGATGCCCTGCAGGCGCGTTTCTCAACGGCTGGCGGTTAGGGGTTCGAGGGGCGGAGGTTTGGAATGCTGTATGCGCTGACGGCTTTTAGCGACCAGATCGGTCCGCTGAACGTGTTTCGCTACATCACCTTCCGCACTGGCGGCGCCATCATGACGGCGTTGCTGTTCGTGTTCCTGTTCGGCCCGGCCATGATCGACGTACTTCGCGTCAGGCAGGGCAAGGGCCAGCCGATTCGTGACGACGGACCGGAGACGCATTTCGCCAAGCGCGGTACACCGACCATGGGTGGATTGATGATCCTCTTCGGCATCACAGTCGCAACCCTTCTGTGGGCTAACCTGTCGAACTCGTACGTGTGGGTTGTGCTGTTCGTAATGCTGAGCTTCGGTGCGATCGGCTTCTACGACGACTACCTCAAGGTGACGAACGGCCGGGCCGGAGGCCTTTCGGGCCGGTGGCGGTTGCTGACGGAGGTGGCGGTCGCTGCCATTGCCACCTTCGCAGTCATCCGGCTTGGCACCTCTGGCTTTTCCTCGTCGCTGACGGTTCCCTTCTTCAAGACTGTCGTCATTCCGCTTGGCTTCTTCTTCATCCTGGTCGGTATCTTTGTGATCGTCGGCGCGGGCAATGCCGTCAACCTCACGGACGGTCTCGACGGCCTCGCCATTGGGCCGGTGATCATCGCCGCCGCCACTTTCGGCGTCTTCACCTACGCGACGGGCCACGCGGTTTTCGCCCGCTACCTGCAGATCCACCACGTCCAGGGGGTCGGCGAGCTGGCCATAGTCTTGGGCGCGATCATAGGCGCCGGGCTCGGCTTCCTCTGGTTCAATGCGCCCCCGGCAATGATCTTCATGGGGGACACCGGCTCTCTGGCGCTCGGCGGCGCCCTCGGTGCCATCGCGGTGGCCACTAAGCACGAGATCGAGCTGGCCATAGTAGGTGGGCTCTTCGTTCTGGTCACATTGTCAGTCATCATCCAGGTGGTGTCGTTCAAGCTTACCGGCAAACGCGTGTTCCGCATGGCTCCCCTCCACCATCACTTCGAGAAGAAGGGCTGGAAGGAATCGACGGTCGTCGTTCGCTTCTGGATCATCTCCGTCGTATGCGCGCTGATCGGCCTCGCCACCCTGAAGCTGCGGTAGCTGAGAAAGGGGTTCAGACCCCTCTCCCGACTCGCATTAGAATGGCCCGATGACGCCCGTCACAACCTTTGCAGGCAGGACTGTTGCCGTGTTCGGGCTCGGCCTGTCGGGACTGGCGAGCTGCCGCGCCCTGATGGCCGGGGGTGCAACCGTCGTGGCAGCGGACGACAATGCGGCGGGTCGGGCGGCGGCGGCGAAGGCCGGCATGTCGGTTGCGGACCTCGAGTGCGCCGACTGGAGCCGGCTCGCCGCACTCCTGCTGGCGCCGGGCGTGCCGCTCACCCACCCTGAGCCGCATTGGACGGTGCGCAAAGCCAGGACCGCCGGGGTCGAGGTCATTGGCGACATCGAGCTGTTCTGCCGCGAGCGGGCCAAGAAGACGCCCGATGCGCCGTTCGTCGCCGTCACGGGCACCAACGGCAAGTCGACGACGACCGCGTTGATCGCACATATTCTAAAGTCCGCCGGCAAGGACGCGCAGATGGGCGGCAATATCGGCACCGCTGTGCTGGCGTTGCAGCCGCCGGCCCCGGACCGCTGCCATGTGATCGAGATGTCGTCGTTCCAGATCGAGCTAACGCCGACGCTGCAACCCACGGTGGGCGTGCTCCTAAACGTCTCGGCCGACCACCTCGACCGGCACGGCACGATGGTGAACTACGCCGCCCTCAAAGCCCGGCTGGTGCAGGGGACGCAGCACCCGATCGTTGGTGACGACGACGATTGGTGCCGCGAGGTCTCCGAGCGCCTGCGCCTCGCCAACCGCGGCTGGGTCGACATCGTTTCCGCAAGCTCGCGCGTCGCCCACGGCTGGTACGCGGTCGGCAGCGAGCTCATCAGCCGTGCGCCCTGGACGGGGCCGCTGGGCCGCTTCGCCGACCTGGCCGGCATTGGCTCGCTGCGGGGGCGGCACAATCTTCAGAATGCGCTTGCCGCCAGCGCCGCTGCCATGGCCCTAGGCGTGTCCGCAGCCGAGGTAGCCGCGGCCTTGGCAACGTTTCCGGGCCTGCCGCATCGGCTCGAGGAGCTCGGCCGCCTGGGCGCCACGCTCTTCATCAACGACAGCAAGGCGACCAATGCCGACAGTGCCGGTACCGCGCTTGCTGCTTTCGAGCGGGACGTGTTCTGGATTCTCGGCGGCCGGCCCAAGCAGGGCGGCATCACCTCACTGGCGCCGTTCTTCTCACGCGTCGCCAAGGCCTACCCGATCGGCGAGGCGACAGAGGAGTTTGCCGCGACGCTTGACGGCAAGGTGCCCTTCGAGCGCTGCGGGACACTCGATCGGGCAGTAGCCGCCGCCTCCCGGGACGCGGCAGCGAGCCGAGCACCAGAGCCGGTCGTGCTGCTCTCGCCCGCCTGCGCTTCCTTTGACCACTACCGAAACTTCGAGGTGCGCGGCGAGGCGTTCCGCGCGCTCGTTGCGGCACTGCCGGGTATCGAGCTGCGACGCCAGGGTGGACCATGACGCTCTCGCGCGACGAGAGGAGCGTGCTGACCGACTGGTGGTTCACGGTCGACCGCCTGCTGCTGGCCGGTATCCTGGCGATCGCAGGCGCCGGCATCGTGCTGTCGCTCGCAGCAAGTCCCGCGATCGCCATCAAGCGCGGCCTGCCGACCTTCTACTTCGTCGAGCGGCAGCTCCTTTTCATCGCCCTGGCCACCGTCCTGATGCTCGGGCTGTCGCTCCTGTCCCCGGCGAGCGTGCGCAGACTTGCACTTGCGGGGAGCGGGGTATTCTTCTTCCTACTGCTCCTCGTGCCGGTCATCGGTGCCGAGGTCAACGGCGCGCGGCGTTGGCTACACATTGGCGGTTATTCGCTGCAGCCCTCCGAGTTCGCCAAGCCCGCGTTCATCGTGCTCTCCGCTTGGCTGTTGGCAGAAGGCCGTCGCCGACCCGACATGCCGGCGCTGCCTTTGGCGTTCGGCCTCTATCTCCTCTTTGCCGGCCTGCTCGTGCTGCAGCCGGACGTCGGCCAAGCCCTGCTCATCAGCCTTGTGTGGTGCGCGCTTTTCTTCCTTGCCGGGGGGCCGGTGGCCTGGTTTCTCGCATTGGTCGCGATGCTGGCTGGGGCGCTGGGGAGCGCGTATTTCACCGCCGGCTATGTCCGTTTGCGCGTCGACCGCTTTCTCATCCGGCGCCGGGCGACAGCTTCCAAGCCGATCGGGCGCGGCAATCCTTTGTCGACGGCGGCCTGTTCGGGCGTGGACCGGGCGAAGGCACCATCAAGTCCGTGCTTCCCGACGCCCACAACGACTTCATCTACGCGGTGATCGCCGAGGAATATGGCGTGCTGGCCGGCCTGGTGCTGTTGGGGTTGTTCGCGCTCGTGGTGGCGCGGGCGTTTTCGCGGCAGATCGGCGAGGACGATGACTTTCTGCGCCTCGGAACGATGGGCCTGGCGTTGCTGTTTGGCACGCAGGCGATCATCAATATGGCAGTCAACACCGGTCTCCTCCCGACCAAGGGCATTACGCTGCCCTTCATCTCGATCGGGGGCTCGTCAACCGTTGCCACAGGCCTGGGGCTGGGGATGCTGCTCGCGCTGACCCGACGCAGCGCCGATCCCGGCTACACGAAAAAGCCCGCATTCGTGCCTATGCGGGCACGGTCGGAAACAACCTGACTATGGCGCGAATGGCCCGGTAATGCCCCTGTCAGTCATGCTCGCCGCCGGCGGAACCGGCGGTCATCTGTTTCCTGCTTTTGCCTTGGCCCAGGAACTTGGACGGCGCGGCATCGCTGTCGATCTTGTGACCGACGTGCGGGCCGACCGCTACGATGCCGGCTTCCCGGCGCGCAACATTTACCGCGTTTCTTCCGCCACCATAGCGGGGCGTTCGGTTTTGGGCGCAGGGCCGGCCGTCTGGAAGCTCGCGCGTGGTGTCGCGGCGTCGCTCAAGCTGCTGGCCGAGGCCGAGCCTGGTGCCGTCGTCGGCTTTGGCGGCTATCCGGCCTTCCCGCCCCTTGTTGCTGCACGGCTGCGCGGACTTCCGACTGCGCTGCACGAGCAGAACGCCGTGCTCGGACGCGCCAACCGCCTGCTTGCCAGCCACGTGACCGCGATAGCCGCTTCGTTTGCGCGCACCAAGTTCTTGAGCGGGCGGGCGCTCGCCAAGGTCCGGGTAACCGGCAATCCGGTGCGCGACCAGGTCGTCGATTGGGCGACCCAGAGCTATCGGCCCCCGCACCGCGGCGGGCCATATTCGCTCTTGGTATTCGGCGGCAGCCAGGGCGCGCGCTTTTTCGCCGACACGCTGCCGCCGGCGCTGGCGCGGCTTCCGGAAGTGATACGCGCTCGCACGTTCGTGGTGCAGCAGTGCCGGGAGGAGGACTTGAAGCGGGTCGAGCAAGCGTATCAGGCGGCGGGCGTCCGGGCGCACCTGGCCACGTTCTTTCCCAACCTGCCGGAGGAGATGGCCAGGGCGCATTTGGTCATTGGCCGCGCGGGGGCCTCCACCGTGGCGGAACTCGCCGTAATGGGCCGGCCCGCGATCCTGGTGCCGCTGCCCCACTCCCTCGACAACGATCAGCTGCAGAACGCGCTCCAGCTGGCCGAGGCGGGCGGCGCCTGGTGCTTTGAGCAGAAGGATGTGACGCCGGATTCGCTTGCCAGTGCGGTTGCCGACCTGCTCGCCTCTCCGGACACGCTGACGCGGTCGGCTGCTGCCGCCAAGGCGCAGGGACGCCCCGGCGCGGTAACCGATCTCGCCGATCTCGTCGAAGAGCTGGTAGGCCGAAGGCCGCGAAGCGCGTAAGGTCCCCGAGCCAACGCGCAAGGTCAGGCGACCAAAGCGCGGCGTCCGCCGCCAACGAGGGAAGAACGAGCATGCAAATGCCAGCCAACATGGGTCCTGTGCACATCCTTGGCATCGGCGGCATTGGCATGAGCGCGATTGCCGAGATCATGCACACCAAGGGCTATACGGTGCAGGGCAGCGACCAGAAGGACAGCGCCAACGTCAAGCGCCTGCGCGCCAAGGGCGTCCGCGTGTTCGTTGGTCACGATCCGGTAAATCTGATCGGAGCGCGATACGTGGTCATCTCCAGCGCGGTTAAACCCGGCAATCCGGAATTGGCGGCGGCCCGCGCCAAGGGACTGCCGATCATCCGCCGCGCCGAGATGCTGGCCGAACTGATGCGGCTCTACGCGACCATCGCCGTCACCGGAACGCACGGTAAGACCACCACCACCTCCCTCATCGCCCACGTGTTCAGCGCTGGCGGGCTCGATCCGACCGTCATCACCGGCGGGATCATCAATGAATGGGGCTCCAACGCGCGGCGCGGCGACGGCCCGTGGATGATTGTGGAGGCCGACGAATCCGACGGAACTTTCATCAAGATTCCCACGCAGATCGGGGTTGTCACGAATATAGACCCGGAGCATCTCGACTACTTCCAGACGGTCGACAACATGCACCGGGAGTTCGAGGCATTCTTCCGCAACATCCCGTTCTATGGGTCGGCCGTTGCGTGCATCGATCACCCCGTGGTGTGCGATCTGATCGAGCGCCTGCAGCTCAGAAAGGATGGGCGCCGGCTCTTGACCTACGGCACCGCACCGGAAGCAGACCTCGTCTTGAAATCGGCGCGCGCGGAAGGTGGGAAGACCATTTTCGATGCCAATCTCGGTTCCAGGGTGCAGGGGGGGCAGCGCTACCTGCGCGGCTGGAGCGTTCCGCTGGCCGGCCACCACAATGCCCTCAATGCTCTCGCGGCGATCGCGGCGGCGAGCGAAGCCGGCATCGCTGACGACATGATCCGCAAGGCCCTTGCCGGCTTTTCCGGCGTCAAGCGCCGGTTTCAGCTCACCGGTTCCTGGAACGGCGTTGCGGTCTACGACGACTACGGCCACCATCCGGTCGAAATCGCGGCGGTGCTGAAGGCGGCACGCGCGACTGCGCGCGGGCGGGTCGTTGCCGTGGTCGAGCCGCATCGGTATACGCGCGTGCGCGACCTGTTCGACGAATTCGCCACCAGTTTTCGTGACGCCGACAATGTCATCGTTGCGCCGCTGTACTCGGCGGGCGAGTCGCCGATCGACGGCATCGACCACGCGGCCCTGGCCGAAGCGATCCGCGCCCGCGGACACAAGGGTGTCGCACTGGCCGGCAGCGTGCAAGACATTGCCCCGATGCTGAGGCGCTTCGTGGCATCCGGCGACATGATCGTGTGCCTCGGTGCCGGCAACAGCACGGACTGGGCGCACGCCCTCCCCGGGTGGCTCGCGGCTGAGCCCCTGCGGATCGGGGGAGCATTGTGAGCTTTCCCGATCTGGTTCCAGACCTCGCCTCCAGGCTACCCGAGTTGCGCGGCCGGCTCGCCGCCAACCAGCTTCTCGCCGACATCACCTGGTTCCGGGTGGGCGGGCCGGCGCAAGTCTTGTTTACACCCGCCGACGCCAACGACCTCGCCTACTTTCTCGGCAGTATTGCCGCCGCCCTTCCTGTCATCGTCGTTGGCCTCGGCTCCAATCTCCTGGTACGCGACGGTGGTGTTCCCGGTATCATTATCCGGCTCGGGCGAGGCTTTTCGCAGGTTGCCGTTGAGCCCGGCCATCGTATTCGAGCCGGGGCGGCCGTTCCCGACGTCAAGCTCGCGCGCGCGGCCGCTGACGCCGGCATCGCCGGGCTCGCCTTCTACAGAGGCATTCCTGGGTCGGTCGGCGGCGCGCTGCGCATGAATGCGGGCGCACACGGCCGCGAGACCAGGGACGCTCTACTTGAGGCGCGTGCGGTCGACCGCCAGGGCGGCATGCATGTGCTGCCGCCTAGTGAAATGAAACTCACCTACCGCCATTGCGGCGTGCCGGGCGGCTGGATCTTCACCGAGGGCTTGTTCCAGGGCAGCGCTGGGGACCCCGCGGCGATTCTCAAGGAGATGGGCGAGGTAGCGGACTATCGAGAGGCAAACCAGCCGATCAAGGAACGCACCGGCGGTTCCACATTCAAGAACCCGCCGGGCTCCAGCGCGTGGAAGCTGATCGACGCAGCCGGCTGCCGGGGGCTTCGCGTCGGCGGGGCCAAGGTCTCGGAGATGCACTGCAACTTCCTGATCAACGACCGCAACGCATCGGCGGAGGATATCGAGCGGCTGGGCGAGACGGTGCGAGCGCGCGTCAGGGCGCACGGCGGTTTGACGCTGGACTGGGAAATTATTCGCATCGGCGTGTCCCGGGACGGGAGACCGACCGGCGAAGCACTTGCTGAGGCACGAGCACCATGAACGCCGCTTCCGGCCCGCGCCGGTTCAACCACGTTGCGGTCCTGATGGGTGGCCTCTCGGCCGAGCGGGAGGTGAGCCTGAACTCCGGCAAGGCCTGTGCGGAAGCCCTGGAGAGCGCGGGCTACATGGTGACGCGCATAGATGCCGGCCGCGACTTGCCCGAGCAGCTGCGTCAGACGAAGCCGGATGCTTGTTTCAATGCTCTTCATGGCCGCTGGGGCGAGGATGGCTGCGTGCAGGGTTTGCTCGAGCTTCTGGCCATCCCCTATACGCACTCCGGCGTGCTGGCGTCCGCATTGGCCATGCACAAGGATCGCGCTAAGGCGACGTTGCTGGCTGCCGGGGTGCCCGTTGCCGACGGCAAGGTCGTGGCCAGGGTGCAGGCGGCCAAAGCCCACGTCCTGCCGCGCCCCTACGTCTTGAAGCCCGTCTCGGAAGGGTCGAGCGTCGGTGTGTTCATCGTGCGGGCGGACCACGAGCACCCACCGCAACAGCTGAACGATCCGGGTTGGGCCTTCGGTGAGGAGTTGTTGGCGGAACGCTTCATCCCCGGACGCGAGCTGACGTGCGCCGTGATGGGCGACCGCGCCCTGGGGGTCATCGAGATCGTTCCCGCCGAAGCGCTTGGCTTCTACAACTACGAAGCGAAGTACGCGACGGGCGGCTCGCGCCATCTGCTGCCCGCGCCCCTTTCATTGAAAGTTTACCAATTAGTGCAGAAGTGGGCTCTGACTGCCCATAGGGCATTGGGTTGCCGGGGCGTTTCCAGGGCGGACTTCCGCTTCGACGACACCCCGGGCGGATCGGGCGAGGTGGTCTGTCTGGAGGTCAACACCCAGCCAGGCATGACGGCAACCTCGCTGGTGCCGGAGCTCGCAGCGCACGCCGGTCTCTCATTTGCGGAGCTGGTGCGCTGGATGGTCGAGGAGGCCAGTTGCAGCAGATAGGACCCAGACCGGAAATCTGGTGGCGGGCGGACCAACCGCCGGCGCCCCGTCCGGCCCTGAGGGTTCCTACCGGTCGCAGTAAGCGAACCTGGTCGCGCGGATTTCGCCGACCGCTTGCCGCGATGGTGCTCGGTGCCATCGCATTCGTGGTCCTCGGCCACCCGGAGCGCCGCATGGCGGCCCTTGCCAACATCGAGCACGCCGCCGAGCTGGCGGGCTTGGGCTTGCAGCAGATCACCGTGGCAGGCCACCGCTTCACCGACGACAAGGACATCTTTGCCGCGCTCGATCTTGACAGAGCTCGCACGCTGTTGACCTTCGATGCCAGGGTTGCGCAAGCCCGCATCGAGCGGCTGCCGTGGATCGAGCGCGCCAGCATCGAGCGGGTCGCACCTGATCGCATCGAAGTTCGCGTAGCCGAGCGGGTGCCGTTCGCGGTCTGGCGCTCGGGCGATAACAACTGGCTGATCGATCGGACTGGCCGAAAGCTCCGGGTCGTGCCTGCAGACGCTATGCCGCAGCTGTTGCGCGTCACCGGTGAGGGTGCGGCGGAGCAGGTGTCGGCGCTCTCTGCCGTCCTCGCGCCGTTTCCGCAGATTGCGCGCCAGGTTGATCTTGCTGAGCGGGTTGGCGGGCGACGGTGGACCTTGCACCTTGCGGGGGGAACCTGGGCTCTCTTGCCGGCCACGGGGGAAGCGGAGGCGCTTGCTCGGCTCGCTCGCCTGATAGATGCGGGCCGCGAGAGTGTGAAACACATCGATGTCAGAGCGTCCACGCGGGTTCTGGTTCGCGAGCGCCGCGACGGCGCGGCTGCGCAGGGCCCGCCGGCTAACGCCGGCCGCACGTGACGCCACGCAAGGAGCTGGTCCCGACGTGCTGACAAGAGCGAAATCGGCCTCCGACGACGTGATCGGCGTGCTGGACATCGGCACGAGCAAGACCGTTTGTCTTATTGTAGCCGTCCCGAATTCGCGCGCGGGTGGCCTGTGGCGTCGGGAGGCAGCGTGTGTGCTCGGTTTCGGCCATCGACCCTCGCGCGGCCTCAAGGCCGGCGTGGTGATCGAACTCGACGGAGCCGAACAGGCGCTGCGCGCCGCGGTAACCCAAGCCGAGCAGATGGCCGGCGTGACGATCGACGATGTGTTCGTCGCAGTGACGTGCGGGCGGCTAAGGTCGATCGCCTTCGAGGCGGAAACCAGAATCGAAGGTGGCATTGTGAGCGAGGCGGATTCTGACCGGCTCATGGCGGCGGGACGCAAGTACGCGCAGCGCGACGGGCACACGCTGCTGCACCTCGACCACATCGCCTACCGGCTGGACGGCGCGGGCGGTGTACTCGACCCGCGCGGGATGACCGGGACCGTGCTCGCGGCCGACCTGCATGCGGTGATTGTCGAGGACGCGCCACTGCGCAACCTTTTGCACGTGATCGAGCGGGCCTATCTCTCGCCGGCCGGAATTGCAGCGGCACCCTACGCCAGCGGCCTGGCTGCGACAACGCACGAAGAGAGACGGCTCGGGACGACTTGCATCGACTTCGGCGCTGGCGCCACGACCGTATCGATGTTCGGCGACGGTCAGCTGCTGTCGATCGGCACCGTGGCCGTCGGTGGCCACCATGTAACCTTTGACATCGCACGCGCCTTGTCGACCCCGTTTGCGGAAGCAGAGCGAATCAAAACGCTCCACGGCACCCTGGAAACTGTGGCGCCGGACGATCGGGAGATGCTTGCTTATGCACCTGCAGGGGAGCAGGAATCGTCCCTGTCTCAGACCGCTAAGGCTGATCTCTACGACATCATTGCAAGCCGCATTTCCGACCTGCTGGCCCAAGTCGTCGAGCGCATCGAGCGCTCCGGCGTCGCACATCTGGCCGCTCATCGCATTGTCCTGACCGGTGGGGGCAGCCAGCTGCCGGGGCTGAGCGAGTTTGCGGAGGAGGTGCTTGCCCGGCCCGTGCGCATTGGGCGCCCGAAGCCGTTGGCGGGCATGCCGGCACATTGTTGTAGCCCCCTGTTCTCCGCCGCTAGCGGGCTCATTCAAATTGCGCTCAATCCCGCCGCCGGGGCGCGCAATAGCAGCAGCCGCGGCGAAATCGAGGGAGCCAGCTATCTGAAGCGTGTGGGGCAGTGGCTCCGGGAAGGCTTCTGAGGACCCGTCATGAGCGATGTACAGATGCCCAAGTCTGCGGAAATGAAACCGCGCATCGTGGTGATCGGCGTGGGCGGCGGCGGTGGCAACGCCATCAACAACATGCTAGCGGGCGGCCTCGCCGGTCCCAAGTTCATCGTCGCCAACACCGACGCGCAAGCCTTGTCGGTCTCGAGCGCCGAGCACCGCATTCAGCTCGGCGCTCGTCTCACCGAGGGCATCGGCGCGGGCGCCAAGCATGAGATCGGGGAAGCCGCTGCCGAAGAGGCCCTCGAGGAGATTCGCGCGGCCCTTGCAGGAGCGCACATGGTGTTCATCGCCGCCGGTATGGGCGGCGGGACCGGCACGGGAGCTGCCCCGGTGATCGCCCGGGTGGCCAAGGAGTACGGCATCCTTACGGTGGCCGTGGTCACGAAGCCGTTTCTGTTCGAAGGCAGGCGACGCATGCGCGCTGCCGAGGCCGGCATCGCCGAACTAAGGCGGCACGTCGATACGCTGCTGATCATTCCCAATCAGAACCTTTTCAAGATCGCAGACGAGCGGACGCCGTTCGCCGAAGCCTTCGTGCTTGCGGACCAGGTTCTCTATTCCGGGGTAGCGTGCATCGTCGACCTGGTTGTCAGGGACGCGCTCATCAATCTCGACCTCGCCGACGTGAGGACGGTGCTGAGCGGGATGGGCACAGCGATGATGGGAACCGGCGAAGCGTCGGGCGATCAGCGCGCAATCACGGCCGCCAAGGAAGCAATTTTCAATCCCCTGCTCGACGACGTCTCGCTGAGGGGTGCGAAGAGCCTGTTGCTGTCGATCGGCGGGGGAGAAGACCTGACACTTTTCGAGGTCCACGACGCAGTCGATTGCGTGCGCGAGGAACTGGACCCGGAAGCCAATATCATTTTTGGAGCCACACTGGATGACGCGCTCACGGGGCGGATCAGAGTATCAATCGTCGCCTCGGGCATGCACCGTTCGCAACCTGCGCCACAGCGAGCCGCAAACGCTTCGGCGCACCAGCAGAGTCCCCGCGCGGGGAACGGGACCGGAAAAAGCCATCTTTACCGCCGCTCCGAGGGAAGCGGCGGCCGGGTTGAGCCGGAATTGGAAGAGGCCGCCGACTCCGAGCACCGAGAGGTTTGGCGGGCACCCGGCGACGTTGTTATCAGGGAGGGCCCGCCGCAACTGTCCGGCCAGTCTCACCCGACGCACGCAAGAACGAGGGCAACTGGCGACGACAACGCCAACCGGGCGGAAAAGCAGCCATCCTATGGCGGGCGCGGCCGCAGACCGACGCTCACGGTGGAGGATTTTCCGCTTGTTGGGCAGCGAGAGTATTGGGCGAAGGCTGGCGATGGACGCAGGGAGCAACCCCAAGATGCGGACCGACCACCACGAAAACTCAGTCTTCTACAAAGGCTTAGGGGTGCGGGGCGCGACAAGCGCGTTGACGCGCAGGCAACTGCCGGCCGCCATCTGGACGAACCGCTTGATCTGCCCGTCTTTTTCAGACGAAACCGGCGGAGCTGATGGCGAGAGGATGGCGCAAGTGCGGCGAAATGGTAACACAGTGTAAGAAACCGTGATTTGT
>Ga0247727_10003832_pt1 | contig 32803 bp, 18 predicted proteins | sample WisWelCaveWW1625_FD_202498 | JGI IMG/M metagenome (GOLD analysis project Ga0247727, IMG submission 202498) | Biofilm microbial communities from Wishing Well Cave, Virginia, United States - WW16-25 | ecosystem: Environmental > Aquatic > Deep subsurface > Groundwater > Cave microbial mat | place...
CCAACCCGCGCGTCGTGAAACGCAAAATGTCAAAGTTCAAATTAAAACGCGAGCAACATCTTCATTGGCCTCAGCCTACCAAGCATATTTCCGATGCCATTGTGTTGCTTATCTAAACAGTATTGCCGCTAAACCCATGCTGGAAGTTATACCACGCTCAAAATCACCTCCCGGAATCAAAAGCATGACATGGCCAAACGTGTCTACAATTTGGCCAGGCAATGGTGTCGCAGTGGAAATGGTGGATGTTGCGGTGAGAAGCGGTGTCTGGGTGATTGCTACTACCGTTTCAACTCTCAACGCACCTGTCGCCTCTATCGCCAGAACTGAAGTGGGAGAGTTTGTAAACTGTTTTGCTGCATCCGGCTGAATCGTAACTTGGCTAAGTATCTCTCTTCCCAACAGGTTTCCTGCATTATTTATCCGGATCAGGAAAAGTCCTACAGCAACTAAAACAAGTACTCCGCTGCCAACGCCCAACCAGACCCAAAACGATCCCCGATAATTCTTTGTAAAACTACCAACCTGGCTTTGTGCCCTTGGCTCCCGCCATAACTTGCGCGTCTCCGGTACAGGTCGGAGCCGAGCACCAGTGATGGCCGCTGTAACAGCACCCGCCATGCCCGCCGCAGTTTGAAAGCGCTTTGCCGGATCCTTGGCTAACGCCTGCTCAACGACTGCCTGGAGACGTGTCGGCAGGCTGGGGATATGAAGGGCTGGCACCGGCTCCATCAGGTGCATACGCATCACCTGCGCCGGGGTGTCCGCCAGGAAGGGGGGATTCCCTGACAACATTTCAAAGAGCATGATGCCCAGTGCGTAAATATCACTGCGCTGATCAACGGGCCCCCCCGCGCCAAACTGTTCCGGACTCATATAAATGGGGGTCCCGATCACGGCGCTGCCAGTCAGCGTGGTCGTGCTTTCGGTAAGCTTGGCAATCCCAAAATCTGCGATATACGGGTTGTCCTGCTCGTCAAAGAGCACGTTATCCGGTTTCAGGTCGCGGTGGATCACGCCGCGCTGGTGGGCGAAATCCAGCGCCTGGCCCAGCCGTTCGAAAAACACCTGTACCTCGGACAGGGGGAGCGGACCGTGCGCCAGCCGGTCAGCCAGGGAGCCGCCCGGCATATAGCGCATGACGAGGTAGGGTTGACCCTCGTGCTCGCCAAAGTCATACACCGGTACGATGCCGGGATGCTCCAGCCGCGCCAGCGTCTCGGCTTCGCGCTGGAAGCGGCTGCGATAGTTGGGCATATTCATCGGATCGCGCGGCAACACCTTGATCGCCACCTGGCGGCCAAAGTTGGGGTCATGCGCCAGGAAGACGGTGGCCATCCCGCCGCGGCCCAATTCACGGATAATTTCGTAACGTCCGATCTGTTTCATGCTCATCCCATTCCTCCACTTATGGACTGGCGTCCAGCGCACAGCGAAAGCCTACATCCCCGCTACTCATTTCCGGGTCCCACCAGTCGTGGTAGGCGGCGCTGGCGTAGACATGATCCCAATTCCAGTTCCCGCCGCGGCCGGCGCGGTAGTCTTCGCCAGAACTGTCCGGCCCCTGAGGGTTGACGGCGGCGGCATACTCATAATAGTCCGCCTCATACCAATCGCTCACCCACTCCCACACGTTGCCTGCCATATCGAGGATCCCATAAGGACTGGCCCCTTCCGGGTACGCACCGGCCTCGGTCGTATTCCCAACGTTCCCCCCGAAATTGGCGCGCTGCGCGTTGGGTGGCGCATCGCCCCAGGGGAACAGCCTCCCGTCGTCTCCCCGCGCGGCCCGTTCCCATTCTGCCTCGGTCGGCAGGCGGGCCTGCGCCCATGCGCAATATTCGGTGGTGGACAACCAGTCCACGAAGACGACGGGGTAATTGGCATAGGCGGGGTTCCCGAAATAATCGGAGCGCGTGCCGGACCTGTTCTCATCAGGCGGGCGGCACATGCTTGCTGTTACGCACTGCGCATACTGCGCGTTGGTTACTTCTGTCCTGTATATCCAGAATGAATCCAGAGCTACAGGATGAGCGGGCAGGGAATTGTTGAGGTAAGACCGGTTGCAGTCAGGGCAAAGGCTCATCAGGCTGTCCAGTTGGGCTTCGGTCAGCCCCATCATAAATTCGCCCGCCGGGATAAATATGATGACAGCCTGATCCAGCGGATTAACCCGGCTGTCCCCCGCTTGAGGCGTGGGCGGCGCGGTGGGTTCAGCCGTCGGTTCTGCCAACTCAACCGGGCTTTCCTCGGCAGGCTCCAGGGTGAATGTCGGCGGCGTGGTTGCGGCGGGCACCTGCAGCGGGGTGGCAATGTTAGCCGCATGGACCGTTGCAGAGGGCAGGGGCGTATCCTTCAGCGCTGGCTTCAGCGCCAGCAGAAGGGTAATGATCAACACCAAACTTAGCGCCGCAAACCCCCAAAACCGGCGGGCCTTTCGGGGAGGCGTCAACCCTCCGGGTGCGCGCCCCCCGGCGAGGGTGCGCGTGGGTGAGGCTGGTTTGGGGCGGTCTATCACGTGTTCTGCCACTGCGTCCGCCAGCGCTTGGGCGGTGGCATAGCGCTGGCCGCGCTCCTTGGCAAGCGCACGTTCCAGGATGGGTTGCAATTGGGAGGGCAGCGATTTGATGTGGGCCTGGATAGCTGGGACGGGCGCCATCAGGTGCAACTTCATCATTTCCGCCGGGGTGTTCGCCATGAAGGGGGGTTCCCCGGATAGCATCTCATACAATATGACACCCAGGGCGTAAATATCGGCGCGCGCATCAATTGGCTCAGCGCTGCCAAACTGCTCCGGACTCATATAAAGGGGAGTGCCAATGATGCGCGTCCCCGTCATTGAACTGACGCCGGGCGCGGTGATTTTCGCAATGCCAAAATCGGCGATGTAGGGCTGTCCGTCATGGTCAAACAGCAAATTGTCCGGTTTGAGATCACGGTGGATAATGCCGCGCTTGTGGGCAAAATCCACCGCCGGGGCGATCCGGGCCAGAATGTCCGCGGCCTCGGCCAGCTTCATTGGCCCGGCGGCCAGCCTGTCGCTGAGGGAACCCCCCGCCATATAGCGCATGACCAGGAATGGACTGTCATCGTGTTCGCCAAAATCGTAAATGGGGACGATGGCGGAATGTTCCAGCTTGGCGACAATCTCCGCTTCGCGCTGGAAGCGGGCGCGGGCGGCCGGATTGGAGAAAGCGGGCAACACCTTGATGGCCACCTCCCGCCGTATCTCCAGGTCGCGCGCCAAATAGACGGTTGCCATCCCGCCGCGGCCCAGTTCCTTGATGATTTCGTACCGCCCGATTTTGTTCATGTTATGCCAGCATCCAATTCCAGGTGACAGTCACTTGGCAAGTGACTGTCACCTGCATTAGGGATACGTCTCTTCCTCGCTCGCCATCTCCACAATCTGCAGATTTCCGATCAGGGGTTCCAGTTGCGGGAACTCACCTGCCGGCTGGTTTTCCGCCAGGACGCGCAGGAAATACGCTGGCAGGTTACGGAAGAGGAGACGGACGGTCACCACGATTTCGTCGGGGCGATCCCCGTTGAGGGGAACGGTGTATGCAAAGGTGCGCGTCCCGCCGGGGTCAATGCGGGTGAGGACCTGCCCATCACTGGGGCGCAGACGTGCAATGGCTCCACCGGTAAGATGTTGCAGGAAAGTTTCCTCCCCGTTGACCGCCTGGATGACGATGAAATCACCATCATCATTCAGCACGGGAGTGCCATCGTCATCCCGTTTGATGTCAATAATATCCAGCAATTTTTGCTGGAAGTTGACCAGTTGCGGGTCTGCGCCGCCGGGGCAGCCGGTGACAAAACCAGCCAGCGCGTCATTGAGGGTGGCAGTATCGCATAGATCGTCGGTGTTGCTGGCAAGCACACCGGAAGCCAGCAGCAGATTGCCGTCGCCGTCGGTGACGACCACTTCGATCCACATTTGCCGGGCAAAGGCAAACCCGGTGGGCAGTTGGTGCCCGGCGCCCACGTTCGTAATGTCCACGGAAAAGGTGGCAGAATTCCCATCCGCGCTGATCTGGATGTCATCGGAAAGGGTGATTTGGGCCGCGCTTTGGAGCAGGGCTGCGCGGGCGGCTTGCTGGGGGTCGCTGACTGCCACGGTATCGAGGGGATAATCCACGCCGACAAAGCCGTGGCTGTGCACCAACCTTGGGGGGGCCGGAAAATCCTGCTGGAACGGGATCCCGGCGGCCTCGGCCACCCGGGTTTCACCGGGGATGAGGGGCATATGGCAATCGAGACAGTTTTGCGCCCCGCCCGCCGCCCGGTAATCTTCGTACTCATCATAGGTGGTCTGCAATATCAAGTCCACGCCGGGTTCAATGCGCCCATCGGCATTGAGGTCATAGTTCACGTTGTGGCAATTCTGGCAGAGAGATTCCGGTGCGGTTTGGTACATGGGGGTGGTGTTCGAGCGGTGATAGGCGTTGCCAACGGGGTCAGCAATCGGTCCAAAGAACACGCCGCCCGCCGCCAAGCCTTTCTGGAAAACGGCCGCCAACCCGCCCGCGCCGGAGGCCGGTTCCCCGGTAAATTGATGGCAGACTGCACAACTCACGCCATCGTTGATGGTTTGAGCGTCCATGGGGAAGGGCGCGTCGAGCGGGAGGCTGGCCTGCCCGGTTAACTTGGCCCCCACCGGCCCGTGGCAGTTGTTGCAGATCATAAACGGATCGGGGGAGGGCTGGCCCGAAACTGTCTTCGCAATGACCTGATTGGTCTGGACGATGGTGACCGGGCTGGTAAGGGCGTGGGCGTGCATGGACTCCCGCCATTGGGCGGTGATGGCCTGGTGGCAGGCGCTGCAATCTTCCGTGTTGGCAAAGCCCTGGAACTGGGCGGGCAGGAGGCGCGAGGGGATGTCGAAGACGGCGATCAGGTGCAAGACGAAAAAGAGCAGGAACAGGACGACGAGGGGAACGTGCAGGATTTTCCAGCCCTGGAGAAGGGTGGTAAAGCGGGTTTGCAGCCGGTGGCGCTGGAGGGCGCGCCTGCGGCTGTCGGCCAACTTTTGAATGGCGGCCATCTTCGCCTGTTCGGCGGGGGTCAGGCTGCGGAGGGCCGCCCGAATTTCCGTGGGCTGGGCCCCGCTGAGGATGGAGTTGGCAAGCTGGCGCAGGGCGTCCGACTCCCCGGCAGCGAGTTTTTCGATCTCCATTTGCTGCTCATGGGCGCGCCCGGCCGCGTCCCTTTGCGAGTAATTGCGGATTTGCGGCTGGGCAACCGGAGGGACAAGGCGATAGACCAGACGCCAGGCAACGCCGCTGAGGACCATGAGGAAGAAAAGCCAGAACAGGATTTTCCCGCTGGAAAAACCCAGGCTGAAGACGCCGTAACCGCCGTGCAGGGCGGCGGCGAGCAGGGCGAGCAGGCCCAGGTAGACGTGCGCCCACAGCCACATCATCATCGTGCCGCGCAGGGGCAGTTTCTCCTGCAAGCTGCGTTTGCGGAAGGAGTAGGTGAAGGTGAGCGCGGCGAGCAGGACAGCCAGGATGCCCAGGGCGTAGCCGATGAGGGTATAGCCGCGGATGTTGCGCCCCAGCCAGATGGGGTCCACGTCTTCCAGGATGCCGCTGGAGATGAAGATGACGAGCGCACACAGCCCACCCGAGACGAGGGCAGCCAGCACGAACCAGGGGGCGTGGCGTTCAAGGAAGCGGAGGCGGCGTTTGAAGTCGGAGGTTTTCATTTTGATGTTTTCCCATGCAAGGAACGGCGTTCCTGTGTGTCCATTTTGCGGTTATCCTGATCGGCAGGAACGCCGTTCCTGTTGAGCGCGCTGGTTTTGCAAAAAATCGATTCTGGGGGGCTTTGCCCCCCAGACCCCCCGTTCCAGAAACCCAGAAAAACAGAACCCAGAAATGCAGGATCAAGGCGAGCGGGAACACCGAAACCCAAAACCGCTGAACGTAAACGTGGGTTCGTTCCCGTCCCGGTCGGCAGCCCGCAGGTAGTCTTCACTGAAGTTCCACGAGCCGCCCCGCAGGACTTTGTACTCGCCAGCCGCCGGCCCGCCCGGATTGTTCCACTCGCTCTGGCTGCCATAATAGCTTTCATCATACCAATCCGCTACCCATTCCCAGACGTTGCCCGCCATATCGAAGAGGCCGTAGCCGTTGGAAGAAAAACTGCCTACGGGGACGGTTTGCCCGTTGCAACTGCCAAACTGCGCGCCGTTCAGCGCGCCTACGGTACAAATTGGGGCTTCGTTCCCCCAGGGATGGTCCAGTCCCGTCAACCCGCCGCGTGCCGCTTTCTCCCACTGAGCTTCTGTGGGTAATTTCGCCGCGCGCCATTCACAATAGGTTTGCGCGTCGTACCACGTCACAGATTGCACCGGATGTTGGGCAAAACTGGAGTCCCGCAGTTCGGAAGCGTTGCGCTCCGGGCAGGCCCCCTCATCCACACAGGCGGCATACAGTTCGTTAGTAACTTCGTAAGTATCGATGTAAAAGTCATCCAGGAAAACGGTATGGACCGGCTGTTCATCATCAAAGCCCGTATCGCTGCCCATCTCGAAACTGCCAGCCGGGATGAGCGCCAGCTGCGCGCCGGAGGCGTCCACCAACAAGGCAGGCAGGGGAGTAATGGTCGGGGTTAGCGTGGGGGCGGGCGTTTGGGTGGAGGTTGGGATGGCTGTCTTGGTGGCGGTTGGGGCGGGCGTATCGCGCGGTGGGCGGGTGGGGGTTGCGGTGAGCGGGGCGGCGGCTTGGGCCGGCGCACTGGGGCTTGGGGTGGGGGGATTCGTCCCGGTGAGGGTATTCAGGAGCACGAAGACCAGCGCGAAGATGAGCAGCCCGCCCCCGGCAACGGCTGCGCCGGCCCAGGGCAGCCAGCGGCGGCGGGGTGGCGTTGCCTTGACTGGCTTTACTGCAACTTGCGGGTCGTGGAGTGTGCGCGTTACAGGTATCGCCTCCGCCGCGGCTGGTTTGGGTTGCACTTCCGGCACAGGAGGTGGGGCTGGCGGCGTGCGGTCAGGGGCAATGAGCGCCAGCCCTTCCGCCAATTCCCCAACAGTGGCGTAGCGGGTGGCGCGTTCCTTCGCCAATGCTCGCTCAATGATGGCGCGGCAGGCGGGCGGCAGGTCCCGGTTGAGGGACAGGATGTCGGGAACGGGATCATTAATATGGGCCACGGCCATGCCCATGGGGGTGTCGGCCTCGAAGGGAAGATTCCCGGTCAGCATCTCAAACAGGATGACCCCCAGGCTGTACACATCGCTGCGCCCGTCAAGCGTTGCCTTCCCGCGCGCCTGCTCCGGGCTCATGTAGGCGGGTGTGCCGATCAAGCGGTCACCGGTCAGGGCGCTGGTGGACTCAACCAGCTTGGCGATCCCAAAATCCGCCACATACGCCAGGCCGCCGGGGTCAAACAGGATGTTGCCCGGCTTGAGGTCGCGGTGGATGATCCCCTGCTGGTGGGCGGCGTCCAGCGCGGGAGCCAGCCGGTTGAGGATGCGGATCACGTCCGGCAGGGGCAGGGAACCTCCCGCCAGCTTGTCCGCCAGCGACCCGCCCGCCATGTGACGCATCACAAAGAAAGGCTGTCCGTCGTGTTCGCCAAAATCATGGATAGGCACAATGGCGGGATGCTCCAGGGCGGCGATGATCTCCGCCTCGCGCTGGAAACGGGCGCGGTATTGCGGGTGCTGCGTGAACTCACGCGGCAGGACTTTCACCGCCACCTGGCGTTTGATGTGCGGGTCCTGCGCCAGATAGACGATGGCCATGCCGCCTTCGCCCAGTTCACGAATGATTTCGTAGCGTCCTATTTTTTCGGGAGTCATGTCAGGCCTTGAGGGTTGAGGGAGCGTTTTTTAAGCATGGTGGAAAAGGGATATACCACGTATTTCACGGATATTGGATAAATCCGTGAAACTTGTACTGAGCGTGCCGAAGGTTCCGTGGCTAAAAAATACTTTCGCCAGAGGTCTATTTGAATATCCTGGCCGCCCATGTTCATCCGTGTCCAAAGAGTTTTAATCATGCCGATTCCCGGTGAGCGATTCTCTAGCGTACGTCCCATATCTTGATGTCATTGCGAGCCGCCGATTTTGCTTTTTGGCGGCGTGGCAATCTGCTGCAGGCTCGATTCGATGCCTTGAAAGGAAGATTGCTTCGCCAAAACCAGCTCGCAATGACAACTGTACGGTAGAGAAGTGAGCGATAAATCAGGGTACTCATTCAAGGGGAGAGGGCGCAGCGAAAGCCGAAACCGCTGTCTGTATAGGTGGGGGAATTAATTTTGTCGCCGCGAAAGGCCACGCGGAGATTCGCCTCAAGGGCATACCACGCACCGCCCCGGAAACTCTTGAATAAGCCGCTGGCGGGGCCGCTGGGATTGTTCCATTCGCTTTGGCTCTCATAATAGCCGGGATCGTACCAGTCCGCCACCCACTCATACATATTGCCCGCCATATCATACAGGCCGTACCCATTGAGGGTAAAGCTGCCGACTGGCGCGGTTTCCCCATCGCACCCGAACCGTTGTGCGCCATTGGACGCCCCAAAGGTGCAGGTGGAAGTGTTGTTTCCCCAAGGGTACGCCATCCCCTCCAAGCCCCCGCGCGCCGCTTTCTCCCATTCGGCTTCGGTAGGCAGGCGCGCCCCGCGCAATTCACAATACGCCTGCGCCCCAAACCAGGTGACGCCGCCCACCGGGTGGTCTGCAAAGCCGCCATCCACACTCCAGACGGCACCGTTGAGCTGCAGGTGAGGGTGGGCTTGGATGAGTGAATACCAGGAGGCCCCGCTTTTAGTCTGATTGCCCTGTTCGGTCAGGAAGGCGGAAAATTGTTCGTTAGTGACTTCGTATATATCCATGTAGAACGCATCGAGGAAAACCGTGTGAACAGGGCTTTCGTCGCTGTCACTTTGAGCGTCTTCACTCCCCATCTGGAAGGAGCCGGCCGGGATCAATACCATTGAGTCGATGGAAGCCGCTGGCCGGGCTGTTGGGACAACCGTTGCGATGCTCTCGCTTTCCGGGGTCTGGCTGGGTGCTGCGCGGGCTGCCGGCCCGGTAGTATTGCTCGGGGCTGGGATATTATTTTCTGTAGTAGCGCGGGCGACCTCCCCTGCTGGCAGAGGGGGGCTGGCGCTAACCACGGGTGGGGTGGCGCTCGCCGCGGCCAGGAAATTTAATTGAGGAAACGCTGGCATGATCACGAAGATGAACAGCAAAATAAACATTGCCCCGCCAACAACAGCCACAGCCCCTCCGACTCCCAACAGCCACCAGCGGCGAGCGCCGGCCTTTACCGGCAGAACAGAGCCTAGCAGACCTGGTAGGGTACGGGTGGGCGGGGCCGCCCGGACCGCACCTGGTCGCAGCCCAGCCAGCGCGCTTGCCAGTTCCCTGGCGCTGGCGAAGCGGGCCGTGCGCTCCTTGGCGAGCGCGCGCCTGATGATTGTGCTGCAAGCAGGCGGCAGGCTGCGGTTGAGGGAGAGTACATCCGGGACGGGGTCGTTGATATGGGCCACGGCCATCCCCATCGGGGTATCCGCTTCAAAGGGGAGTTTACCGGTCAGCATTTCAAACAGGATGACCCCCAAACTGTACACGTCACTGCGCCCGTCCAGCGTTTCCTTGCCGCGCGCCTGCTCCGGACTCATATAAGCCGGGGTGCCGATAATACCGCTCCCGGTCAGGCCCGCGCCAGCCTCGCCCAATTTAGCAATACCGAAATCGGCAATGTACGCCAGCCCGTTGAGGTCAAACAGGATGTTGCCCGGCTTCAGGTCGCGGTGGATGATTCCTTTCCTGTGAGCGGCGTCCATCCCGGCGGCCAACCGCTCCATGATGGGGTGGATGTCCCCCAGCAGGAGCGGGCCTTTATCCAATCTATCGGCAAGCGAGCCGCCCGCCATGTATTGCATCACGATATAGGGCTGCCCCTCATGTTCCCCAAAATCATAAATGGGGACAATGGACGGATGCTCAAGTTTGGCGATGAACTCAGCTTCCTGTTGGAAACGCGCCCGAAACTGGGCGTTAAGGGTCAATTCGCGCGGCAGCACTTTGACCGCCACCTGGCGTTTGGTATTGGGGTCATTCGCCAGATACACGCTCGCCATCCCGCCTTGACCGAGCAGTTTGACGATTTCATAACGCCCTACTTTTTCTGGATCCATGTCTGCCCTTGAGGTTTCTGGAGGTGGGTTAGCATCTGAAGGGAGGTGGGTTCATGTTGGGAAATTCTGTTGTTGGAAGCAATTGTACTTGTGAGGGTTTCCGTAACTCTTGATAACCACTCAAGGAGAGAGGGCGCAGCGAAAGCCGATACCCGGGCTGGTAAACGATGGGATGAACCTGCCCCGGTAGGTGGTGCGGACGCTATCAGCATAGTAAAGCCACGAGCCACCCCGCAGGACTTTGAAATCGCCGTTCTCCGGTCCGAAGGGGTTGTTTTCCGGCGAGACGCCGTAAAAGCCGCTATGGTACCAGTCCACCAGCCACTCCCAAACGTTACCCGCCATGTCATACAATCCATAGCCATTAGCAGGATAACTACCCACTGGCGCTGTTTTTGCGTACCCATCATCAAATGTGGCGTCCGCCCAATCTTCCCCACAATTGATGTCACAAAAATTCGCCATGGTCTCATTAAACTCATCTCCCCACGGATAAGGTTTGCCAGCCAGCCCGCCGCGCGCTGCTTTCTCCCATTCAGCTTCGGTCGGCAGCCGCGCCGTGCGCCATTCGCAAAAGGCCTGCGCCCCAAACCAACTGACTTCCATGACCGGGTGGTTGGCAAAGCCGCCATCTACCTGCCAGACCTCGTCATTCTGTTGAATGTGTACATCGCTCTCGATTGTATCCAACCAGTTCGCCCCGCCTTCGCTCCGGTTGCCCTGGTTGTTGAGAAAGGCAGCAAATTGCAGGTTGGTGACTTCGTATTGGTCAATATAGAAAACATCCAGGAAAACCGTGTGGACAGGGACTTCGTCGGTGTCACCGTTTTCACTGCCCATCTGGAAGGAGCCGGCCGGGATCAGCGCCATCTTCACACCGCGAGCGTCCACGAACGGATTAGGCAGCGAGGTCGGGGAGAGGGTAAGTGTTGGGGCGGGTGTTCTGGTCTGTGTGGGTGTTTGGGTGATCCTAGTGGTTGCTTCGGGCGCTTTCGTCCTGAATTCCGTAGCGCTTGGCGGGTTTGCAGCTATCAGTGCATTGGGCGTCGCGTTAATGTCAGGTGTTGGAGTAGGATCACTGGAGCCAAGGTTTGCCCTAACCAGCACGAACAAGAGTGCGAGTAGACCGCCTGCCGTAACCACCCAGAACAGCCAGCGGCGGCGCGGACCGGGCAGGCCGGAAAGGGTACGGGTTGAAGGGGCGGCCCGCACTGCCCCCGGTCGCACACCCGCCAGCGCAGCCGCCAGTTCCCCGGCGCTGGCGTACCGGGCGGTGCGTTCCTTCGCCAGCGCCCGTTGGATAATGGCGCGGCAGGCGGGCGGCAAGCTGCGGTTAAGGGAGAGTACATCCGGGACGGGATCATTGATATGGGCTACCGCCATCCCCATCGGGGTATCGGCTTCAAAGGGGAGTTTCCCGGTCAGCATTTCAAACAGGATGACCCCCAAACTGTACACGTCACTGCGCCCATCCAGCGTTTCCTTGCCGCGCGCCTGCTCCGGACTCATGTAGGCGGGCGTGCCGATAATACCGCTCCCGGTCAGGCCCGCGCCAGCCTCGCCCAATTTAGCAATACCGAAATCGGCAATGTACGCCAGCCCGTTGAGATCAAACAGGATGTTGCCCGGCTTGAGGTCGCGATGGATGATGCCCTTCCGGTGCGCCTCATCCATCCCGGCGGCCAACCGCTCCATGATGGGGTGGATGTCCCCCAGCGGAAGCGAGCCCTTATCCAATTTATCGGCCAGCGAGCCGCCCGCCATGTATTGCATCACGATGTAGGGCTGCTCATCATGTTCCCCAAAATCATAAATGGGGACAATGGACGGATGCTCAAGTTTGGCGATGAACTCAGCTTCCTGTTGGAAACGCGCCCGAAACTGGGTATTGAGGGTCAACTCACGCGGCAGGATTTTGACGGCTACCTGGCGTTTGGTGTTGGGGTCATTTGCCAGGTACACGCTCGCCATCCCGCCCCGGCCGAGCAGGCGGATAATTTCGTAACGCCCTACTTTTTCCAGGGTCATGTCACTCCCGCTTGCGCATCTCCAGCCCAATCAGCATGTCGTTGCGGCCAAAGGTCTTGACCGGGTCAACACGGAAGGCGGCTCCCACCGGGCAGGCAGTGACGCAGGCGTAATCCGAATATCCGGCGCACAGGTCGCACTTCACCGCGAGGCGCGCGGCATGGTTTTCCGCCGTGGGCGCGGCTGGCTCCGGGTTGAGCCGGATCAGGTTGGTGAGCTGCGCCAACAGGTTGGGCTTCCTGGTTTCGGCGGGATGCATCTTGATATTGTGATAGGGACAGCGATCGGCGCAAGCGCCGCAGCCGATGCAATTGTCGGTGATGATGGTAATCTCACCATCAGGCAGGCGCACGATCCCGTTGACACTGCACAGCAGGCAAACGGGGTCTTCGCAATGGCGGCAGGCTGTGGGGAAGAGCAAGTTATCCAACTGCAAGCCGCTGCGCTCGAGGCGGGTGTTGCCATGCCGCCGCCCGCAGGCGTCCACGCAGTTGTTACAGTTGGTGCAAATCTTCTGATCAATGACGAGCAGTTCATGTCCCTGCATCACCCCTTTGTCGAGCAGGGCTGACCACGAGAGCCCCATCTGGGTGGTGTTCTCCCGGCGCTTTTCTGCGAGTGCGTTGGCGGGCGGGCCGAGGCTGGGGGAGCGCGCCACCCTCTCGGCTTCCTCCGCCTGCGCCAGAATCCGCTGGCGCTCGCGCGGGAAGCGGTCGAGCACTTTTTTGATGACCGCGCCGGGGATGCGGATTAACTCGGCGCGCGTGTTGGCTTCCACAGTAAATGAGGACTCCTGGTTCTCCGTGAGGACGGACAGCGCCCCAAAGGTATCGCCATCCCGAAAATAGAGCAGGACCCGATCCCCATAGGAGCCGAACCTGCGGCTAACCCGCAAAAAGCCGCTTCGCACGATCAACATATCCCTGACCGGCTCCCCCTCCCGGCAGAGTATCCCGCCGGGCTGCAGGATTTCCAATCGGGCTTCCTCCAACAACTGTTGCAGCGCCTCATCCGGCAGGGGGGCGAGTACCGGCGAGCGGCGGACATGCGTCCAGATCGCCCTCCGTTCGTAGAGCGTTTCCATCCGTTCCCGGAAAACCTGCGAAAACGCCATCAACTGGTAGAGGGTGGTTTTCGGGATTTCGAGCACGAGCGATTGCTGCAAGGCAATGACGGTAAATTGCTCCTGCAGGTTGGCCATGACCGCCATCTCGCCGTGAAAGGAGCCAGGCCCCAGCACGAGAATACGCGTGTTCACCCCCGGCACCGACCCCGTAATCGTTTGCTCAACCGCCCCTTCGATGATGACGAAAAAGCGTTCATGGTACGTCCCCTCCCGGCACAGTTCATGCCCGCGCCCCAACTGCCGCAGTGTGGCTTTGAGGATGGTGCGGCGCAGATCGCCAAGGTTGACGTTTGCAAATAACGGCATCCCGGAGAGGTGGGTTGCCAGCCCATCCAGCGTCCACGTCGCAGGCTGGACGGCCTGCCCCACCTGCAGGGTAAGCAGCCGATCCGAAATACTGTCTTCCACTTTGAGTTTGTTGAACAGCACCATATCGGCGCGGCTCAGATCAGCCGGGCAGACGGGGACACACTGCCGGCACTGTGTACACGCAGTCACAAAATCAATCACATTGGGATTGGTGATGGCGGGCTGCTGGACGGCGTAATTAAGTTCGGCGATGGAGACGCGCAGGGTTTGGGGCAGGGGACAGGCCAGCATGCAGTCATTACAGCCGATACAGGCCATGATTTCGCGCTCTGCTTGTTCTTGCAAGGTTTGTCGGTAGTCCATTAGAGGTTACGCAGTTCAGGTCTCGATACACCGGATGCGCGGGTTGAGTAGCGGTTTTTGCGTATCGTAACCAGCGCATCCGGCTACTCGACCAGCATTTGCTTCAACTGAAAAAGTCTTATCCATTTTATTCCGCCCGCACCTGCACGACAACGTGCCTGCCAAGCTTGATTGTATCGCCATCGGAGAGGACGGCATATTGGGTCCCCAGGCGCTCGCCATTGAGCCAGCTGCCGTTGCGGCTGCTCAAGTCACAGACTTCGTATCCGCCAGGCACGGGCCGGATTTCCAGATGCCGGCCTGAAATGGAGGCCTCTTCCAGAATCAACTGACAGTGCGCCGGGTCGCGCCCGATGATGATCGGCCCGGTGAGCGGCACCTCCTCCCCGGCGTGACTGCCAGCCACTACCAGGACGGACAAATTTTGTTGCTGGAAGGGTTCCCCAACCGGGTGCCCGCAATTGGGGCAATAACGGGTGGCCGTGCGCAGCGCAGCGCCGCATTTTGCACAGGGTTTGGCCGCCGCCCCATCCAGGAATTCGATTTCCAAACGGCCAAAACGCAGGCGATCCTGTGCCTTGAGCGCGGTGCGCCGGCCGCTTTCCAAACGCACTTCATTGACCCAGGTGCCATTCGTGCTGTCCTGATCGGTAACAGACCACGCTTTGCCCTTGAGTGAAAATTTGGCATGCTGCCAGGAAATGCCGGTCTCATCCAGCCAGATTTCGCAAGCGGGGTCACGGCCCAGCACGACGCTTTTGCCGGACAACTCAAAGCGGAGGCCCATACTTTTGCCGGAACGAACCACGAGATGCGGCCCCGGGAGGTCTTCCGTTTCGATGATTGGCGGGGCGGGGATTTCTACAGGGGACGCGGCCCCCAGGAAGGGTGCCTGGCCCGTGGGCTCGGCCTGTACGATCAGTACGGTTTTGCCCACCCGGATGCGATCCCCATTAGCGAGCGGATGCGGGATGGCGATTTGCTCGTCATTTACCCAGGTGCCGTTTTGGCTGCCCAAATCCTGCAGATAATGGACGCCGTTCCGCTCCAGGATTTGCGCATGCACGTGTGAAACAGCCGGGTCATCCAACGTGATCCCATTTTCCACATCCCGGCCAATGATGGTGAGCGCGGCGGTGAGGCTCCAGCGATTGCCTTTGGCGGATAAAACCAACGGGGAAGCCGCACCGCCTGGCTCCTCCAGCCCAAGCTGCTGGGTGCCGAGGCCAATCGTGAGCAGCAGCCTGGATTCCCGCACCGGCTTTGGCGGCGTCTCTACCGCCACCGGCTGAGCCTCCTGGACAAACTCAAATACGGTCCTGCCGATACGAATTCGGGCGGCGGGGGGGAGGGGGACGGCGGTTTGGATGCGCGTCCCGGCGAGATAGGTGCCGTTTTTGCTGTCGAGGTCGGTGAGGTAATAGTCCGCTCCCTGCCAGCGAATTTCGGCATGGCAGCCGGAGACATGGTCATCATCCAGCACGCACTCGTTGTCCTCCACGCGGCCAATCCGCAGGCGTTCGCCAACGGGAAGCGGCTGCGGGAGGCTGGGGGAACGCAGGCTGGCCGGGGGGCGCGCCCCTGCTTTGATCGGCGCCCGCGCGGGGGCCGGGGCGGGGACGTTCGCCCGGGGGATCACGCGGGATTTGCGGAGTTCCGCCGACGTGCGGGCTGCGCCCGCGCTCGTTTTCGGCTTTTGCGCCAGTTCCCCGGCTTGCAAGTGGTTCCCCAAATCAAAACCGGGGAGCAGTAGCTGCGTCTGGACTGCGCTCAAATCCATGCCTGCCTGCATCGCCCGTTGGTAGGCGCGCCCCTGGCGGCGGATGCCGGACTTGCGCTCGCCCAGGAGCAGCGCGCCCTTGAGTTGTCCGTTTTCGAGCAACAGCTTGCGGTAGGAGATTTCCCCGCCGCCCAGCGGCAGATCAACGAGTTCATCCGCCCCATCCTTTGGTTCGATTTCCCCCACACTGGCAAAATCCAGGTTGAAGAGGCGGGTGGCGAAGTAATGGACGCCCGGCGCATAACGCGCCTGCCCGCCGGTCATGTTTTGCCCGGCAACGCGCCCCTGCAGGCGGGCAGGTTCCCATAGCTGCAACAGGCTGCCCTCAACGGCGGCAATATCCCCGGCGGCGTAGATATTCGCAAAGTTGGTTCTCAGGGACGCGTCCACCGGGATCGCCCCGCGCTTGTCGAGGGCAATGCCTGAGTCTTTGAGGAAATCGGAATTGCACTGCACGCCAATTGCGACCCCGGCGAGTTGGCAGGCGATTTTCTTCCCATTTTTGGTGGTCACGCTGGCCAGGCTGCCGTGCTTGTCGGGCGCGGCGGCCACGATTTCATCGTCCAGCAGGACGGTGACGCCAGCGTGGCGCAGGCGGGCCAGCAATAAATCCGAACCGGTCTGGTCGAGGGCATTCCCCATAAACCGGTTCCCGCGCAGGATGATGGTCGCTTTCACGCCGCGCTCGTGCAAGCCTTGCGCCCATTCCAACGCCAGCGGGCCGCCGCCCACCACGACCGCCGCGCGCAGGCCGTGGAGCTTGATTTGATCCATCACCGCCCGCACATCCTGCAAGGTGCGCATGGTCATGATGCCGGGCAAATCTGCGCCGTGAAAAGCGGGGGCGCGCGCCCGCGAACCGGCGGCAACGAGCAGGTGGTCATACGTCACCGGGGGGCCGCCGCGGCGCAAGGTCAGTTGGGCGCGCTGGGGGTCCACGCTTTCGACGCGAGCCAGCACGCGTTTAAGGCGGTTCTCGCCGTAAAAGGTGGGGGGTACGGCCCAGATTTGGTCTTCGCGGAGTTCGCCGATTAGGTAGTTGGTAAGGGCGGCGCGGTAGTAGGCCGGGTTGGGGTCATCGGAATAGATTTCGATGACGCCGGTTGGGTCTGCCTGGCGGATGGTCTGGGCGGCGGTGGTGCCGGCCGCGCCGTCGCCGATGATGAGATAGCGTGTCAAGGGTTTACCTGGGGGTGGTTGTCATGAATTTGGCTGTACAAAAACTGATATTTCGGGGGAAATTCCCCCGCTCCAGAACCCAGAAAACCAGAATCAGGGCGAGCGGGCGCACCGAAATCCGACAAGGTTGTTCGTTGCCCCGGGGCCGCTCCCGTTCCGGTTCGCAGCATGCAGGTTGTCAGCATTACTGTCCCACGAGCCGCTCCGCAGGACTTTGATCTCGCCTTCCGCCGGGCCGCCCGGATTGTTCCATTCGCTCGCACTGTCATAATAGCTGCCATCGTACCAGTCCGCCACCCATTCCCAGACGTTGCCAGCTATGTCAAACAGGCCGTAGCCATTGGAAGAAAAACTGCCCACTGGGATGGTCGCCTCGCCACAACCGCCAAACCGGGTACCGTTGAACGCTCCGAGGTCACAAGCGGGGGCTTCATTCCCCCACGGATACGTCGCCCCCGCCAGCCCGCCGCGCGCCGCCTTCTCCCACTCCGCTTCGGTGGGCAGCCGCGCCCCTCGCCATTCACAAAAAGCCTGCGCCCCAAACCAGCTCACTTCAATCACCGGGTGGTCGGCAAAGCCATCCTCCACATCCTGGCTACCCCCGTTTTGCTGAATATGTACATCTGCATCGCCCGCATCCAGCCAGGTCACGCCGCCCTCGCTCTGGTTGCCCGCTTCATTTAGGAAGACGGCAAATTGCTCGTTGGTCACTTCGTACAAGTCAATATAAAACTCGTCCAGGAAAACGGTATGCACCGGCGTCTCATCACTGAAACCCGCCGCGCTGCCCATTTCAAAACTGCCAGCCGGGATGAGCGCCATCTCTGCACCGGAGGCATCAATAAGGGACGCGGGCAGGGGCGTGATGGTCAGGAAGGCAGTTGGCAGGGGTGTTTTGCTGGGGGCTGCAGTGGGTTGGCTGGCGGCCTGGGTCCGCAGGGCGATTATGGTGCTCGTGGCCGCACTTGGCGCGCCTACCAGGGCCAGTTGGCTGGCGGTCGCAGTGGGTATCGAAGTCGGGGAATTTGCGCCGGGGAAACCGCTCATCAGCACGAACGCCACGACCAGTACCAGCAGTCCGCCCGCGGCCACCGCCACGCCCGCCCACGACAGCCAGCGGCGGCGCGGCGCAGGTTTCGCAGGGGGGGGTAGCACGGCTTGCGGGTCATGCAAGGTGCGGGTCGGGGGAATGGGCCGTGGAGCCAGCTTCACCGGCGGTTGCGCGGGCGCGCGGGCGGCAGGTTCCTTTTCCACTGCGGCCAGGGCCTCGGCCAGTTCCACCGCCGTGGCATGGCGAGCAGCGCGTTCCTTCGCCAGCGCCTGCTCGATAACCGCGCTGCACGCGGGCGGGAGGTCCCGGTTCAGCGTGCGCACATCCGGGACGGGTTCGGAGACATGGGCCATCGCCATCCCCATCGGGGTATCCGCTTCAAAGGGGAGTTTCCCGGCCAGCATCTCAAACAAAACGACCCCCAGGCTGTACACATCGCTGCGCCCATCAAGCGTTTCGCGCCCGCGCGCCTGCTCCGGGCTCATATAGGCGGGCGTCCCCAGGATGCCGCTCCCGGTAAAGGCGGCGCTTCCCTCGGTCAACTTGGCAATGCCGAAGTCACCGATATACGCCAAGCCGCGCTGGTCGAATAGAATGTTGCCAGGTTTCAGGTCGCGGTGGATGATGCCCAACTGGTGAGCCTCATCAATGGCAGGGGCAATCCGCTGGAGGATGGGAATGATCGTTTCCAGGGTGAGCGGGCCGCGTCCCAGTTTTTCAGCCAGTGAGCCGCCCGCCATATAGCGCATGACCATGTACGGCTGCCCGTCTTCCTCGCCAAAGTCAAAAACCGGTACGATGGCCGGATGCTCCAGCGCGGCGATGGTGCGTCCTTCGCGTTCAAAACGGCTGCGGAAGGATGGATCGTGCAGGAATTCGCGCGGTAACACCTTGACGGCCACCTCGCGGTCAACGCGCGGGTCGCGCGCCAGGAAGACGGTGGCCATCCCGCCGCGGCCCAATTCCTTGATGATTTCGTAGCGTCCGATTTTATTCATAGGTTATGAGGAGTGGAGGATGCTTACAGGTTTTCCCATTCCGCCCGACTCAGCCCGGCCTGCCGCAGGATGCGCACAGGCAATTCCCTGCCGATTTCGCCCTGGTGTGGGTTGGGTAAGACCAGGCGCAGCTCGCCTTTGGAAACTCGTGTTTCCCGCCTGCGTATGGACCCTCAATGCCAGCACGTTTAAGCGCTTGGATCAAGTCCCTCCGTTTCACTGGCCCCACGGACGGCACGCTTATGCCTCCGCAGGGAGCAACTGGAGGCCGGCCACGGTGGGCAACGGATGCCCCATGCGCAGGCCGAGCACGAGCCAATCTTCGAGGGCGCTCTGCAATTCGTCGCGGCAGGTCTCCAGGTCGGCTGCCTGCGCCCAGACCCCGGCAAACCCCGCGATTTCACCATAAAAATTGCCGTCCTCCATAATCTCGAATTTGGCCAGGCGCATGGCATTTTGGATATAGGTGAGCAACATGGGGCACCTTCTGGGTCATTATAACGGTGGGCGTTACCTGCCCGCCTCCGCTACGCTGCGGCGAGTCAGGTGGACGCTGATGTTGGGCGGCGGGCTGTTTGGCGCGACCGCGCCAGCTTGGCACGCAGGCGTTTAGAGCCATCCCGATAAAATGCGATGCGTGCTGCGGTGGTCATGCCATGAGTCAGCTCATAATGCTTGTTCCGAACTTGACGCACCCAGTCCACTGCCTTAAATTCAGGTATCTCCATACGTCGTCACCTCACGCGGGCTGTAAATCTGCAAAGGCTTGTAGCCGTACAGCAAATTTACACCGTTGAACAAGCGAATCTTGTCAAACTTGACGATGTGCTTGAAATTCCAGCTGACCAGCACATCGGCTTCGGCAATGGTGGCCAAAGCAATATGTATGCCATCATCATAGAACTTCGGCGTCAGAATCCTGCGCCGTTGATATTGGTCGGCGAGTTCAAGGGTTGCTTCATTAACTTTCAGGACCTCGGCGTTCAACGTCAGCAGTTCAGCGTAGAGTTGCTGAATTTCATCGGGCGCATCTTCAATTTCCCTCTCTGTGACTTCAGAAACCAATGGCCTGAATGTGCCATCGCGGAAGTCTTGAAGCAGGGCATTTGACCAGCGCGAGAATTCGTTATCAAAACATCCGCCAATAACCGAAGTATCCAGATAGACGCGCTGGATTTTCATGCTCTGATTATAAGGCTGATTGCTGGATTACATGGACGCGCAACCGCCCAACTTGTGCTGGAGACACGACTGAAGCCATCAAGGCGAGCGGGCGCAACGAAAACCGATATCGGCACCCGTGCATTCAGGGCAGGTCTCGTCGCGGTTGGACGAACGGATATCCATTGCGTTACCATCCACCAACGAGCTACCCCGTAGCACTTTACTCTCACCATCCGCCGGTCCTGCCGGGTTATTCCAGATCGTTTCGCTAGCATAATAAGCGTCATCGTACCAGTCGAAAACCCATTCCTTCACGTTGCCCGCCAAGTCGAAGATCCCATACGGGCTGACGCCGCCGACATACATGCCAACCGGGGCGGTTCCCCCGTAACCATCAATAAAATTGGGGTTTTCTCCAGTGAAATAACAGTCCGCATCACAAAAATTCAAAAGGTTCCCGTCAAAGCTGTTACCCCAGGGGTAGGTCAGCCCATTCGTGCCACGGGCGGCTTTCTCCCACTCGGCTTCGGTGGGCAAGCGTGCCTCCCGCCAGGCACAATATGCGGTGGCGTCCACCCAAGAAACAAAAATCACTGGGTAGTTATCGTAGGCAGGGTCGCCATATTCGGTGCCAAAGATATACGATGAATCCGTGGTCATCCGGCTGCACGCACCATCCGCCTCACAGGCGGCAAATTGCGCGTTGGTCACTTCGTAAAGGTCAATATAAAAATCATCCAGGAAAACGGTATGCGCCGGGCTTTCATCGCTGCTGCCGGTTTCACTGCCCATCTCAAATGCGCCAGCCGGGATGAGCGCCAGCTCTGCGCCGGAGGCATCCACCAGGAACGCGGGCAGGGGAGTAATGGTGGGGGTTAGCGTGGGGGCGGGCGTTTGGGTGGAGGTTGGGATGGCTGTCTTGGTCGCGGTCGGGGCGGGCGTATCGCTCGGTGGGCGGGTGGGGGTTGCGGTGAGCGGGGCGGCGGCTTGGGCCGGCGCACTGGGGGTTGGGATGGGGGGATTTAGCCCCGGAAGGGAGCTGATCAACACGAAGGCCAGTATCAGCAGCCCGCCAGCCGCTACGGCCCAGGGCAGCCATCGGCGGCGGGGGGCAGGTTTCGCAGGGGGGGGTAGCACGGCTTGCGGCTCATGCAGGGTGCGGGTCGGGGGAATGGGCCGTGGAGCCAGCTTCACCGGCGGCTGCGCGGGCGCACGGGCAGCAGGTTCCTTTTCCACTGCGGCCAGGGCCTCAGCGAGTTCCTGTGCGGTGGCATACCGCGCCGTCCGTTCCTTCGCCAGCGCCCGCTCGATAACCGCGCTGCACGCGGGCGGGAGGTCCCGGTTCAGCGTGCGCACGTCCGGGGCCGGTTCGGAGACATGAGCCATCGCCATCCCCATCGGCGTGTCGGCTTCAAAGGGGAGTTTCCCGGCCAGCATCTCAAAGAGCACGACCCCCAGGCTGTATACGTCACTGCGCCCGTCGAGCGTTTCCCGCCCGCGCGCCTGCTCCGGGCTCATATAGGCGGGTGTCCCCAGGATACCGCTCCCGGTAAAGGCGGCGCTGCCCTCGGTCAATTTGGCAATGCCAAAGTCGGCAATGTAGGGTAGCTGCTCGTCATCAAAAAGGATGTTTTCCGGCTTGAGATCACGGTGGATGACGCCCTGCCGGTGGGCTTTGTCTATGGCCGGGGCAATCCGCTGGAGGATGCGCGCTGCCGCCCCCAGCGGGAGGGGGCCTATAAAGAGCTTGTCGGCCAGCGAGCCGCCCTGCATGTGGCGCATCACGATGAAGGGCTGCCCCTTGAATTCGCCAAAGTCATGGACGGGGACAATGGCAGGGTGTTCCAGCGAAGCGATGGTCTGGGCTTCGCGCTCGAACCGGGCGCGGAAATTCGGGTCGTGCAGGAATTCGCGCGGCAGGACTTTGACCGCCACTTCGCGTTTGAAGTGCGGATCATAGGCGAGGAAAACGCTGGCCATCCCGCCGCGGCCGAGTTCGCGGATGATTTCGTAACGACCAACTCGGTTAGGCGGCATTGGGGATCAACCGAAAGGTGAGTTGAATCCGACCGAAGCGCAAGCGATCCCCCTCCGTAAGCGGGTACCCCTGCCTGGGAGTCAGCTTCTTGTCGTTAATATAGGTGCCGTTTTTGCTGTCCAGGTCTGCCAGCGTACACCGCCCTCCTGCATAATAAAAACGGGCATGCTTCCGTGAAACACCACCGCTTTCCCCCCCGTGTGGGGCCAGATCCACTGCCGGCAGCCAATCATTCACCGGGTCCCCCCGGCCCACGAAATACTCATCCGCACCCTGCAGGGGCAGGCGCTCCTGGGTTTCAAGTATCAATTCCGCTGGTGGGAAATCAACCAGCATGATCGTCTCAGGCGCCTCTCTTTTGCGGGGAGGGTCCGCCTCGGCCTCCATGGGCTTTTTTTGAAGTTCATCCGCGCGCTCAATCACTGTAGGCCGGTAGGGGCGGCTCTTTTTCGCGGGGGATGCCTCCCCCTCCAGCTCGGTCAGGATCTCCGTTTCCACCCGATTTCCCGGAGCCACCTCACCCCGGATGATTTCCGTCCCCCGGTAACCCGCCTTGCGCTTTTTGCCGGCCAGGCGCGGCATGGCCGCGCCGCACTGCTCGCAAAATTTATTCGTCTCGCTATTGGCTTTCTGGCACTGCGTGCATAATACCTGTGTCATTGAATGCTCCTCCGTTACCCACAACGCATTTTATCAAATAAACCAGCCGGTTTTGAGGCAAAACTTCCCGCTCTCTGGGAATCGCCATGATAGACCAGCATACCTGGCGTTTGGCGCCAATCGGATTGCAAATCCGGCCTACATCCGGCCGTAGATCACGCCGATTCCCGCAGAGCCAAAATTTTCCGGTTGGAGTATTCTCCGAAAAAAGATATACTTTTGGCAATAATCCAGGAGAAGGAGCCATGGGAGAGCAAAAGCTGGTTGGGCGGTATGAAATCATTCGAAAACTTGGCAGCGGGGGCATGGCGAGCGTATTCCTGGCCCTGGATCCGCAAATTAAACGCGAAATAGCCATCAAAATCCTGCCCCAACAACTGTCGCTGACCCCGGAATTTCGGGAACGCTTCCGCCGTGAAGCCCAATTTGTGGCCGGGCTTGAACACCCGGCCATCGTCCCCATCTATGATTACGGGGAGACCAACGAGCAGCCATATATTGTCATGCGCTACATGTCGGGCGGCTCGCTGGATGACCGGCTGGAGCGGGAAGGCCGTCTTGCGCTGGGCGAAGCCATTCAAATTATGGAGAAGATTTGTGCAGCCCTGGATTTTGCGCATCAGGCGGGCATCATTCATCGTGACCTCAAGCCCGGGAACATCCTCTTTGATGAAAGCGGGAACCCCTGCATCGCCGACTTTGGGATTGCGAAACTCTCCGAGTCCAAAGCCACCCTCACCGGGAGCGCACTCATTGGCACCCCCGCCTATATGAGCCCGGAGCAGGCCCTCGGCAAGGCCAGGCTGGATGGGCGCAGCGACCTCTATGCCTTGGGTGTCATCTTTTTTGAACTCCTGACGGGCAAACTGCCTTATGAAGCCGATACGCCCATGGGGATGGCCCTGGCGCACGTAAATGAGCCGGTTCCCAATATTTTGGCGATACAGCGCGACCTCCCCGCTGGATGCGAAAAGATCATCTCCAGGGCCTTGGCCAAGGACCGCGAGCGGCGTTTTCCCACCGGGGCCGCCCTGGTTGCGGCGCTGAAAGCCGTCGAGGGGAACAAACTAAAAGCCGCACCTGGGACGATCAGCATGCTCCTGCCTGGACTCGCACGCCGCCAGTCCAAACGACGGGAACCTCAAACCAGATCCGGCCCTGGCTATTGGGTTTTGCTGGGGCTTGGCGTAATCCTCGTTGGCTTGTACCTGATCATCAACGTGCTCCTGCCAAACCTGCAACCGGCCAGCCCCGCGACCCAGGTAGCCGCCCTCCCCGGTACGGAAACCGCTCCCGGGCTGGCCGCCGGCGGCCCATCCGCGGACTCCACTGCCTCGCCAATCGCACCTACCCCCCTTCGAAAAACCTTAACCCCCTCGGCCATCCCGCCCACATCCCTTCCCAGCCCAACTTTTGGATCCTCGCCGATTCCTATCCCGGCGGAAGACACGCTTAAAGCGGTTTATGTAGACGATGCGCCTACGATTGACGGGGTGCTTGACGAATGGAAAGTCCAGCCGATTTTGATCACCACGGTGGTTTATGACGATGGAAATTATGAAGGTGCGGAAGATTTGTCAGCTACCGCCATAATTAGCTGGGATGATGACTATCTCTATGTGGGATTAAAGATTACGGATGACAGGTACTCGCAGATGGAAACTGGTGACCAGATTTTCAAAGGGGATCATGTCGAGGTCTTGTTGGATGCAGACCTCGACGGCGACTTTGCTATCAACAAATTGAACGGTGACGATTATCAAATAGGACTATCCCTTGGCAGAGATCTGAGTTTCCCGGAGACCTACCTCTGGTATCCAAAGGTGATAGAAGGCAACAGGCTCAATGTGGTTCTGGCTGGATCCATTACCAATGATGGCTACATCCTTGAAGCCGCCATACCCTGGCAGATATTCACTATATTGCCAAGCACAGGACGGGTTTTTGGCTTTGCCCTTTCGGTTTCTGACAATGACCAAAATAATCAAGCCAGGCAAGAGACTATGATTTCTTCCGCCCCTGCACGGCTGTTGTCGGATCCAACCACATGGGGCAATCTGTTTCTTACCGGCCCATAATTCAGGAGGCATGGTCAGCTGCTTGAACCAGGACAATGGGTTTTTGTCTAGCCACCCTACACTTTGTTACCAGGGCAATTCGCTGGTCGAGTAGGCGGCGCTTTCCCGCCGTATCCGCCGGGTTGAGCTTGTCGAAACCGAGACCCATCGTGGCAAAATTGGCCTGAAATGGGTCTCGATACGCTCCGCCAAAAGCGGGCGGGCTACTCGACCAGCATTTAATTTGAAAGTGTCTTGTGGCTAAGTAATCATTCGCAACAGGAAAACATAAGTCTGGGAGCTATGCAAACCATCGGGCGTTACGAAATTATTAGGGAACTCGGGCGTGGCGGAATGGCCATCGTTTACCTGGCACGGGACCCGCAAATCAGCCGGGAGGTGGCGATCAAAGTGTTGCCGCGCCAGCTTCAGGATCAACCCGAGTTTCAGGCGCGCTTCCAGCGGGAAGCTGAAGTCATCGCCTCGCTTGAACACCCCGCCATCGTGCCGATCTATGATGTCGGGGACGAGGAGGGTCAACCGTATATTGTCATGCGGTACATGTCTGGCGGTTCCCTGGCTGACCGCATCAGCCTTGCAGGTCGTTTGCCAGTGCCAGCTGCGTACCAGCTCCTCAATGAGATTTCGTCAGCAATCACTGCCGCCCACCAAAAGGGCTTCATTCATCGCGATCTCAAGCCGGGAAATATTCTCTTTGATGAAAGGGGTCATGCTTTTGTAGCAGATTTTGGGATCGCCAAGATTTCCAGTAGCAGCACCCTGACGGGCAGCGCCTTGATTGGCACCCCCGCGTACATGAGCCCGGAGCAGGCGCGCGGCAAGGAAGCACTGGATGGGCGCAGTGATGTCTACGCACTCGGCGTCATTTTGTTTGAGATACTCACGGGCCAATTACCCTATGAAGCGGACACCCCCATCGGGATGGCCGTTGCCCACCTCAATGAGCCGGTCCCGCACATTTTGGAGTTACAGGCAGACTTGCCGAGCGGTTGTGAAGAAATTATCCAACAGGCCCTCGCCAAAGAAAGAAGCCAGCGCTTCCAAACACCCACTGATTTGAGTGAAGCGTTTAAAAGAATATCCGGGGAAGTCAGGGCAGGGGCCGTTAGTTATGCGCCCCCTCCACAACCCGCGAAGCTGGGACAAATAGATCCAGCAGGGCGAAAGGTAGTCTCCACCTCAAAACCCAAAGAATCTAAACGAGCTGGGACATCCAAAAATCTGCCGGGATGGGTGATCGTTGCCGGTGTCGTGATCGTTACAGGCATCTTGCTTTGCGGGGGAGGCTTGCTTGGGTACCAATTGTTGGCCCGGCTTCCCACAACCCCGCCCCAAATCCTGATCGTTACAACGACGCCCGACTCTGGCGCAGAAGTGGCGGGGCAACCTGCCTCGAGCACCTCCGCAGTCGAAATCGCTGCGCCCCCTGAAACCACCCTTGCACCAACAACGGCGGCCAGCACCCCAACGCTTCCCGCCCCGCCTGCTCCTGCTCCCCTCCCTCAAGTTGCAAGCCGGCTGATCGCTTTCGCCGCAGGTACCGACACCCAGCGCGAGATTTACACTTATGATCTGGATACGGGTCGCCAGGAACAGATCACTTTTAATGATGTGCCGGATGAGGCCCCATCATTCTCTGGCAACAATACCCGGCTCGTCTACGCCTCCCAGCGCGCACCCGAAGGCTGGGAACTGTATGAATTCGACTTTACCGCCCGGCAGGAACGCCAACTCACCCACTTCGAGGGGGAGGCGCGCTTCCCCGAATATTCACCTCTCCCTGGTTCCCCCCTGATTGTATTTGAAGGGCGGGGAGATGCCCCGACAGACCGGAATATCTGGCTGGTTGATACATCCACGGAAACCATCAGCCAGCTCACACTTGGAGGCGCCGACTCGCGGCCAACCTGGTCTCCCGACGGCCAGCAGGTTGTATTTGGCCGAGCCTTGCGCGACGATACAGGCGACGGGTTGATTACCACCGGAGATTGGCTCGATATCTTCAGCATCAATGTGAAGAGCGGGCAGGAAGCGCGCATCACCAATACACCCGACCAGGATGATTTCCTGTTTTCCTGGTCGCCGGACGGGAATTTGATTCTTTTTGCCAGCGTGCGGGGGGATAGCAATGGAGACGGACGCCAAAATTTGGATGATACCGAAGACCTGTATGTGATCCGGCCCGATGGCAGCGGGGAACGCAAACTGGAACTCGGCGGGAAAGCCGCCTTCTCGCCAGACTGGTCAGGGGATGGCAGGTTTATCATTATGACTGTGAGCATTTCGCCATCCAGCAGCGAGCTTTGGTTGTACGATTTTCTGAATGAAACGCTCGAACGCGTTTTTGCGGCTGGGGAATATTTCCACGCGACTTTTGGGCATTGAGTTGCAAGCTTTTCGGGAGCACTCAGATTTCGGTTGGGCTGCGACCATTGGTTGCAGTACCAGACCTTGACCGCAACCCGACAGATACCAACTGCATCGAGGGCTTATCCAATCGGAAAGGCCGCTATCTGGTGAGGCAACATTTGCCAGGGGTTCGCCCTCAAAAGAGTTTGTGCGGCGCCACCAGGAACTTGCTTAATTGGTCACCCGATTTTTTGGGTAAAGTTCAACTCGGCGTCAATTTCATCGACTAAAGAAACCAAATACTGGTTTTCCAAGTCATTTAGCATCTTAAGACGAATTGCGTAATCGCGGATCAAGTAACGGTTGCCAATTCGTCTGCTAAATTCAATGCCCGTCGCAAACTTTATTTTTGCCGGTTCAAACTGCTCCATTTGCCAGTACGCCAGGCCAAGATACCAATAAGCCCGTTCCTGGACTCTTAGGTTAGGCTGGTTTGTTTCATTCCTGTTCAAAACAGCTTCAAGTATTAAGACGGCTTCTTTCGGGCGATTGATTTGTACCAGTACTGCACCCTCAAAAACACTCATGTTCCTTTGGAGTTTAACGTCGGCCTGCAAATTCCCAGCAACCTTGATCGCCTTTTCAACATACTTTATCGCCGCATCGGGGCTGGCCGTTTCTTTCTGACTTTCAATTAATCCCAAATAGGCGTAAGCGATTGCCCGTTCTCGAATTGTTTCTTCTGATAATTCCAAAGATATCAGCGATTGAAGCAAGAGTTTTTCAGCATGCTGATAATCTCCATACCAGTATTTGGCCGCCCCATACCGACTCAAGGTCATTGCGCGTCCAATGATTAGGTCCCTTCCCGGTGCTTGATAAAGCGCCAGCGCCTGTTCGTAGTGGGCAAATGCTTTTAATAAGAAGCCCATGTCGCGGTATACATCGCCCATGTTCTTAAGCAAATTAGCCTTCCAGCGCTGATCGTTTTCCTGAGCAAAATGCTCCATAACATTCTCGTAGGTTTTCAATGCCAGGGGATAATTAAAGCTGTAATGATGGGCGGTACCCAGATTGATCTGAACGACATTCATACCAAGACGGTCGCCAATTTGTTGATAAATTGCTTCGGCTTGACGGAATTTTTCAATGGCTTGTTGGTATTTATTCGTATAAAAAAGCACGTTCCCCATTTCTTGGAGGATTCTGCCTTGTAAACGCAGGCCGCGTGCCTGTTCGCTAAGGGGTAAAGCCCGCTCGAGATACAGCATGGCTTTAGAGGGTTCGGTTTGACGAAATATCCGGCCCAGATACCATGAGTTCCGGCACACACCGCGCAGATCACCTATAGTTTCGCTTAACCGCAGGGCCTCTTCGGCCAAAGGCAGATATTCTGGCCGAGGCTTACCCAGCCGCAGGAGGGCCATGGCCAGCCGCCCCTTCCGAGTTGCCTCGCTCCGTTTGTGCCCAATCTCAATACTGATTTCGAGCGCTTTTTGAAAGGCGACCACAGCTTCCTGAATATGCCCGATTTGTTGCAACAGTCGACCGCGATGATCGAGCAGGTTGCCAATACTCCGCCGCTCTCCAACAATCTCGCACTCCAGAATGGCCTCACCCAGTAAATTTTCGGCTTCCTTTAAATTTCCCAGCACCAAGTGGGAACTGGCAATATGCCCGAGGCTTGAGGCAATCCCGCGCCGATCCTTGGCTGCTCTGCGCAATGCGAGCGCCTGTTCATGCAGATCCTTGGCATGATTGATCTGCCCCAGATAACGATAGCAGAGCGCCAGGTTCGTAATAGCATTGGCTTGATCGATCTGCGCATTTTTGGGCGCAACCAACTCCAATGCTCGTTCGAACAAAACGATGGCTGCCTCGACATTACCCAGATGCCGTTCCACCAAGCCTCGGTTGCCAATTGCATAAGCCAGTTGCAACCCCAAGCCATCGCGGCTGAGTTCTTCTGCTTTGGAAAAACTCTGCCGGGCTGGTTCAATTTCTCCCAAATTAAAGTATGCCAGTCCCAGATCATTCAAGAGCTTTGCTTCATCTGGTTGACTGGGGAATTCACGATAAATTTGTTGGGCTTGCAGTCCAAATGAAACTGCATCGGTAAGGTTCCCCTTGAGGCGCGAGAGGATGCAAATTTCATGCAGGCATATGGCGCGCACTACCTGGAAATCGTTTGATTTGGCTTGATTCTCGACCATATCCAATTTCTGGATGACGCCGAACAGCAGCGCCAGTGAATCATCGTAGCGTTCCGCCTGACGGCTTTTGCCAAGCTCCAGCATAAAAGGTTGGTCGCCCAGAAACTGCTGCAAATCGCGCACCAACTCAATTCGGTTTTTCGCGGCCGCCATTAATACTTCGATTTGGCTTCCCAGAGCGTTGGCTCTTTCATGTTCCCCTTTTTCAATCAAGGTATAGAAAAGCTCAAGTTCCCAGGTGATCTGAAGAGATGTCTTAAAGGTTTCAGGCAACCCGGCAATAATTTCGAGTGCAGTCTCGAATTGTTCCACGGCTTCATCCCAGCGCTGGCTGTCCCGCAGTGCCCGCCCGTATCCCCCTGTCAGGTTAGCCTTTTCAGCCCGTTCGCGATCCTCGTTCGTTTTACAGGCGGCAATCGCCTGCGGTAGAAGTTCAAGTGCAAACCGGGTATATCCCCTGCGGTAAAGGAAACGACTCTCGACACACAAGGACAGGCCGAAATGTTTGATGGCTGTTTGATTGTTGGAATCGCGGGCAGTTGTGAAAGCCTGGTAAATATTGTTGTAAGTCTTTTGAAGAAAATCCTGATTTTGAGGATTGCTATCTCCCTTCCTTAATACGAGATCATAATAGTACTCAAAATGCGCTTGCTTGAAAAGCATAAATTCTGCGGCATTTTCCTTCAATAACGATTCAGCAAAAAGCTTGATTAAACCATGAAAAAACTGCACTCGATTGACCCCGTCTTGGTCATTGGGGACAATCACCATCCACTTGTTGCGCACTAATTCCACAAGGAGGGCATCGTCAAATTGGTCTTTCATCACCCCTTGGATGCTATCCAGCCGGGTTCGCGCATAAGCGAATATGCTAATCGCCCGCAATAGCAGCTGTGCCTTCGGGCTCAGGCGTCGTTCATAACTCAGTCGCAAAGATTTGTACTCGTTCTTAAATATCCGGCTGCTGGGGCTCAGATCAATCTGTTTCAGATAAGAGATCAAACTAAAACCGGCTAAGTTCTGTTGATGCTCATTATGCAAGTCCAAGGCAAGCCGCTTGATAAAGGTAGGGTTATAGTTGATGGTCTCGAAATAGCGGCAAAGCGCAATCTTCTCTTCATCTGTCAATTCCAAATCATACGTGTTTGTAAATAGTTCCAGAGCCTGCTGAGCGCTTAATTCTGTTATTTGAAGGCTTTGAACATGGGAGCGAATCTCCATGAGACTGTTGATAACAACTACGTTTGTTGTGGTGATCAGCACAGATGTTTTTGCGGACAACAGTTTCAGAATCTTCCGACAAAGTTGTATTTGAGCACCTTCGTCCTCTATGGATACTCCATCCAGAACGATAAATAATCGCCCACGGTCTTCGAGTGCCTGACAAAGGCTATCCAAACCTAAAGGAGAATTTGGGCGCATCCCCAATTCTTGCAGACATCGATTGCGCAACGCACGTTCCAATTGATCGCCCTCACGCCCAGTAGCATCGAAATGCAGCCAAAAAATATATTTGAAATCCGCAGCCAGCCGGGCACTAACTTCCGCCGCGAGGGTGGTTTTGCCATACCCTTGTGCTGCCCATATGCCGGTGATATAGCCGTTCTTAATATTCCCCTCGATTTTTGATAACAGTTCTTCGTAGCCGACAAATGCATCCACCCGCTCTCCCGGACGGGTGTTGAAAACATCAACCAAATCATTTTTCAGATTAATCTGAGAGGTCTCCAGATCGGAAAGCAGTGCATAGTGGCCAGCGGAAAGGAGCTCATTGGTTTCTGAACGGGTCGCAAGACTGTCATGATTTCGCAAGACGGCAATCAAGGCCACCAATACGTAACGATGGGCTTCGGGGATGCGCGCCCGCCCTTGCTCCCAGTTTTGCAGGGTAGTGACTGGAACCTCCTTCACAGCTTCAAAGGGAAAGTTTTCCTTGAGATAATCCGTTATCTTCAGGGCGAAGCGTAGCTGGGTTAGATAACTCTTGCGCCCATCCCGGACGTTGGTTTTCTCGCGTAACTCTTTAAACTTTTGACCAAACGTGCGATTGTAAACACTTTCCAGACTGTGATTTATTTTAAATTCCATGTTTTCCCTCAGGCAATATATTCATTAATTAAGCTGGCATTGCGGTAAGAATGGCGGTCAGTGGTGTTTTGGGGTACCAGATCGTCCGGCAGATCGATAATAAACGAATTCTATAACCGTAAGTCTTAAATTTGCTCGTAGTTGTGGCCGCCCCGCTTTTTTTAAGGGCAAATTTTGACAAATGCGTTTGAGAGTTTAGGCGTATTAGTGGTGATTTCCACGGTACTACTCGCAAATATACCAGCTTGAAACATCCCCTGCGATTTTAATTAACGTTGCAAATAGTTCGACACGGTTTCCCGGTATCCAAGTCAACCAGGGATGCGAAACAAGCGATGTGTCTGCTGGTGAACCGAAGACCAGAAACCAAAGGAGGCACTCGACATGGCTACGATTATCCTGCTGTTTTTTGTTTTGGTTGGCGGAATTTTTTGGCTCTTCAATGAGGCGCTTTGGCAAAATCGAGTCTTGTAACGTGCAGAGGACAAGGTTGGATGTCGTAAGCAGCGTTCAAACCGATTTCGCTTTCCATGCGGATCCGCATCACTTTGAACCGGGTAATCAGTTGATTCGGAGGTCATCATGAAAATCTGAGGCACAACGGATTCAAATATGCCGGTACCGACAAATTTGAATCCAGATTGAAAATAATTTTGGTCAATCACCAAAGTTGAACCAATTTGGCGGTCTGCTTGAAATGATTGGCCACTTGAAAATTCATCCACCGATAATCCAAAGCTCGGTTGCACACCTCATGAGGCGGCCTTCACGGGTCGAGGTACCTTGTTCAACGAGCCCTTACCCTCCAAAGGAAGGTGTCTCGTGTTGAAAAATCAGTTTGCTTTAGTTGTCATTGCGCTCGTTCTGCTGATTGGGCTTTTGGGGGAGTCTTATGCCACCCCGCACCCAAGTGATTGCAGCAATCCACAAACCATTTCTTGTGGCACAGGATGAGTTGCCAGGCCCCGGCTGTCTCAGGTTAGACAGTCGGGGCCTGTTCGATCAGAAAATGTGCTTTTTGCGTAGCCAAACGTTGGGCCCGATCATATGCATAGGAATTGTCCGGGTATTTTGCCAGCAAAGCCAGGGCCTCATCCTGATTCACTGACAGAACTTTGGAAAAGCTGATGCTCACGGGATGAGGCATAATTTGGGTAGCGAAAACCAAAGGAGCCGCCCATGAGCATCAGTGAAGGATTGTACACCCGGTTGAAAGAGGCCA
>Ga0247727_10003833_pt1 | contig 32798 bp, 29 predicted proteins | sample WisWelCaveWW1625_FD_202498 | JGI IMG/M metagenome (GOLD analysis project Ga0247727, IMG submission 202498) | Biofilm microbial communities from Wishing Well Cave, Virginia, United States - WW16-25 | ecosystem: Environmental > Aquatic > Deep subsurface > Groundwater > Cave microbial mat | place...
ACGTCGAGGTGGCGCCGTTCGACGACACCGAGGCTGCCCGTGCGGCAAACGAGTTCGACGCCGACCTGTTCGTGGCAGTTCGCGATCGCGACGCGAGCGGCCAGCGCGTCAGCTATTTCGGCAACGAGCGATTCCGTTCGGTCGGCGGACACTCGCATGCGGTGTACGTCCAGCGCGCCCTCGAACCGCTCGTAGGTCCCGACTCGGTCGGCACACGAACGTACTCGGTCCTGCGGGAGACGCGGATGGCTGCGATCGTCGTGCATCTCGATGCCGATGAGGATCGCCGCTACGACGCTGACTCGATCGCGGCGGCCATGAGCCGGGGTATCCGCGCCGGGTTCCTCGGCGAGGTCGTTCGCCCAGCCTGATCAGGATCGCCACCGCCGGATCAGCAGCTCACGGCTTGGCGCCCTGCGTCATGACCCGGTAGATACGCTCGAGATCCTCGAGGGTTGCGAAGTCGATCGCGACCTTGCCTCGGCGCTCGGTCATCGTCACCGACACCCGCGTATCGAGGTAGTCCGACAGGAGCTCCTCGAGCTCGAGCAGGCCGGGAGGCCGGAGCTTGGCGGAGGGCGTCTTCGACGTGAGGCCGTCGGTGCCCTCGCCGGCGCGGTCACGTATGGCCTCCTCCACGCTGCGAACCGAGAGATCCTCGTTCACGATCCGGCGCGCCAACTGCTCCTGGAATGCTCGATCGGGGGTGCCGAGCAGTGCGCGAGCGTGGCCCATCCGCAGGGTCCCGTCCCGGACGAAGCGCTGAATCGAGGCCGGGAGCTGGAGCAGCCGAAGCGTGTTCGTCACGCTGGCACGACTCTTTCCGACCCTTTGGGCCACATCGTCGTGGGTCAGCCGGAAGTCCTCGATGAGCTGGTTGTATGCCGCGGCTTCCTCGAGCGGGTTCAGTTGCTCGCGCTGGACGTTCTCAACGATGGACTGGGCGAGCGAGCCGGGGTTGTCTGCGTCGCGCACCAGGGCAGGGATGGTCGCCAGGCCTGCACGTTGGGCCGCGCGCCAACGCCGCTCGCCGGCGATCAGCTCGAACTCCTCTGCCGCCTCCCCGCCGAGGCGCCGGAGCAGCACGGGCTGCAGCAACCCGAGATCGCGGATCGAGTCGGCGAGCGCCCCGAGCGACTCCTCGTCGAAATGCTGACGCGGTTGATATGGGTTCGGGTGGATCGCGGAGACCGCGACCTCCCGCAACCCTGCACCCTCGCTGGCCGCATACTGCCCAGTCGCGAACTGCACATCCCCCGAGGGGATCAGCGCACCGAGCCCCCTACCCAGACCGCCGGGTCGCGCCACGGCTCACCTCCTTGGCCAGTTCGCGGTACGCGATCGCGCCTCGCGATGATGCGTCGAATACGGTGATCGGCTGCCCGAACGAGGGCGCTTCCGAGATCCGGACGGTCCGCGGGACGACCGTCCTGTAGACCTTCGGCCCGAAGTGCGTCCGAACCTCGTGCTCCACCTGCTCGGCCAGCTTGGTCCGCGCGTCGTACATCGTGAGCACGATCCCCCGGACGTCCAGCTCTGCGTTCAGGTTGCCTCGGACCAGCGAAACGTTGCGGAGCAGTTGGCCGAGCCCCTCGAGCGCGTAGTACTCACATTGGATCGGCACGATCACGTCGGTCGCCGCCGCGAGGCCGTTCACTGTCAGCAAACCGAGCGACGGAGGGCAGTCGATCAGCGTGAAGTCGTAGTCGGCGGTGACCTCGGTGAGCGCGCGGCGCAGCTTGAGCTCCCTCGACATCGCGGGCACGAGCTCGATCTCGGCTCCCGCGAGGTCGATCGTCGCGGGGACGACGAAGAGGTTCCGCACCGCGGTCGGCTCGACACAATCCTCGATGGGCACCCCGTTCATGAGCACGTCGTAGATGCTCCCCTGAACGTTGCGGTGGTTGATACCCAAACCGGTGGAGGCGTTCCCCTGCGGATCGAGGTCGATCACGAGAACGCGGTAGCCGAGCTCGGCAAGGCCCGCGCCGAGATTGACCGCCGTCGTCGTCTTCCCCACCCCGCCCTTCTGATTGGCCACAGCGATGATCCTCGGCAAGATCATCGGAGCCGGCTCGTGCGAAGCATCCGGCGGGAGATCAGGCATCGTCGGCGCAGCCGGGCCCAGCGTGGACGGCCTGGCGGCGGGCTTGGCGGCGGGCGCTGCTGCATCCCGGTCCACGGTCACCTCGAGTTCTTCTGCGATCGTTTCGCTGACGGTTGCGGGGGCGGTCGCCGTGGCTGGTTGACCGTGGGGTTCGTCACGATCAGGATCCGGAGCTTGGTTCGCGTCACCAGCCGCGGGGATCGCGGTCGTGTCCTCCGGCGCCGGTGGGGTATCGCCGGGCAGCGCCGCCTCGGTCGGTGGTGGCGTGACTTCGGGCGCCTCGGAGCTGGCCTCGGGCTCGGAACGTCGAAACAGGCGGAGTTTGCGCTTTGTCTCTTCCAAGGGAGCCTCCGGCCGGGTTCCACGTGGAACATCGGGAATTCGGATGTCGCGACCGCGCGTTTCACGTGGAACGTCGGGAGTCAGGTGCGAACTTACTACCAAAGCGGGCGCTTCGCAGGCGCTCGACGCGGGAACTTCGCCTCGGCCGGCCGATCCTTGCGGGCGATCACGAAACCGTAGCCGGCCTCCGTCACCGGCACGGCTTCCCGGAGACCGAGTACGCCCAGTTGGTCCGCGGGCCATGGCGTGCGTGCAGGTGAGTCGCTGACCACGAGGGATCCTCCCGAGCAGAGGAGCGCTGCCCCGATCTCGGCTGTGACTGCGGGCGGAGCGAACGCTCTGGCCGTCACCACGTCGAAGGACTCGCGCAGGGCTGACCGGGCCAGCGCCTCGGCTCGGCCGTCGTAGACGACCGTGTTCGGCAGCCTGAGCCGCTCGATCGCATGCCGCAGCAGCAGCGCCCGCCGGTGCATTGCCTCGACCATCGTGACGCGTACCTCGGGGAGATGGACCGCGAGGACCAACCCCGGCAGCCCGCCCCCGGTCCCCAGATCACACAGCTCGCTGGCTGCGCATCGCCGCACAATCTCGAGGTGCGCGAGGGCGTGTTCGTAGTGTGTGCCGACCGGCGCCGGGCCCAGGTACCCCGCCGACTGCGCCTCCTCGAGACAGGCGATCAGCCGCGCCTCGGGTCGTGGCGTCACGTCGGGCGTATCACCACGTGCCGGCGCTGGTCCTCCCCTTCGGAGCTCGTCGCGACCCCGTCGATCTCCGACACGGTGTCGTGCACGACCTTGCGGTCGGCGGCGGACATCGGCTCGAGTGCCTTGGCCACCCCGCTGGCGCGGACATCCTCCGCGAGCTTCGCGGCGAAGTTGCTCAGCGCCTCGCGGCGGCGCCTGCGGTAGCCGCCGACATCGACGTGGATCCGGGCGCCGAAGCCGCCGGCTCGAACCAGCACCGCCGTCCGGACCAGTTCCTCGACGGCCGCAAGCGTCGCGCCCTTCGGCCCGACGAGGACACCGAGGTTGTCGCCCTCGATGTCGATGGCGATGTCGTCGTCCTCCAAGTGCGCGTCGATCCTGGCCTCGACCCCGAAGGCATCGAGCAGGCCCTCGGCGAAGTCCTTCGCCTCGGCCATCTGCTCATCGACCGAAATCGTCACATCTGCCATCTGGGGTCCTCCGTCGTTCGCTCCGCCCCGGTCCCGGGTCGGTGCGGGGGTTTGATCGATCTGCGGTGCCGCGTCGCTCGCCCCGTCGGGGCGCCGGCGTGAGCGGCGCCGCCCCGTACCGGTCGACTCCCGTCCGGGACCCTTGGCACCCGAGCTTCCTCCGGAGGCCGCCAACGCGGTGTTCTCGCCGGCGGGCTGGGGTGGGCTCGACTGTCCGGTCTTCGGCCGCGAACCCCCGGCGCCGCCGCGGCGCTGCTCGGTTCGCTTGCGTCGCCGTTTGTCCTGGGGCTTCTCCCGCGACATCGGGCGCACCCGGGCGCGGATCCGTGCTTCTGCGCGCCCGATGCCCAAGAACCCGCCGCGCGGCTCTTCGAGCACCTCGTACTCCAGCTCGGTCTCGTGGACGCCGAGCGTGTCGAGGGCGAGCTCCTTCGCCTCGTCGACCGTGCGTCCGGTCACCTCGATCCAGTCCATCGAACTCGTCGTCCTCAGCGCTTCCGCTTCTTCTTCGGGCGCGCTCCCTGCGGGGTGACGCGTCCCGACGCCGGCTTGGGTTTCGTCGGTTCGCGACGAGGAGCGCCCGGACGCGCCGTCGAGGCGCGCGGCGTGGGCTTGCCGTTCTTCTTCTTCGAGCGTTCCTTGGCCTGATCGGTCATGATCGCCTTGTACTCGGGATCGTCGTAGAACTTGTTCAGCACGAGCTGTTGCTGCCCGATCCGCCAGAGGCTGCTCGTCAACCAGTACAAGGGCAGTCCGGCCGGGACATTGATGCTGAACACACCGATCATGACGGGCGCGATGTTCGTCATGATCTTCATCTGTTGGGTGATCGCGTCGCTCCCCGCCGTGCTCTTCTGCCGTTGGATCGTTTGGTACGACTGGTACCAGCTTGCGACCACGACGAGCGCGACGAGGATCAGGAGTGGAATCGTCACCTTGTCAGCGAGCGAGGTGAACAGGTCGATACCGAGGAACGAGGCCTTCGGCTTGGCGGGGCAGTTGCCATCGGCCCCGCACAACCTCACGAACAGATCGTCGAAGCGGTCTCCGACCTTCGGGATCTGTTTTTCGGGGTGCCGGAACACCGAGAACAGGGCAAACAGCACGGGCATCTGGGCGAGCAACGGCAGACACCCCGAGAGCGGGTTGATCTTGTTCTCCTGATAGAATTTGAGCACTTCTTCGTTTTGCTTCTGTTTGTCGTCTTTATACTCTTGTTGCAACTTCTTGATCTGCGGGGCGATCTTTTGCATCGCGATCATCGATCGGACTTGCTTCGCCGTCAGCGGGAAGAGCGCGAGCATGACCAGGCACGTCAACAAGATGATCGACACGCCGAGGCTGTGGCCGGGGATCAGCGAGTAGAGCGCTGCCAGCAGCCAACCAATCGCCTTGTTGATCGGATCCAGTGGGTTCGCGGCGAGCATCATGGGCCCTGACTCAAGGGAGTGGGACTCGAGGGAGTGGCGCGATCACCGGGTCGTAGCCGTGGCCACCACCCGGCCGGCAGCGGCTCACCCGGCGCAGTGCCAGCCAGACGCCCCGCGCCGGACCGTGCGCCTCGATAGCCGTCACGGCGTACTCCGAGCAGCTCGGGTGGAACCGGCACACCGGTGGCCGGCGCACAGAGAACGCTCGGTACCAGCCAAGGAGACCGAGGAGCAAGCGCTTCATCGAACCGCGCCGGATCGTATTTCGTGCCCGGACCTTTGGAGGCCCGATCGGATTTGGAGGCCCGTTCGGATTTGGAGGATCGCGGCGCGGCCGTCGCGGCGCAGGGTTCGGTAGGGGACCGAACCGGCTCCCGGCCTGGCAACGAACAGGTATGTACCGCCCATGACGAGCTCCGAGGACGCTTCGCGAACCACCGCGCGGAGTTGTCGCCTCACGCGGTTACGTGTCACCGCCGGACCGACCTGCCGGCCAACGGAGTAGGCGACCTGCGGGGGGATCGCTGGATCATCGGACATGACGAAGCTGACCACCAGGAAGTTGTGCCGCCGACGAGGGGCTCGCGCCAGTCGCACGAACTCCGACTTCGTGCGAACGCGCCAGATCAGGCCGACAGGCGGCTTCGGCCCCTGCCCCTGCGGCGACGCAGCGCCGCTCGTCCGGCGCGGGTCCGCATCCGCAACCGGAACCCGTGCTTGCGCTTGCGCTTGCGGTTGTTGGGCTGGAACGTGCGCTTCACCCATGGCCTCCTCGAACGCTCCGGTCCCGCTCACGCGTCCGAACCGGTGCACCGGTGCTGTGCGGCGGGTCTCCGGGTGAGCAGCTGGCGGCGGCGGGGCCGGCGGCTGCCCGGAACCGGGCGAGTCTAGAACCCGCACGGGTGCACGACCAACCAGCCCCCTGCCGGGTCTCCCCCGGCCAGGGCGCCCGCTGCCAGGGCGGTTGTCGGGTTCTCCACACGCTGCTACGTTGCCGCGCCCGCCATCCGGACGAGCGACCCGGACGGCCGGGATCCCGCACAACAGCCCGCCGGGAGCGAGCGGGCCCGCGCGTCGCTCCGAGATTCGGCGAGGGGCGGTACCGACCGGGTGCCTCCGCTTTCCACACGTGTGGACGGAACTGTGGACAACTCGGTGACGCAGGAGGCCATCGCGGCCGCGGAGGAACTCTGGAGCCGGGTCGGCGCCGCCGTTCGAGCCCAACTCTCCGAGGCGACGTGGCGCACCTGGTTCGACAGCGTGCACGCTGTCGACCTCGATGAGGAGCACCTCGTGCTCGCAGCGCCCAGCAGCATCGCCGCTGGTCGGGTCAGGACCCACTACCACGCCCTCATCGTCGACGCTGCCCGCGCGCTCACCGGCGCCTTGCTCGATGTCGACGTCGTCGTGGAGACCCCGCCGATCCAGGTCGAGTACGAGATCGACCTTTCCGGACCAACGCGTGACGGATCAACGCGCGAGATCGATCTCGCGACCGCGGAGCGGATCACCGAACCCGAGACCTTGGCCTGGAGCCCAGGCTCTCTCAACGCCCGCTACACCTTCGAGCAGTTCGTCATCGGGTCGTCGAACCGGTTCGCCCACGCCGCTGCGCTCTCGGTCGCCGAGAGCCCCGCCCGCAGTTACAACCCGCTCTTCATCTACGGCCCTGCTGGCTTGGGAAAGACCCACCTGTTGCACGCCATCGGCCACCACGTCCGGCAGCTCTTCACGACGAAACGCGTCCGGTATGTGTCCACCGAGACGATGATGAACGAGTTCATCGACGCCATGCGGGTGAAGGCGATGCCAACGTTCAAACGCCGGTACCGCGAGGTCGACGTGCTTCTGATCGACGACATTCAGTTCCTGGAACGCACCGAGCAACTACAGGAGGAGTTCTTCCACACGTTCAACGACCTGCACACCCGCGGCAGCCAGATCGTGATCTCGTCCGACCGGCCGCCCAAGTCGATCGCGACCATCGAGGATCGGCTTCGCAGCCGCTTCGAGTGGGGGCTCATCACCGACATCCAGCCGCCCGAGTTCGAGACAAGGCTCGCCATTCTTCGCAAGAAGGCCGAGTCCGAACAGCTCCAAGGCATTCCCCCCGAGGTCCTCGCGTTCATCGGTGAGCACGTCACCGACAACGTTCGCGAGCTCGAGGGCTCACTGCACCGGATCGCGGCCTACTCGTCGCTCAACCGGATCCAGCTCGACGAGGAGGTGGCGCGCACGGTGCTCGCCGATCTGCTTCCGGCGACGCGACCACGTCCGATCACCCCCGATCTCATCCTCAGTGAGACCTCCGCCATGTTCGAGTTCTCGATCGAGGAGCTGAAGGGAACGAGCCGTCGACGTCCCCTCGTCACGGCGCGTCAGGTCGGTATGTACGTGTTCCGGGAGCTCACCGACTACAGCTACCCGCGGATCGCCGACGTCTTCGGTGGTCGCGACCACACGACGGTCATGTACGCGTGCGACAAGGTGCGGGCCCAGATGGCCGAGAAGCGCGCGGTCTACGACCAGGTCGCCGAGCTCATCAGCCGCATCAAGCACGGCAACAAGGACCTGCCGAAACCGAGCAGTGGATAACCCTGTGGAAAGGTGGGGAGAACCCTGCTGAGAACCTTCGGAGGAGTGTGAACGACCGATACGGTGCACACCGGACGTCTGTGATCGCTGGGGACGGCTGGGGACACCGTGGGGACGACGATCGCGGGGTTGATCGGCCGCGACGAGTGGCTGTCCACAATCCACAGCACCAACGACGACAACAATTAGAAGTACAAGGAGCCAGTGGTGAAGTTCCGCTGTGAACGCGACACCCTCACCGACGCGGTGGCGACCGCCCAGCGTGCGGTCGCAAGCCGGACGGGAGCGCCTCCGGTGCTGTCGGATCTGCGCATCACGGCAACCGCGGACGGCATCGAGCTGGTCGGATCCGACCTCGAGATCACGAACCGGGTCAAGGCACCGGCCGAGGTCGAACGTACCGGGGTTGCCGTGGTCCCCAAGATTCTGGGCGAGGTCGTTCGCAAGCTGAAGGGTGCGATCACCATCGAGGTCGACGACGACGAGGCGACGATCACGAGCGATGGTTTCACGACGACGCTGCGGTTGAAGCAAGCCGACGAGTACCCGCGGATCGCGGCGAGCGACGGGGCCGGCGTGACCGTCGACGCCAAGACGTTCGCCGCCGCTGTGAAGCAGGTTGTCCGGGCGGCGTCGAAGGACGATCTCCGGCCGATTCTCACTGGGGTCCTGCTCACAACGACCGGCGGCGGGCTCCGTCTTGTCGCGACCGATTCCTACCGGCTTGCCGTCCGCGACTTGGTGGGCGTCGATCTGCTCGATGCACGACAGAAGGTGCTCGTCGCTGCGAAAGGTCTTGCCGAGATCCAACGGCTCGTGGAAGGGCTCAAGGACAAGGGACCCGCCGAGTCCGAGCAGCTCACGGTCGTGCTCGGTGATCGTGACGTCGTGTTCCGCGCCGGGCGGGCCGAGGTCACCGCTCGTCTCATCGAAGGCGATTTTCCGAACTACGAGCAATTGATTCCATCCGGCTATCCGAACCGACTGGTGGTCAACCGGGTCGCATTGCGAGAGGCGGTCGAGCGAGTGATGATCGTCGGCCAGGGTCGCGACAACGCGGCCGTGAAGTTGACGATGAAGCCAGACGGCCTCGGGCTCTCGATGAACGCCCAGGATGTCGGCTCGTCGCACGATTCGATCGAGGCCAAGTACGAGGGAGCCGAGCTCGTCGTCGCGTTCAACCCCCAGTTCCTGCTCGACGGGATCGACGCCGTCGACGTCGATGAGGTCGCGCTCGAGACGATCGACAACCTCAAACCGGCGACGCTCCGGGCTGCGGAGGGCGGCGACTTCCTGTACTTGCTCATGCCCGTCCGTACGTCGTGAGGTGACCCGGCCGAAGGTGTCGAGCTGGTCGAGCCCCGACTCCGGCACGGTCACGCCCGGCACGGTCACAGTCGCGCGCCTGTGGCTCACCGACTTCCGTGCCGTCGAGACGCTCGACCTGACGCTCTCCGGGGGTCTCACGGTCTTCGTGGGCGCCAACGCGCAGGGCAAGACGACGTTGCTCGAAGCGGTCGCCTGGGTCGCGCGGGCAAGGAGCTTTCGCGGGGTCCCTGATGCCGCTCTCGTGCGGGCCGGCCAGGAGCAGTCGGTGCTCCGCGCCGAGGTCCGCCACGACGAACGTGAACAGCTGTTCGAAGCCGAGATCCGCGCGACGGGCAGGAACCGGGTCCAGCTGAACCACACGGCCATTGCACGCACCCGCGACCTGCACGGGTTGTTGCGTGTCAGCGTCTTCGCGCCCGACGACCTCCAACTGGTGAAGGGTGGCCCCGCCCATCGACGCGACTACCTGGACGAGTTGCTCAGCGCGCTGGCCCGTCGGTACGACGCTGCGGCCGCCGACTTCGAGCGGGTCCTGCGACAACGCAATGCCCTCCTACGAAGGGGTCTGCGTCACGTGACGGATCGGGCGACGCTCGAGGTGTTCGACGACCAGCTCGTTGCCGCGGCGAGCGAGGTCGTCCGTGGGCGAATGAAGCTCCTCGATCGACTCGCGCCGACCATCGAGCGCGCGTACCAGATCCTCGGAGGACCAGCGGTCGAGATCGGGGCGAACTATCGCGCCGAGTGGTCGTCGGATCCCGTCGACGAGTCGGCGGCGACGATCGAGGAACTGCTCGTGTCAGCATTGGCAACGGCCCGGGACCGCGAGTTGGAGCGCGGGGTCACCCTCGTCGGACCCCACCGCGACGAGCTGCAACTACGGATCAACGGGCTCGATGCGCGCACCCATGCATCACAGGGCGAGCAACGTACGCTCGCGCTGGCCTTGCGTCTCGCCGGCCACGAGGTGGTCGCTGGCATCACGGGCACGAGACCCGTTCTGCTCCTCGACGACGTGTTCAGCGAGCTCGACCCGGCGCGCGCCGAAGCCCTCGTCGCGTCGTTGCCGGCGTGTCAGACGCTGTTGACGACCGCGGGCGCGATCCCGGCGTCGGTGCGCCCCGACCGGACTCTTCGAGTCGATCGCGCGCAGGTTCTCGAATGAGCGGTGCGCGTCGGGAGCGCGACGACCCGATCGCGTTGCGAGCGGCGATCGATGCGGTGGCGAGCGAGCTCGGCGCGGCACCAACCGGCGACCTCGACGCCGTTGCTGAGCGGCTGTTCGAGACCGTAGGGCCTGCCTTGGGAGGCAGCCTCGAGGTCACGTCGCTCGTCGGCCGCCGCCTCACGGTTGTGGCAGCCGACGGCCGCGTGGCGAGCGACCTGCGCTACCGCGCGGACGAGCTCACGGCTGCGTTCGCCAGCCCTCCGACGGCGGGCATGGTCGACCGGATCAGGGTGGTCGTTCGACGCGCTCGTTGAGCCGGTTTCGTCCCATCCCTCTGGTAGGATGGAGCCAGCCCGGAAAGCGCCTCTGACCAGGACTTTTGTTCTCTGAAGCTGCGCGATCTTGCCCGGCAGACGGTAGGGCAGCGCAGGGCTCGGACAGCGACCCAAACGAGACAGCGAGAAACAACGAGAAGGGGCTCGTCGTGGCGTACGCCGCCAAGGACATCACGGTGCTCAAGGGGCTGGAACCGGTCCGCGAGCGCCCGGGGATGTACATCGGTTCGACGGGTCCGTCAGGGCTCCACCACCTGGTGTACGAGGTGGTCGACAACGCGGTCGACGAGGCCCTTGCCGGCTATTGCACGCGGGTAGGGGTAACCCTTCTCGCGTACGGCGGGTGCCGGGTCGACGACGACGGTCGCGGGATTCCCGTCGACGAGCACCCCGAATACCCCGGCCGGTCTGCGGCCGAGATCGTGCTGACCACCCTCCACGCCGGCGGCAAGTTCGGCGGCGAGGGCTACAAGATCTCCGGCGGTCTGCACGGTGTCGGGGTCTCGGTCGTCAACGCGCTCTCGACACGGCTCGACCTCGAGATCCACCGCGACGGCGCGCACTGGGAGATGACCTTCACCGACGGCGGCGTGCCGCAAGGCGCGCTGACGCACGTCGGGCGCAGCGACCGGCATGGCACGATCGTCACGTTCTGGCCGGACGCCGACGTCTTCGACGAGGTCGAGTTCCGGGCGCAGACGCTGCTCGAGCGCCTGAGGGAGATGGCCTTCCTCAACCGCGGTCTCGAGATCGTCTTCCGCGACGAGCGACCGGCCGAACCGGTCGAGCAGGTCTTCAAGTTCGACGGTGGCATCGTCGACTTCGTACGTCATCTCAATGCCAGCAAGGAACCGTTGTTCGCCGAGGTCGTGAGCTTCGGCGAGGCCTTCGAGACCAGCGAGGTCGAGGTCGCGATGCAGTGGAACTCCGGATACCACGAGGGCATCCACAGCTTCGCGAACAACATCGCGACCACCGAGGGCGGGATGCACGAGGAGGGCTTCAAGAAAGCGCTCACGAACGCGGTCAACAAATACGCGCGAGCGAAGGGCTTCCTGAAGGAAAAAGACGACAACCTGCTCGGCGAAGACATCCGCGAAGGGCTCACGGCGATCGTCTCCGTGAAGCTGCGCGTACCGCAGTTCGAAGGTCAGACCAAGACGAAGCTGGGCAACACCGAGATGCGCTCCCTCACCGAGCGCGTGACCAACGAGAAGCTCGGCGACTGGCTCGAGGAACACCCGAGCGAGGGCAAGCACATCGCTGGCAAGGCGATGCAGGCTGCGCGGGCGCGCGTCGCTGCCCGCCAGGCACGCGACCTCACCCGCCGGAAGTCGCTGCTCGAGTCCGGCGGGATGCCGGGCAAGCTCGCCGACTGCGCTTCACGCAACCCGGAGGAAGCCGAGCTGTTCATCGTCGAGGGCGACAGCGCGGGCGGTTCTGCCAAACGTGCCCGCCTGCCCGAGATCCAGGCGATCCTCCCGATCCGCGGCAAGATCCTCAACGTCGAACGGGCTCGGCTCGACAAGACGCTCAAGAACGAGGAGATCCAGGCGCTCATCTCGGCGGTCGGTGCCGGTATCGGCGAAGACTTCGACGTCACGAAGTGCCGGTACCACAAGATCCTGATCCTCGCCGACGCCGACGTCGACGGCGCGCACATCCGCACGTTGCTGCTCACCTTCTTCTACCGGCACATGCCAGAGCTGTTCATGCGCGGGTACGTCTACATCGCCCAGCCCCCGCTCTTCCGCGCCGACATCGGCAAGGAACGCCACTATCTCAAGGACGACGCCTCGCTCCGCGCCTTCGAGGCCGAGCACGCGGGCCGCAAGGTCGAGGTGAGCCGGTTCAAGGGCCTGGGTGAGATGGATTGGCAGGAGCTCGGCGTCACCACGATGGCGCCGGCGACGCGTTCGTTGCTCCAGGTGTCGGTCGACGACGCGGCGATCGCCGACGAGGTCTTCTCGACACTCATGGGCGACGATGTGCCGTCGCGCCGAACCTTCATCCAGGAGAACGCGCACGACGTGCGCTTCCTCGACATCTGAACCGACCAGACGCGCGCGTGCCAGACGCGCGTGACAGGAGCACCCGATGCCCGACGACGTCGTCGCCGAACCACCTTCGATCAGCGTCGAGCCGATCGAGATCCAAGAGGAGATGGAACGCTCGTTCCTCGACTACGCGATGTCCGTCATCACCGCGCGCGCCCTCCCCGACGCGCGCGACGGTCTGAAGCCCGTGCACCGGAGGATCCTCTACGGTATGTTCGAGCAGGGGATGCGACCCGATCGCCAGCACAAGAAGTGTGCGAACGCTGTCGGTCAGGTGATGGCCTTCTACCACCCGCACGGCGACGGCGCGATCTACGACGCGCTCGCGCGAATGGCGCAAGATTTCTCGCTGCGCTACCCGCTCATCGACGGCCACGGCAATTTCGGGTCACCCGATCCGAACGATCGCCCTGCTGCGTCGCGCTACACGGAGGCCCGCCTCGCGCCGTTGGCGATGCGGCTCCTCGGTGAGATCGACGAGAACACCGTCGACATGCAAGCCACATACGACGGCAGCACCGACGAGCCGGTCGTGCTGCCCGCCCGGTTCCCGAACCTGCTGGTCAACGGCGGCGGCGGGATCGCGGTCGGCATGGCGACCAACATCCCGCCGCACAATCTGAGCGAGGTCGTCGACGCCACGGTGTACCTGATCGATCACCCCGAAGCGACCGTCGCCGACCTCATGAACTTCGTCAAGGGTCCCGACTTCCCGACCGGCGCACTCATCCTCGGACGCAACGGGATCCACGAGATGTACACGACGGGACGCGGGTCGGTGAAGATGCGGGCGGTCGCCGAGATCGAGGAGGGCCGCAACAACACGCAACGCATCGTCGTCACCGAGATCCCGTACCAGACCTCGGCCGAGGTGATCGGCCAGAAGATCGCGGAGCTGGTCAACGAGCGACGCATCGAAGGCATCCGCGACGTTCGCAACGAGAGTGCCGGCGACTCGATCAGGCTCGTCGTCGAGCTGAAGCGCGACGCGAACGCGCAGGTCGTGCTCAACCAGCTCTACAAGAACACGCCGATGCAGTCGAACTTCGCTGCGCACCTGCTCGCGCTCGTCGACGGCGTCCCGCGGATGTTGAACCTCCACAACGCGTTGGAGGTGTACGTCGCCCACCAGGTCGAGGTGATCACGCGCCGGTCGGAGTTCCGGCTCGACAAGTACCAGAAGCGCGCCCACATCGTCGACGGGCTGCTCCGCGCGCTCGACGTGATCGACGCGATCATCCAGCTGATCCGGGGCAGCGAGGACTCTGCCGCCGCGCGCGATGGCCTGATGGTCGAACCGTTCTCGTTCAGCGAGACACAAGCGCAGCACATTCTCGACATGCCGCTGCGCCGGCTCGCGCAGCTCGAGGCGCAGAAGCTGCGCGACGAGTCCGAAGAGCTGCGGGGTCTGATCGCAGAGCTCGAGGCCATCCTTGCCGACGAGGCGAAGCTGCGCTGCGTGATCAAGGCCGAGCTGCTCGAGGTGCGCGAGGAGTTCGGCGGCGAGCGGCGCAGCGTGCTCATGCACGACCCGGGCGAGATCGAGAGCCTCGACCTCATCGACGACGAAGAGGTCGTGATGGTGCTCTCGAAGAACGGGTACGTGAAGACGGTCAAGGCCGACCAGTTCCGCACGCAGGGCCGCGGCGGCAAGGGCATCACCGGAGCGAAGCTGCGCGACGAGGACTATGTCGAGCACCTCCTCACCACGACGGCGCACAGCTACCTGTTGTTCTTCTCGAACCGCGGCCGCGTCTACCGGATCCGCGCGCACGAGATCCCGATGAAGGACCGCACCGCGCGCGGTACGGCGCTCGTGAACCTGGTCGCTCTCCAGCCCGAGGAGCGGATCGAGGCGGTCATCGACACGCGTACGTACGAGGACGGCGCGTACCTGTTCTTCTCGACCCGCAACGGCACGGTCAAGAAGACGCGGATGAGCGAGTACGACAGCAGCCGCCGCGACGGCCTGATCGCGATCAACCTGAACGAAGGTGACGAGCTGGTCCGTGTGATCCAGACGAACGGCGACGACGATGTCTTCATGGTGTCGAAACAGGGAATGACGATCCGGTTCCACGAGGCCGACGTTCGGGCGATGGGCCGAGCGGCGGCCGGGGTCCGCGGGATGAAGCTCAAGAACCGCCAAGATGGTGTGGTGAGCTGCGATGTCGCTCGCGACGATGCCGTGCTGCTGTTCGTCAGCTCGAGCGGGCATGGCAAGCGGACGCGCCTCGACGCGTTCAACCGCCAGGGCCGCGGCGGGCAAGGCGTGCGCGGGATGCGGATCACCGAGGCGCGCGGCGAGGTCGTCTCCGCGTTCACGGTCTCCGACGACGAGGAGATCCTCGTGTTCAGCTCGGGCGGTCGGATCGTGCGCATGCCGGTCGATGAGATCTCCGTGCAGGGCCGCGATGCGACGGGAGTCAGGGTCGCGCGACTCGGCGACGGCGAAACCGTCGTTGCGATCGCGCGGGTGCTCGAGGTCGCAGACGAGGAAGACGGCGAGGTGGCCTGATGGCGAAGGCCCGCGCAGCGTTGGAGCCCGGCCCGCTCGCGCGCCGCCGCGCGCTCCGACCCGGGCGCAGCCTCCTCAAGGCGAAGCCCGCCCGCTCCAGCGTCACGACCCGACCCGTCGAGCGCCGCTACCGGCAAACCGTTCGTCGCGTCGACCTCTGGTCGGTCCTCAAGGTGGCGGTGTGCTTCTACCTCTGCGCGCTCGTCGTGGCGCTCGGTGCGAGCGTCGTGCTGTGGACGCTCGCTCGCGGAGCCGGAGCGATCGACAACGTCGAGGGATTCATGGACGATCTCGGCTTCCAGGACTTCGAGTTCCTGTCGTGGCGGATCCTGCGCGCCGCGACGCTGATCGGACTCGTCGTGAGCGCGCTCGCGACGATCCTCACCGTGCTGGCGGCTGCGTTCTACAACCTGTTCTCCGAGCTGGTCGGCGGGATCGAGATCACCGTCGTCGAAGAGGAGTAGCTGCGCTAGCCTGCCCCTCCGCATTTGGGGCTATAGCTCAGTCGGTTAGAGCGCATCCCTGATAAGGATGAGGTCGTAAGTTCGATTCTTACTAGCCCCACTCATATCGCCCCTGGTCAGAGCCGGTACCGCAGGTTGCGGAGGCCGGCTCGCATAGCGCTCAGGGCCATTCTTCGCGCGTTCTTCGCGCGGGAAGGCGAGCACGACCGCGTCGCGAGCGCTCTGCGCGCCCGCGCGCCCGAGGTCGTCGAGCGCGTTCGTGACGCGCTCCTCGGCGTGCGGCAACAGGTGGCCGTACCGGTCGAGCACCACCGGCCGAGCTCCGCGACGGCGACACCGCGATGGCGTTCGGGATCCTCGCCGCCCACGGCCGCGTCCACGACCATCCGACCAAGGCCGACGCCCGCGCCGAGATGGTCGAACAATGGCGCGACCGAATCTTCGACGGCGACAGCGTGTTCATGCTCGCCGCCCGCCGCGACGACGTCACCGCCCTCAACCACCAAGCCCGCGCCGCACTCCGAGCCGCCGGCGGCCTCGGCCCCGACGCACTTCTCGTCGACGGGCGCGCGTTCGCGGTTGGTGACTGGGTCATGAGCCTCACCAACGACTACCGCCTCGGCGTCCTCAACGGTCAACGCGGCACCATCGACCACATCGACCCGACCCGACGATCCGCGACCGTGACATTCGACGACGACACCACCAAGACGATCCCCGCGAGCTACCTCGACGCGGGCGGGCTCGACCACGCCTACGCCCTCACCATCCACAAGGCCCAAGGACAAACCTGCGACCACGCCTACGTCCTCGGCGACGACCACCTCTACCGAGAAGCCGGCTACAGCGCCCTCACCCGCGGCCGCCACGAAAACCACCTCTACACCGCCCAGACCGAGCTCGACACCGAAGCCCACAGCGATCCCGAACCCGAAGACGGCTACGCGAGCGTGCTCCGCTCGCTCGACCGCTCCCGCCAACAGAGCTCGCAATCAAGCAGATCCTCGAGCGCGAACTTGGGATTCCGCGAAGCTCGGCCTGCATCGAGCACGACCTTGACGCCGGCATCGAGTTGTGAGCACGCGAACGCTATAACACATGTGTTATAGTTCTTCGGTGTGGACGGTGGCGTTCCACCCCGAAGCAGAAGCCGAACTCGATGCCCTACCCGTCAAAGAACGGATCGCAGTGATGCACGCGGTCGAGAAACTCGTGGCAGTCGGCCCGCGTTGCCGTTCCCACACCAGAGCAACGTCAAAGGTGCAGAGAAGCTCCGCGAGCTTCGGCCCCGAGGCGGTCGGAGTCCGTGGCGCCCGCTGTACGGACGAGTGAAAGACACCTTCGTGATCGCAGCCGTCGGGCCGGAGGCTCTCATCGACGCACGCGGGTTCCGCCGAGCCGTCGCTGCCGCGACGAAGCGCCTCAGCGAGATCGAGGAGTGAGGAGGTCGACGTGAAACTGCAGAAGATGCGCGGCAGCGACAAGGTGGTCGCTCGTCAGCGCAAGGACCCGAAGTTTCGAGCGGAGTGGGAGCGGACCGCGGTGGCGCGCGCCGTCGCGGCTCGGCTCGTCGAGTACCGCGTCGAGCACGCCCTCTCTCAAACCGCGTTGGCGCGCCAACTCGGGATGAAGCAGCCGGCCGTCGCGCGTCTCGAAGCCGGCGAACACAACCCGTCCTTCGACACGCTCGCGCGCCTCTCGAGCGCGCTCGGGATCGAGTTCCACATCGCCGTCACCCCCGACGGCGTAGCGATCTGACCCTCTCCTGCGGCAACGTCCAGACGGATTCAATGCCGTGAGCGGGCGGGGCGATCCGGGCTCGCCCTCTTCGTCGATCTGTGCGGCCTGAGCGAGTGGCATAACGCGCCCCTACCGGGCATTATGGGCGGGTTGGCGCCAGCAAGCTCGGAGTCGTGGGCCGCCTGATCGCGCGCCTTCGAGCCGGCGTTCTGGGTACCCGTCGGGATCGTGCTCGCGCTGGTGCCAGCGGCTGCACGTGGCGCGCTTCGACCGAGTCGATCAGTCTGCTGGCGAGCGGAACACGAAACGCATGATCGGGCGTGACGGTTCGTGTCGGGCGACGGTTGTGAAGCCTGCGCGTTCGAATGTCGTGAAGTAGCCCGTGTGTGACGCGCTGGGCGTCAACTCGGCATCGAGCGGATACGCCTCGACGGCGACCGCTCCGGCGCGTCGAGCGGTTACGAGAGCCGCTTCGATCAGCGCCGAGGTGACACGTCGGCGTCGGTAGCCCTTGCGGATGTAGAAGCACGAGATCGACCACACCGGCTTGTCGTCAACGCGTGCGAGTCGCCTCGTTCGGTCGAGCGCCGGTAGGGCGTCGCGAGGCGTGACCTGGCACCAACCGACGGCGATGTCGTCGTCGAACGCGAGCAGTCCTGGCGGAGGACCCGCAGACACGACCTTGTGGAAGGACTCCTTGTTGGCGTCGGGTGAGCGGCTTCGGTACGTGCTGCCGATCCGCCAGTACATGCACCAACAGCGGCCCACTGGACCGGTGGTCGCAAAGAGGTCCTCCAGCGCCAGCCACAGATCTTCGGTGAGTTCTCGCACGACGAGTTCCATGACACCTCCAGTGCCGACGCCATCATTACTCGGTTCGGTGCACTGCAAGGCGTACAAGTTCGCATACGTTCAATCGGGACCGAACGTCGTTCGGTCAGGTCGATCCTCTGGCGCGCCGGCCCGCAATCGATGTCCTCGAAGTGTCGATCAGGGACGCTCGCGACCGCGACCAACGGGCTGTCCGACACGCCGGACCACCCGTCCCCGAGCTGCCGATCCGCGCCTAGGTCAGGTTGGGGGTATACACCGGTGTGCGGGTGCGCGGCCACGGGTCAGGATGGTCGTGATGGGTTCGGATCGGACCGCTCATGGCTGACGCGCGAAACGCGCGGCGCGTGGGTTCGCTCATCGGCGCGGTCGTGCTCGCCGCGGCGGTCGGTGTCATCGCATACGCGTGGCGTCAGAATTCGCAGACTTGGGACGGACTTCGGAAACAAGCGGAGCGCTTCGAGCCGCCGACGGGCTGGACATCGATCGGTCAAGCGAAACAAGGTTCCGGCGGCTGCTTCATTTCGTGCGACTCACCGCGCGTGACGATCGTGTATCGCACCACCGCCAATGCCAAGGCTGGGTGCGAACAGATTCGCGCTGCAGTCGAGCGCCAGGTCGGTCCAGTCACAACGCAGCCGTACTGGGGGTGGTGCGGCTGGCGAGCGCACGCGTCCGCGGTCGGCGGCCGCGCGTTCGTCACGGCCGGAGCGGAGCCGGCGAGCGTTCTGCGAGGTGAGTTCGCTCCATTCTGGACGCGCAGAATTCCACCTACCGGCAACGGCACGTTGGTCTGGGTCGAGTTCAACAGCGGACTGGACTGAGCCGACGAGACCACCCCGATCTGCCGATCCGCGTGCCTCGACCGCCGCACTTCGCGTCGGGCAGTTTGTTCGGGTGCGAGCGACGCTGTCGAAGTGTGTAGCACCCCGGGAAGCAGCCAAAGGGGAGCGACCCTCCGGGCACAAATTCAGAGGTCGTCGCGCGGCGTCCTGCCTGGTGTTGATCCTGTCAAACTCGGCCTGCGACGACAACAGCACGCCAGGCTCTCCAAGTACTGACGCAATCACGACGGCGGAATCGTCACCGACCTCGAACAGTTCAGGTGATACTGCTGTTTGGTCGATCAAACCCGAGAACGAACCTGGCATCTCCTCGGAGTCCTTCACGGCCTACGTCACTCGGCTCGCCTGTAGCGGCGGTGCGACCGGACGCGTACTGCAGCCGACGGTGCGCCTCGGCGACACGGAGATCGTCGTGACCTTCACCGTGGAGGCCATAGCCCCCGGCGGCCACACTTGCCCGGGCAACGACGAAGTCCCGTTCATCGTCGACCTCGGCGAGGCCGTTGGAGACCGCGAACTCGTCGATGGGGCATGCCTGTCCGGCGGAGAAGCGGCCTCCACGTCGTTCTGTGCGCAGGGCGGCACACGCTGGACTCCCTAGTGCCGAACTGCCGATCGGCGCGTTCGACGTGCACCATCGCATCGGGCATTACGCGCGCCGATCGTTGGCGGAGGTGGTACTGAGCTGCTTCAAACCGAGCGGTCGCGTTCGAACCAAAAATGCTGTTGCGCGCTTCGCCTGGGCGAACCGTCCGCAGTGTCGCCGAGATAGAACTCGAACCTGACGCTGCGCGCCTCGATGTCGTATTGGGAGTGCCAGAGCGTTCTAACTGGTGGCTGTTGCAGGTCGGGATCCTCGGTGCCGCCTTGAGCGCGGACCGCTTCAAGCGCATCCCAGAGCGCGTCGGCGGAGAGGGGTGCGCGGGCGAGGCTTGCATACAGCGACCGGGAGCGCCCGTAGCTGTTGTTGGCGGCTGGATTCCCGTCGATGTCGTCGGGGATGTCGCTCGGTCGAGTGCGGCGATGCAGGAGGTGGTTCGTGACGCAGAGACCGTCAAGGTCAGCGTCGACGGCATACTCGGCGTTGTGTGTGTTGCGTTCCCAAACGAAGGCGTCGTCGTTATCTGCGATCAGGTAGTGCGCGACGGCGTACTCGTCATACTGCTTGGCCTCGTAGAGTGCCTCTCGCGCCGCTTGTGCCGTCGCGCAGGTGTCGAGCAGGTAGCGCAGGACGTGCAGTTCGTTGAGGCCAGCTTGGGGGGCAAGCGTCGGCCGCAGGGTGGTCGTCGCATCGCTCATGCTCTCGTCGTCAGCGAGCAACGCCACAGTCAGGCCGTGTTCGTTGAGTCCTTCGACGCACCCGGTGAAGTCACCCAGCGCCACCACGATCGCCGCGGCGCTGTCGTTGGGGTACGTCTCGATCACGTAGGGACGCGAACCAACTGGCTCCTCGCCCGGCTGGCATGAACCACCGAGCAACTCACTCACCGTCCGGGTCGAGAAGTCGAGGTTTCGGCCCACACTCGCACGCCCGTCGGTGTTCGCGCGACTCGGTACCCACATGGCAGAGCAGTGCACTGCGCTCGGATCTGGGAGCAGTTCGGGTTCCAGACGACTGAAGTCGAACTCGTCGTCGTCGAGATCGCGCCCGTACGCTGCCGCGACGCCCTCCATGCGTGCGTAGTGCTGCGGCCAGTTGTGTTCGAACCACCTTCGTCGAGCACGGTTGCGCGTCTGGTCAGCGGCCCGCGGAAGTGAAGCACCGGACTGCCGCGCCGTGTCGGTCAACACCCGACCAACCTCCCGGTTGCTGCCGCGTACCAGAAGGTGGTGGACGACCATGAAGTCGTGACCACCGCCAGCGACGACCTCCGAGTGACTTGTGATTGACACTTCACCTCCTACGCGCATGCCCGAGGCAGTGGTTCACCGAACTCTGGACCGGCGTGGGCGCGAGCGTCAACAGTTACAGCGGACACACCGAATTGTCCGGCGCGCCATATCTGCCGCTCGGCGCTCGCGTTGCGTCGAACTCATCGGACAATCCGCTCGGCACCTCTGGCACACTCTGCTCCATGAACGGTGCGTCTCGAACGATCGGCCGCCGCGTTCTCGTCGACGGGATGATGGGGTCCGGGAAGAGCACGTTCGCACGTGCGCTCGGGGCAAGGACTGGTTTGCCGGTGATTCACCTCGACCTCCACTACTGGAAGCCGGGCTGGGTGAGGCCGTCCGACGACGAGTGGCGCGAACGACAACGGACTCTGCTCGCTGGCGGGGCTTGGATCATCGACGGCAACTACAACGAGACGCTTCCGCTAAGGCTCGAACGCGCGGAAACCGTCGTCTTCCTTGACACTCCTTGGTGGTTGTGCGCGAGTCGCGCGTTTGTGCGAGGGCTTCGCAAACCGGGCGGCGAGATGCCCGAGGGTTGCCAGGACTCGCGCTGCCGACGCTTGCGCGACGAGTGGGGCGGTGTTGGGAGGATTTGGCGCAACCGCCGCTCAGAACCTGAGCGCGCACGCTCCGAGGTCTCGCGGCACGGGTCTCACACGACGGTGCAAGTGCTCTGTTCGCGGCGGGACGCGAGGGAGTTTCTCGATGCCGTCTGCCGCTAGAGAGAGCACGATCCCTCGCCCGCCGCATAGCGCCGAACTGCCGATCGGCTCGCGTTCGACGATCTGGCCGTGGGACGGACGGTGGACGTTCGGTGGCGGATGGTCGTCGGTGCGCAGTATTCGGTTAGCTGGCGCGGAAGATCGTTGTGTCGCCGTCGACGTTGAGCGCGGCGAGACCGCGTCCGTCCGGCGACCAGGCGAGAGACCCGAAGAAGTCCGTCGCGACGATGGTGGTGTCCTGGTGCTCGAGGTCAAGGATCCAGCATCCCAACTTGCCGTCGAGGGTTCTGCCGTTCCAGGCGAGTCGGGTCCCATCAGGCGAGAGGGCAGCGCCGACGACGACCGCGTCGCGGACAAGGACCTCGGCCGTCTTGGAACCGAACCGCGTGGAATAGATGTTGCCGACTGTTGGCGTCGGTGTGGAGTCGGAGCGCCGTCGCTCGCTCGGTGTGGGCGTCGCGAAGAACGCAACCGACCGCGCGTCGCGTTCCATTGAAGGGAGGAGCCTCGCAGTACCTGTTTGCGGGTCGCAGTCTTGGTTGTTCATCGTGTTGGCCGCGACGCCAAGATCCCAGCCCGTCGCAGCGTCGCCAACACGAAGACTGAGCGGTTCGAGACCGCCGCGCGTCAAGTGCACGATCGTCAAGCAGGTGTCCTCCAACGGATGGCGAAGCTCCGCGTATACCTCGCTTAGATCATGGTTCCATACGAAGTCTCGCAACAGCAGGGGATCGGTCTGGAGCTGGTCAAGCGACAGGATCGCCTCGGCGCGATTCGCGGCGAGGTCGACCGCGACGTACTCCGGATGCGCGCCGGGAACAGGTGTCGTCTGATCGAAGAAGGTGCGTCGCAGTCCGATCCTTCCATCCGGGAGTACGACCGGCGTTCCCGTGTACTCCCATCCGCTCCGTCGCCGCTCGCCCGCACTGGCGAAGATTGCCTCGTCCGGAAGCGCGACGGGGCGCTCGCGACCATCGGAAACTCGAATCGCGACCAGAGGAGGCCGGTGGTCGGCACCGACCTGAAATCCGAGCAGAGTGTCGGAGTCCCTCCAGGCAAGACCACCAACAAGTTCGAGGCCGTGCACCACCTTGTCGAGCATGAGTCGGTCCTCGGCGGGACGGTCGTCGGCGCGCTCCCGCGTCTGGGTACCACAGTTCACCACCGCGACAGCGCACACGCTGGCCACGACAGTGACCCGCCACCAAGCACTCTGAGACACCCTTGGAGACTGTCACATCCCCAGAACAACGCGCGCCCTGATCTGCCGATATCGGGTACCTCGCTCAGACGCGGTCCCGAGCGGAACGCGCGCGCATAACGCGCTCGCTCGGCGTCCGGAACCGGCGTTCTTCGCGCGGCCGCAGAGATTCGCGCTCGTCCGCCGTGTCCGTGTAGTAGTCGTGACCTGCGCCAACGTTCACGGCGGTTCGCCGATGTGCGCACCGAGCGATCTGATAAGGATGAGGTCGCTGGTTCGATTCCAGCTAGCCCCACGAACGAACGAACGAAGAACGAACGAGCGACGATGTCCGACCGACGCGCGCAGGACCGCTGGGAGTTCGATGGCGATCACCGTGCAGGTCACGTTCGACTGTGCGCAGCCGCACCAGCTCGCCAGGTTCTGGGCGGCGGCGCTGGAGTACGAATACGAACGCCACGGGGAGTTCGTGCAGTCGTTGCTCGACGCAGGCCGAATCGGCGCAGAGCACGTCATCGACGACGATGGCGAGCCGGCGTTCTCCGACGTTGCTGCCTGCCACGATCCCGACGGGCGTGGACCGAGGCTGTTCTTCCAGAAAGTGCCGGAAGCGAAGGCGACCAAGAACCGCGTCCACCTCGACCTGCACGTCGGGCCGGATCGCGTGGAGGCCGAAGCGCAACGGCTGCGAGAGCTCGGCGCCACCTTCCTTGTGGACGAGCGACGACCGCGGCTCGCTCGCGATCACGCTCGCCGATCTGGAGGGCAACGAGCTCTGCGCCGATTGACCCAACGTGCACCCGTAAGCTCCTGCCGTGAGATTGTTCCGGCGAGTCCTGGTCGTCCTCGGGATCGCCGGCGTCATCGGAGCCCTTGCCCGCTTCCGCGGCAAGGGCGGGGTGCCGACCACCAGCGGAGGGTGGCGGCAGCTGGAAGGCCCGACGTTTCGATGAGCAGCGTCTTGCTGGCTGGTCTCGGCGAGGTCGGGATCCGAGCCGCGCGCCAGCTCGTCGAGACGCCAGGGATCGAGCGGCTGCTCGTCGCGACGCGCGACGAGCGCCGGGCCGGGGAGATCTGCGCATCGCTCGGCGGCACGGCGCGGCAGGTCGCCTGGCAGCCCGGTGACGACCTGCCGGTCGGTGTCGACGCTGTCGTGTCGGCGCTGCCAGCCGAGCTCGACGCCCGCGCGGTCGACTCCGCGCTCCGCGCTGCGGTTCCTGCCGCGATCGCGGCCGATACGTCAGCGGGGCTCGAGGCGGTGCGGGCCCTCGACGGTGCGGCGGTCGACGCGGGGGTCGTCGTGGCTGCGGGGTGTGGACTCGCTCCCGGCCTGTCGTGTGTGCTCGCACGGCATGCAGCGGATCTGTTCGACTCCGTCGACGAGATCCGCATCGCCCGCTGCGGCATCGCCGGCGACGCGAGCGAGCGCGCGGTGCGCGAGGAGCTGCGACCGATCCCCGACATGGTCCGAGCCGGCAACCGCCGCCGCGGGCCACGCCTCGGCGAGCTGGTGTGGTTCCCCGAGCCGCTGGGCGCAAGGGACTGCCAGATCGTCACCGCGGGTGGTGTGCTGCTCGAGCAGGCGTTCGAGGGGCTCGACCGGCTGACGTGGTCGCTGGCCGAATCACAGCAGCGCCGGCTCGGCCTGCGACGCGGCGACCCCGACGACGGTTGGGGAGCGATCAGGGTCGAGGTGTTCGGTCGCCGCGAGGGCGAGGCGGTGTCGGTGGTCTATGGCGTCGTCGATCGAACAGCCCTCGCCGCTGGTGTGGTGCTCGCCGCGACTGCGTCCCGGTTGGCGGGCCTCGGTGGCGCGCTGCGACGAGCCGCGGGGGTGCACTCCCTGGCAGCGCTCGTCGAGCCCGTCGAGTTCCTCGCCGACCTCGCGACGCGCGGCGTGCGTGCAGCGGTCTTCGAAGGCGCTCCCGCGATCTGACCCTCGACTCCATTCCTGCGTGAGAAACGGCACCCGGGCGGCGCGTTCTTCACGCAGGAACGAACGGGGCCGCCCGCGACCGACGGCGTAGGATCGAGCCGACCGCGGGGACGTAGCTCAGCTGGCGAGAGCACCTGCTTTGCAAGCAGGGGGTCGTGGGTTCGAGTCCCATCGTCTCCACCACGCGTCACTCCGCTCGCAGATCGATCGCGGCGGGCGTGCGGCCGGCAGCTCGACCGGGGGCCGCAGCCACGAGGTTGCAGAGGACCACGGCGGCGGCGATCAACGCGGTGAGTGCGACCACGGGCACCACGGGGGAGGGCACGACGAACAGCTGCTGCGCGAACAGCTGCCAGGTCCAGCCCCCCGCGATGACGCCCGTAGGGACGCCCACGATGATGCCGACCACCACCGTGATGGTCGCCTGCCACGCGACCGCCGTGGACACGTCGCGCCTCGTGAAGCCCAGCGCTTTGAGCAGGGCGAGGTCCCGACGCCGCCGCGAGGTCGACACCGTGAGCACGAGGGCCAGCGACACCAGGGCGGCAACGCCGAGGGTGCTGGCCACGAAGGCCGGTGCGGCGCCGATGTCACCGCTGTTCACGATCTCGGCCGGTCGGAGGGATCGGATGACCTCGGTCGACCCCGGGAACTCCCCGATGCCCTGCGTCTCCTCCCGCAGCCACGCCTCGATCTCCTCGGTGTCGGTCCCGTCCGCGTACCGGAGGAAGATGGCGGGCGGCCCGAAGGTGTTGGTGAACGCTCCGGGAACCAGCTCGGGCGCGACCAGCGCTCCGACGCCGAGCGACGGGTGGTTCCCGTGGGTCTGCCCGACGGTGGGGAAGGTGGCCGTGCCGACGATGCGGACCTTGCTCGGACGCCCGCCCCCGTCGAGCTGCACCGCGTCACCGAGCTCCTTGCCGAGCGCGTGGAGGGTGTCCGTTCCCACGACGATCTCGTCGTCGGCGGCGACGGCGCGCCCGGTCAGGATCGGCGGCACGACGGCCGACGTCGGATCGACGCCGAGGAGCGGCACGTTCTGCCCGTCGAGATCGTCGCTGCCGAAGTACACGGCCGCCCATCCGGCGATCCGTGGATCCTCGTCGAACAGCGCGGCGGTGGCGTCGAGATCGATGGCGCCGTACCCGGAGGTGTCGAGCAGCGTGGCGTCCCAGTCCCAGCCGTAGAGGCGCGGCGTGCGCACGAGCGCGTCGAGGCTGGCGGCGAAGCACATTGCCGCGACCACCGCGGCGATGGCGAGGGCCGTACCCGCCATCGCGGATTTCACCGGCACCGTCGCGCTCCCCGTCCCCGGCTCGAGCGCGAACCGGGTGCCGACGACGACGGCCGGCCGCAGCCCGGCCGACGCCGCGACCTGCGCCGCGCGCGACGGACGCGCCACCCGAGTCCGGGCGCGAGCTTGCGTGGCGATGGCGACGATCACCACGGTGGACAGGGCCAACGTGAAGGCGGCGCCCCCCAGGCCGAGGACCGTCCAATCGACGGCGATGCCGGCATCGACCTCGATCTCGCGCACGGGACCGATCGGTGTGAACGGCGATGCCGCGGTTGCAAGGACACCGGCGAGCCCGACGCCGGCGAGCACCGGGACGCCAGCCAGCACCGCGGTGGTGCCCCACGCCGTGCGACGGCTGGCGCCGAGGGAGCGAACGATGTCGTCGTTGGCGGCCTCGCCGCGCACCTGACGCACCAGGCCCTGCCCGACCAGTGCGAGGACGGCGGCCGCGCCGGCGGCGCCGAGGATGGCAAGGGCCAGCGCGAGGGGCCGCACCGCTCGCTGGGCTCGCGCCACGTCGGCCGAGTGGACCCGGAAGACGGCCCCGGAGCCTTCTGGCAACAGGCTCACGACGCGGTCCTGGACGGCGGGGATGTCGGCATCGCCGCGTCGCAGCACCACGTGGTGCCAGACGTAGCTCGCCGCGTCGAGCTCGCGCTGCGTGAAGGCCGGCGTCAGGAGGAACCGCGGGAGGCGGTCGGACTCGTCCTGGACGACCTCGTCTGGGAACAGGGCAACGCCGACCACCGTCAGATCGAGCTCGTCGTAGGGCGGCGTCGGTGACTCGAAGAAGGCCTCGTCCTCGAGCTGCGCATCCGTGTACACGCCGACGTGCAGGGTGTCGCCGACGTCGTAGCCGTAGGTCTCGCGGGCGAACTCGTTCACGACGCACTCTTCGACGGCGTCCGGGTCGGCCAACCGGCCCGCGATGATCCCCACCCGGTCCTGGGTGAAGAACTGTCCGTCGAGAGGCTGCCGGTCACCTCCCCCGCGCCGTCGACGGGCAAGCCGTCGTCGTCGAGAGGGGCGACGTTGAAGGCCACCCAGGTCCGGGTCCGCGCGACCTCGGGGAACGCGTTGACGATGGACTGGTCCGATCCCTCGTCGGAGAAGTAGTTGATCGCCAGGTCCGACGGGTGGCCGGCATCGAGGAACCGCGGGTAGGCGGAGGCAGTACGGCGGGCACCGGCGAAGGCAGCGAGCGAGGCGCCGCCGAGCACGCCGAGCACCATCACGGTCACGAGCAGCGCCCGCCAGCGCCGTCGCAAGGCGGCTGCCACGCAGCACCGAATCACGCGCACGATCGCGGGTACCGGTCGCTAAGAGCCACGCCTGCCCCCATGCCGCCAGCCTCCCCCAGGGATCGAACCGCTGAAAGGGCGCAACGCCCCTTTCCCCAGGGGTGCCAGCCCCCCTGCGCGCCGCGACACCAGTCGTGATGAGGTCGCCTGATCAGGATGACGCCGCTGGGTTGGATTGCAGCTCGCCCCACCTTTGCGGCGGCACGCCGCACCTGCCTGCCGGTGGAGCGCGGTGGTCAGACGGTCAGCCGGAGGGACGCGGTGCGTTTGGGTTCGCTGCGGTGAGCGTGACCGTCAGTCGCCGGGGACCGTTGGCCCAGAACACAGGTACCTGTTCGCGTCGGTATTGCTCGTCGACGCAGGCGAGGTCGACGCGATCCAAGAAGACGTCGAGCGCGATGCGGCCTTCGAGTCTTGCCAGTGATGCGCCCGGACAGATGTGGGGACCGCCACCGAAAGCGAGGTGGTCCTTTGGGCTCGGGCGGTCGAGACGAAAGTTCTCGGGGTCCTCGTAGGTTCGGGTGTCGCGGTTGGCAGACGCGAGACCGAAGCCAACCTTGACGCCGGCGGGGATCGTGACACCGTCGACGGTGGTGTCGGTGAGGCAATCGCGCATCAACACGTGGATCGGCGAGTCGTGACGCAGCGATTCCTCGACCGCAGTCGGCACCAGGTTGCGCTCGGCCTGCAGTCGTGCGAGCAGTGTTGCGTCGGAGCACACCGTCTCGAGCAGGTTGGCGATCAAGTGCCGAGTCGTCTCGTTGCCGGACATGAGCAAGAACGCCAGTTGGGTGCGCATCTCGAGATCGGTGAGGCGCTCGCCGTCGACTTCGGTGTTGATGAGGCGAGTGACGAAGTCGTTGGGTGGATCGGCCGAGGCTTTGCGTTCGGCGATCATCGCGTCGAGGTAGGCCGTGAATTCGGGCGCGACCCCGGCCAAGCCCTCGCCTTCGGTGCCGTCCTCTCTGCGGTTCCTCGTCGCGTACGTCGACTGCACGACGAGGTCCGACCACTCGGCGAAGCGCGCATGGTCGTTCGGGTTGACTCCGAGGAGATGCGCGATCACCGTGGCCGGGATCGGTGTCACATACTCGGCAACCAGATCGCCACCGCCGCGCGCGACGATCCCGTCGAGCAGGTCGTTACAGAGCGACCACACGAATGGCTCGACCCGGCCGATGCGATGCTGGGCGATCGCCGAGTTGATGATCCGACGGACCTTTCCGTGACGCGGTTCGGGGATCTCGCTGATGAGTTGCTCCTCGGGCGGCACCACCACGCCCGCGGCGCGAAAGCTCGCTCGGAAAACGTCGATGCTCTTCGTAGCCGCCAGCACATCGCCGTGACGGGCAAGGAAGTATGCGCCTGACGGCGTGCACGACACCGGGCAGGCATCGCGCAAATCAGCAAGGAGGTCGTACGGCACGCCCGCCGAAGCATCGAGTGGGTCAGCAACCATCGCAGCGATGATCCCACGACCTCCAGCGAAGCGCAGATTCCGCTGACATTCCCACCGCCGGATCCAGTCGCCTTGTCTGGCCGACGTGGGGTCTGGCGCAACCTGGGGCCTCTGCCTGGATTGGGGGAACTTCGCGAGGTCCTGACGAAAGCCTGAGACGGGGCTCGCGCACACGGTCGACGCTCCGAAGGTGACCAGCCGCCAGTCGTCGATCATGAGGGCACCTGTCGTCCAGGCCGCCGCCGCCCTCACCGCCGCTGCGGGTCTTGTGCATGCGACCGCCGCCGGCACGCACGCAGGCGACACGACGCTGATCTGGCTCTTCACGCTCACGGGGATCATGCAGGCGTCGCTCGCTGTCGGGCTCGTGGCGCGTCCGACGCGTCTCGTCGTCGTGGGCAGCGCGGTCGCGAACCTCGCGGTGGCCGGTGCATGGGTCGCGTCGCGCACTGTCGGAATCGGGTTCGTCGCGTCGCTCGCCACCGTGGAGCGCGTCGGCCTGCAGGACCTCGCTGCGACGCTGCTCGAGGTCGCCGCAGCCGCGACCGCGCTGGCATCGCTCGCGGTACGCGACGCCCGATCTCGCAAGCCGCTCGCGATCCTGTCCGTCGCTGCGCTCGCAGGAGCGCTGGCGGGCATGAGCGCCCCGCACGAACACAGCAGCTCCCATGCGCATGAGCACGGCCACGAGAGTGACGCCGACAGCGCGGTCGCCGGCGAAGCGCACGACCACGCCGATCAAGGACACGACGAAACAAGCGAGCACGACGAGACCGGCGAGCACGAAGACGCGAGCGGCCTCGCGGTGGACGCGATCTTCGCCGGCGCGGACACCTCTGGAGCGACGGAGGAGGAGCTGTCGGTAGCGAAGTCGTTGATCGAGGACACGCGCACCGCGATCGCGACGCAGTTCAGCGGCGAAGCGGCGGTGATCGAGGCGGGCTACCAGTCGATCGGTGACGGCCGGCGCGACGGGTCCTTCGAGCACTTCGTCAATCACGACTACATGAACGACGGCGTCGAGCTTGATCCGGACCACATCGAGTCGCTGGTCTTCGAGGTCAGCGGGGGCGAGAAGAGGCTCGTGTCAGCCATGTACATCCTCGAGCGCGGGACCTCGATGGCGGATGTCCCAGAGCTCGCGGGTGACCTCACCACGTGGCACGACCACCAGAACCTCTGCTGGGACGACACGCGGACGGAGCTCGCGGGTGCTCTCGTCAACGGCGAGTGCATGCCGGGCGGAACCCTGCGCGAGACCGCGCCGATGCTGCACGTGTGGCTGGAAGACCACGAATGCGGTCCGTTCTCCGGTATCGAGAACCACGGCGGCGGGTGCGTTGCCGGCCATGACAACGAGCACTGATGGCTAGCTCTAGCGGGACTCCGGCTCACCGACGGTGTTGGCGATCAGGTCGGCGAACACTCGCTGGCCCTCATCGGAGAAGTGCACGCGGTCCTCTCCGATGTCGCGTTCCTCGTCGAGCGCGCCGTCGAGCGCAACGAACTCGAGGTTCGTCCACCGCCGCGCGGCTTCCTCGAGCTCGTCGTTGATCTGCGCCGGGTCGCCGGGAACTGGTGCCTGCTCCCGCACGCCGATCCAGTAGACGCGGTCGGCGGCGACGACGCGCATCAGGTCGTCGATCGTGTCGCCGATGGAGTCGCAATTGCAGTCATTGGTGCCGAGCTCGATGACGACCACCGCAGGGCGCTCATCGGAGACCAACGTGCGCATCGCCTCACGCCAGTCGATCAGTGGGTGGCCTGCGATCGGCGCCGCGGGCATGGCGCGGAACGTCGGCTGCCACCCCTTGGATTCGAGCGCGTCGACGACGGGCGTCGTGGACTGGTACAGCAGCGAATCGCCGATCAACACGATGTGATCCTCGATCCGTGGCGCGTCGGTCGTCGGCGGGCTCAGATCGCGCTCGTCCCAGTCCCAGTCGCAGCCGCCCGCCGCGAGCAGGAGCAGGGCGAGCAACGAACACGCGATGCCCGGAGGTGACAACGTGCCGCGGTCAGGTGCGCGCAACACCGATGGGGCAACTCTGGCCGGTACCGCCGAGCCCGCAGTAGCCGCCGGGGTTCTTGGCGAGGTACTGCTGGTGGTAATCCTCGGCGTAATAGAACTCCGGCGCCTCGACGATCTCGGTCGTGATCGACCGGTAGCCCGCGGCGGCGAGCACCTCACCGAACATCGTCCGGCTGCGTTCGGCAGCCTCGCGCTGTGTCTCGGAGAACCAGTAGATGCCGCTGCGATACTGCGTACCGACGTCGTTGCCCTGCCGCATCCCCTGTGTTGGATCGTGCGACTCCCAGAAGATCCGCAGCAACTGCTCATACGCGAGGACCCGAGGCTCGAACACGACGAGCACGACCTCGTTGTGGCCCGTCATCCCCGTGCACACCTCGCGGTAGGTGGGGTTCGGCGTGACCCCGCCGGCGTAGCCGACAGCGGTCGTGAACACGCCGTCGCCCGCCTCCCAGAACTTTCGCTCGGCGCCCCAGAAACAGCCGAGGCCGAACAGCGCGCGGTCGGTGCCTTCCGGCCAAGGTTCCTCGAGCGAGCTGCCCAGCACGAAGTGTCGATCCGGCACGTCGAACGGACGGTGGCCGCGGCCGGGGAGCCCGTCAGCACGCGCCGGCATCGTTGACTTGTCCTTCCCGAACAGCATGATCGTCTGTCTCCGCGGTCGTGTTGTCGTTACAGTACGCGGCGATTCGAAGCACGCGCGGTCGGGTCTCGCGCCCTGTACGCGTTCTCCTGCCACCGAATAGTCTGCCGCCGTGACGAAGCGGCGCCTCGAGGCCGTCGCCAGAAGTGGAGCCGGAGATGGCACGAGCGCCGAGCTCCTCCAATATTTCGCGATGTGCGGTGTGTGGGCGCTCAGCACCTACACGGCGTGTGACATCCGTTGCTCGTACTGCGTGACCTACGCGCAAGGCGTCTCGCGGGCGCGGGTGCCGGCAGGCGACGTCGGGCCGCTCCTCGCTGCCGAGCTCGAGCGAGTCCCTCCCGACGGCACCATCGGTGTCGGCGCCTTCATCGACGCGTACCCGTCGGTCGAGGCGGAGTGCCGCGTGACACGCGCCGCGCTCGAGGAGCTGGCCCGCCACGAGTACCGCACCGTCATCGTCACGAAAGGCGCCACGATCCAGCGTGACGTCGACGTCCTCGCGCAGATGACCGACGTGAGCGTCAACGTGTCGCTCTGCAGCCTCGACGACCGGATGCTCGCCCGGCTCGAACCGAAGGCCCCACCAGCAGGCGACCGTCTCGCCGCGATCGCTGCGCTCGCGCGAGCCGGCATCGACGTGCAGCTGCACGTGCAGCCCTGGATCCCCGGCGTCACCGACGCGGAACGCCTCATCGAAAGCGTCGACCCCGCCGTGAGGGTGTGGTTCGCGCCCCTCGCAGTGCAGAGTCCGGCGGTCGCACGCACACCCTTGGGGCGGCGCTTCACCCAGGACGAGCTCGACGACGCCTACCTCCGCGAAGCCGACCGCGTCGGCGCTCGGCCGTACGTCGTCTGGCAGCGACCGCTGTGGATCGACGATCCTCGCCGCGGTGGGTCGCGTCCCAGGCGGCGGGAGACGACCACCCGAGCAGGAGCGAGCGCGTCCGAACGCAACGCGGCGACGATCGGCCGGCTGATCGACGCGCTCAACTCCGGTACGCAGCTCATGATGCTGTTCGAGCTGTGGTCGCCGTACGTGCGCTGCCACGACATTCGCGGCGTCTCGACGCGCCCGAGCCATCCCGACTCGGGCTACTTCCGAGACGCGCTGTTCGAAGCTGCCGGTGCGCTCGACCGCGCGCGGTTCGAGCTCGTCGAGCTGGAGGCGGATCACGACACGGTGCGTGCGGTCGTGGCGATCTCGGGCGTGTTCGTGCGGCCGCTGTTCACCTACGAACCGTCGGGCGAACCGGTGGAGTTCTCGACCGAGCACAGGTTCCGATTCGACGAGCAGGGTCTCGTCGTCGAGTTCGACCAGGATGTCGACCTGACGGGGCTCGCTCGACCGCGTTCGGTCGCGGCGATCAGATCAC
>Ga0247727_10003834_pt1 | contig 32796 bp, 28 predicted proteins | sample WisWelCaveWW1625_FD_202498 | JGI IMG/M metagenome (GOLD analysis project Ga0247727, IMG submission 202498) | Biofilm microbial communities from Wishing Well Cave, Virginia, United States - WW16-25 | ecosystem: Environmental > Aquatic > Deep subsurface > Groundwater > Cave microbial mat | place...
CCGGCGCCTCTCGGTTCAAGGCTTCTCTCATCGCCTCAATTAATTGCTCCTTGGTTTGCTTCAACGGCCACTGTGACTTGGGCTTGAGCATGACGTAGATGTCGCTCTGGTCAATCGCCATGGGGTCGGTGGCCACCTCGGGGCGCCCCGTCCGGCTGACGGCCGTTTCCACCTCGGGGAAGTGCCGCAACACGCTCTCCACAACTTCGTTGCCGTGCAGAGACTCGGCCACCGAAATGCCGGGCAGCCGGCGCATCTCGACCACGATGGAGCCTTCGTCCAGCTTGGGTATGAACTCCGCGCCCAGGAACGGCGTGGCAACTAGAGAGGCAAGGAAAACAATCAGGGCGATGCTGGCCGTGGCGGCGGGCAACCGCATCGCCCGCCGTAACACCGGCGCATACAGGGCGGAGATCCCGCGCATCAGCCACGTATCTTTCTCCCGAGCCTGCTTGCGAAACGCAAACCAGCTCAGAACGGGCATCAGCGTCAGGGCGATCACAAGCGAGGCCCCCAGCGCGAAGAGCACCGTGGCCGCCATCGGCTTGAACATCTTTCCTTCCACCCCCTCGAGGCTCAAGATGGGCACATAGACGAGGAAGATGATGGTCACTCCGAAAAAGACGGGCCGCGCCACCTCCCGGCCCGCAGCGCGGATAACGTCCATGGGATCCTCGCCGGGCTTGCGATGACTCAGGCGCCGCAGGATGTTCTCCACCATGACCACCGAACCATCCACGATCAGCCCGAAGTCGATGGCCCCCAGACTCATCAAATTGCCGGAAATCCCGGCCTGCACCATGCCGGTGAACGCGAACAGCATCGAGAGTGGAATCGCGGCGGAGACGATCAACCCGCCCTTGAAGCTGCCCAACAGCAGCAAGAGCACTGCGATCACCAGCAGGCCTCCCTCGACGAGGTTGGTGGTCACGGTGCGGATGGTCCGACGAACCAGGTCGGTCCGATCGTAGAAGGGCACGATGCTGACCCCGGCTGGCAGGGACTTCTGAATCTCGGCCAATCGCACTTTGACGCGATCCACGACGGCGCGCGAGTTTTCACCAATCAGCATCATGGCGATGCCGATCACGACTTCGCCCTTGCCGTCCTGAGTCGCGAAACCCTGCCGCACCATCGGCGCGAACCGCACCTGCGCCACGTTGCGGATGGTGATCGGGGTGCCGGTGCTCGAAACGCCGATCACGATGTTCTCGATATCCTGGAGGCTTGTGATGAGCCCCTCGCCGCGAATCAGCGACTGTTGCTCGGAGCGCTCCAGGTAGGCCCCGCCGGCGTTGGCGTTGTTCTGCTCCAGCGCGCTCAGGACTTTCGAAAGTGGAATGCGGTAGGCCGTGAGCTGGTTGCTGTGTAGCCGGACTTCGTAGGTTTTCAGCTCGCCGCCGTGCGTGTTGACCTCGATGATTCCTGTCACGGAGCGCAGCTTCGGGGCGATGTCCCAGTCCAGGATGCTGCGCAGTTCCATAAGCGAGTGCCCATCGCCGGCGACCTTGAACTGGTAGATCTCCCCGAGCCCGGTGGCGATCGGTCCCATTTCGGGTGTGCCCATGCCCGGCGGGATCAGCTCCTTCGCCTGGGGAAGCCGCTCCATGACGAGACGACGGCAGAAGTATACGTCCATCTCATCGCGGAAGTAGACCGCCACGTAGGAGAAGCCGTACTTGGAGGCGGAATGGATGCCCGTGACTCCAGGCAGCCCGATCATCGCCTGCTCGACGGGAAAGGTCAGGTATTTCTCTACCTCCAACGGAGAGAGACTCGGCGCCTTCGTCAGGACCAGGACCTGGTTGGGCGTGATATCCGGCACCGCATCGATGGGGAGCTGTTGGAGCGAGAAGGCTCCGATCGCGATGATCAGCAAAGTCGCCAGCATTACCAAGAAGCGGTAGCGGAGGGCGAGCCCGATGAGGCTGTGCATGGCTACTCCTCCTCCCTGAGCTTTTCACCCATCGCGATGGATTTGAGATGAAAAGCGCCCTGCACCACGATCGGTTCACCGCCGGCAAGCCCCGCCACGATTTCGGTCTGCCCATCCACAACCTTGCCGATCTTGACCGGACGCGCCTCGAACTTGTCATCCGACCGCCGGACGAAGACCACGTTTTTCCCTTCGATCTGCTGAATGGCGCCGGTCGGGGCCGCCACCGCCTTGCGGCTGAAAGTAGTGGGCACATCGACGGCGGCAAACATATCGAGCTTGAGCCGGAAGCCTTGGTTGGAGACCTCGCACCGGACTTTGGCGGTCCGGGTTTGCGGGTCTAGTATGTCGCTTATGTAGGTAACCTTCCCCGGGAATCTCTCCGCGGGATAGGTGTCCACCGAGACGAAGGCGGTCTGGCCGACATGGATGCGGCCAAGGTCTTTCTCGTAGACCTCGGCCTGGACCCAGACTTCGGTCATGTTCGCGACAGAAAACAGCTCGGCCCCGGGCTCGAGAACTTCGCCGGGAGCGGCCTGGGCTTTGATGACCACCCCGGCAAAAGGGGAGGCGATGGAGGTGACTGAGGAGAGCGACGCGGTGGGCTCGGGCAGACCGAACCGCCGCAATCGAGCGGCGAGACCAGCGATGCTGCTTTCCTGCGCCCGGATGGCGGCCAGCAGGGCCCGGTGCTCCGCTTCGAATTGCTCGGCCTCTTTGCGAGGCGCGGCGCCGATCTCGACCAGGCGCCGGGTACGCTCCAGTTGCCGTTGGAAAGCGGCCTGCTGGATCTGGAGCTTCTGTAGTTCGGCCTGCGCGGACTGATGCTGGGCGAGAAGCTCGCCGGCCTCGATGTTGTCGAAGCGGGCCAGCGGCTGTCCATCTCGGACGCGGTCGCCAACCTGAACCAGCACCTCTAATACTCGCCCGCGAGCCAGCGGCCGCACGTGGCTGATCCGGCTGTCGATGGGCTGGACGGTGCCCGTAACGTGGAGGTATTCGGTGAGCTGGGCCAGGGATGCCGGGGCCACCTTCAGCCCGACATGTTTTTGCGCTTCCAGGCCCATCTCGATGACGCTCGTGTCTTGCGGTTTAGACGCCGGCTCCTGCTTCGTTTCCGGCCGTCCTCCCCCGCACGAAGCGAGCAACACGGCGACGGTCAGGGCGAGAAATGGTCTCGTCATTGGATAGTCCCTCCCGCGGCGCGTTCCAGCTCCGCGACCGACTGGAAAAGTTCGGACTCAGCGTCGACGTAGGCGAGCTGCGTCTCGATCAGCCGGCGCTGCTCGTTCAAGACGTCCAGAACACGCAGTTGGCCCAGACTGTAAGCCTCACGGATGACCGCCAAATTCTGTTCCGACTGCGTGAGGACGCCCCGGTTCAGGATCTCGAGGGCCTGCCTTGCCGCGGCTTGGTGGCGGAACGCCGCCTCCACCTCCAGGCGTATCGCAGCCTCCAGGTGCTCGCGACGAAGCCGCGCGGCGGAAGCTCTGGCGAGCGCAGCTTCCAGGGCTCCTTGATTCCGCTTGGACCTGAAAAGGGGAACCGCAAGCCCGAAGGTGAGAATGTTTTCGCGGTCCCGCAAAGGTGTCGGCTCGCCGGCGCGATTGAGTCCGAGTTGATCGAAGCTGGACGTGCGGTGCGAGTACTGGACGGAGGCCGTCAGGTCCGGCCTGGATTCGGCGCGGAGCAGCTCGACTTCAGCGAGCGCCTGCGCCTCCAGAAACCGCAAAATACGCAGGTCTGGCCTGCTTTGGATCGCCTGCGCCTCGAACCGCGCCAGCAAAGGATTCTCAAGCGCCGCGGCCTGCTCGCTTCGGATGGTGAGCGAATCAGAAGGTCCTAGCCCGACGGATCTCTTCAATTCCAGCAAGGCGCGTTGGGCGCGGCCGGAGAAAGCGGCTCGCTGGGCCTCGATCCGATGCAGATCCGCCAGCACCAGTTGGCGCTCCAACGGCGCGGCGTCGCCCTCCTCGACCCTCGCTGCCGCGATGCGATAAGATTGCCGATTGACTTCGAGCAAGCGCTGGAGGATCTCCAGCTTTCGCTCTTCCGCCAGCGCTTCTGCGTATCGCGTTTTCACTTCGAAGGCCAGCTGGCGAGCTCGTTCTGCCACGTCAGCCTCGGCCAGATCCACGCCTTTCCGCGCGACGTCCAGCCGTTTGGTTCGTTTGCCGAAGGTTTCGAAGGTGTGAAAGTACCCGGATGAGAACTCCCCTTCGCCGCGCGTGCCGAGCGGCCGGCCGGTCGATTGTTGGATCTCAATCGTGGGGTTCGGCCGCACTCCGGCCTGGCGCAAGAGTCCTTGCGCCTCAGCCACGCGCTGCTTGCCTGCCAAGAATTCGCGGTTCCGCTGATTAGCGAGACGGACCAGATCCTCGCTGCCGAGGGCCGGCGTCTGAGCTGGAGCGGCAAGAGCTGCCAGCGCTGCCCAAACGGAGAACACCCGTTTCCAATGCATACTCATCTCCTGGAAAAGTGAATGGGGAGAGAAACTGCGGGACGGATCAGGCTCTTGGCGGGTGGTAGATCGAAGTCGGTTTGGAAGCGGGCTCCGCAGGCTCCTGGGGAGCAGCTTGCGGACCGATGAGGCTGGCGCGAGCCAGATCCGGCGCGCGCCCGGGCACTATGTGCGAGCAGCAGCAGAAGCAATCGTCGTCCGCATCTGGCCTCTGGCCAGGCTCGCTGGTGCTGGCAGCGCCAACGGTTCGCGCGCACGGGGGGCTGGCCACCAGGTCGACTACGAACAAGTCCACAGCGGCGCTCACAAGCAGCGCCAGCGCGACGCTTCGGACCACTTTACGCCACAGAACCATCACTAGTATCATGATAGCACAACTCGGCCCTGGCTAGCGGCCGAGTCCATCTCATGAGGAGCATCGCATCGATCCTCCTGCGGTCGGAGCTCGTTGGCCGCGCTGTGCTCGGGCTGATGGCGGTCTGCCTTCTGAGCTTAGGCATTTGGTTGGTTACGGGCGATCTCAGAAACTACCGGGGTGGGAGCACGAACTTCTGGGGCCCTCTCGCCGCTGCACCGCTCGGCATTCTCGTCGGACTCGGTCTCCTCTACCTGGTGCTGTTTCAGTGGAAGCGTCTAAGCGGCAAGGCTGCGGTCGGAAGGCGACTCAGGGGCCGTGACGCGCGCCGGGCCCAGCGGGCCGCGGAGGACCGGTCGCCCGTTCAGGACTACGATAGGCCTTGGAACGGTTGAGCCGATCCCCCGCGGTTGCCGCGAGCGCTGAAGGGCGCGGTGGAGCCGCGGAGCAACGTGCAAACCGCCCGGCTCTTCGAGGATCGGAAGGCGCGCGCCGATTTCAAGGCTTTCGATAGGATCATGCAACGGCGTCGAGGAAAGCCGCCGCGCCAGGGCGATGAAAGGCCGGCCTACGGCGGCAGCTATTCCTCGTCGTCTTCTTCTTCCTCGTCCCCCTCGTCGTCGCTGTCGGCTTCGGCTTGGTCCTCTTTTTTCTCTTCCTCGTCTTCCGCGTGCAGATCTCGCAAGGCGCGCTTGCCGAGTTTGCCGCAGCGCTCTTCTTTCTCTAGCTCTTGTAAATAGGCAACGGCGGCGGCGCGGATCTCGGCCGGCTGGAAGTCCTTCGAGCCGGCGGCGAGCGAGGCGCAGCAAAACTCCAGATACCCGTCGGCGGCCTTGAACCGCCAGCCTTTCTTGCGGATTTTTTTCTTCTTCTCCTTGATCCGCAAGACGGCCTCCGGCTCGGGGGCGAAGCTGAACAAGTCGGTCAGCCAGCGCCGCGTCATTCCCAGGGCCTCGCCGAATCCGATGATGCTGTGGACGTAGGGCGCGGCCACCACGCACATGCCAGCCTGCACCGCGGGGGTGATCTCCCATCGCACGCGGAACGCCAGGTCGGAGGCGTACAGCAGGATCAGCTCGCGCGGCGAGGGGTTCATGGTCTTGACCTTGCGCAGCCGCAGATCGTAGAAGGTGTTGGAGGCGTCGAAGCGGCTCAACCCGGCGGGGTTCTTGTCGCTGCCCAGCGAACGCACCAGTTTCAGCGCCGCCTCCTCCAGGGGCGGGCCGCTGGTGCCCTCGAGGGCGATCAGGCGGCCTTTGCGCCCCATGCCGGCCTCGGGCGCGGCCGATTTTTTCCTCTTGGCCTTAGCCACGCGCCGACTCCTGGACCTCGGCGATATGCTCGCGGCGCTCCAGCCAGTCGGCCAGCACTTCGGAGTTCCACTCCGCCCAGGGCCGGCGCTCGCGCTTTTCGTAGGCCTGCCGGATCTGGCGGTGCTGCTCATAGATGGTCTTCTCGGCGTCGACCTTGACGAACTGGAAAATCACCGAGAGGGCCTCGTACTCCTGGACGATGCGGCTGACGAACTGCTTGTAGCTCTCGAGCGGGTCTTCGATATTGGTGATATCCTGTCCGGCGTCGTAGTACTTGGGGCCTTTCTTCTTGCCGGCGATGCGCTTGCCGGAGGTCTCCGGCGAGACGGCGAAGTAGAAGACCATGTCGGGCCACAACAGCGGCGCGTAGAGATTCAGCAGCCAGTTGAGCTTCAGGCCGCGGGCGGCGTCGCGGGCCAGCGAAGTGAACAGATACTGGTCGGCGACCACCATCTTGCCGTCCCACAGCGCCGGCAAGATCTGCGTGTCCATGTTGTAGCGAAAGTCGGCGGCCTGCAGCAGCGCGAACTCCTCGGGACTCAGGGAGTGGGCTTTCTTGCGGGCCTTGATCAGCGGCTTCACCAGCGGCGAGGAGCTCCACTTGGCGGCGGCCACTTCGTAGCCCTCGCTCTCGAGCCAGCTCGCGAACAGTTTCCGCTGCGTGGTCTTGCCCGAGCCGTCCGGGCCGTCGAAGGCGACCAGGAAGCCGCGCTTCTCTTCCTGCTTCCCGATCAGGTTGAGGAACCGTTTCTTGGCTTTAGACGCGCCGGCGGCGCCGCCGGAGTCCTGCTGCTCGTCTTTCTTCTTGCTCTTCTTTTTGTCCTTCTTCTTGTCCTTGGCCATGAGCGGCAGGGGGCGAGGGAGACAAGCATGATACACCATGGCCCCGGCGGGCGCAATCGCGACGACTTGCTAGAGAGCTTCGAACGCCGCCCGGCCGTCGTGGAGGCGGGCGTAGTAGAGCTCGACGCGGGCGGCGGGGAAGCGCTCGGCGAGCTCGGCGCGGACGCCGGCGAGATCGCGGACCTGCTGCTGGCGCAGGTCGCCGGCCGGGGACCAGAAGCGGCCGTCCTTGTACCACAGACAGTCGTCGTGGGCGATCAGGATGAAGCGCTCGGGCCGCGTGATACCTACGAGGAACTTGAACCAGCGCCAGCCGACCCAGGAGAACTTGGGCAGGTATTCGGCCAGGGTAAGAAACTGCGAGCCGCCGGGAACCGCCACCAGGGCATAGTGATCGAGCTTCAGGTGCTGGCGGAGGAAATCGTGAAAGTGGGGCTGGTAGCGCGGGTCGCTGCAGTGGACCACCACTGTGGCGGCGCGCTCCGTTGTCTCGAGCGGCGCGGTTCGGTAGAGTTCGGCCATCAGCGCTTGACGGGCGGCTCCGGCGCCGGAGGCGGTTCAGCGGGGCCAGCGGGCTTCTGCACGCCTAACTGCTGCAACACCGACGGCAACTGGAGGCCCAGCGCCTCGAGTTGCTGCAAGAGGTTGAACACCACGGTCGGTCCGGTCTTGGCCAGGCGTCCGAGGCCGCTGCTGCCGTCGCCCGAGCCGTTGCCTTGGTCGATGACGACCAGCTTGTCGATGTTGCCGAGCGGGGCTGCGACGGCGCCGAAGATTCCCGTTGACGCTTGCAGGATGGCGGGAAGTTTCTCGAGGACGGTCTGGAGCCGGGCGGCGTCGTTGAATTGTTTCCAGGCCTCGGCCTTGCGCAGGATGGCGGCGGCCTCGGCGAGGCCCTGCGCCTCGATGGCCTTGGCGTGGGCGAGGCCGATGGCTTCGATCTTGGCGGCTTCGGCGCGGCCTTCGGCCTCGACGGCGGCGCCGCGGCCGGAGCCTTCCTTGTGAAGCTTTTGCTCCTCGGCCTCGGCCAGGGCGATCATGGCCGAGCGGCGGCCCTCGGCCTCCAGGATCTGCGCTTGCTTGGCGGCTTCGGCGCGCACAATGGCGGCCGTGCGCTCGGCGTCGGCGGGCTTGATGACGGTGGCCTCGAGCTCTTTCTGCCTCCGCTGGACCTCCTGCTCCTGCACAGCGATCATCTCCTGGGTGCGGGTGCGGTCGACCTTGACCTCCTCGGCGACCACCGCCTGGCGGGCCTGCGCCTGGGCGAGGGGCCCGGCCTGGGCGGCGCGGGCCTTCTGGGTCTCTACCTCCGCCTGATATTGAGCCTGGCGGATCTGGAAGTCGCGCTGCGCCTGGGCGATCTCGGCCTCGGCGCCGAACTTGGCGCGCTCGCCCTCCTGCATGGCCAGCGCGGACTTCATCTTGGCATCGCGGGTAGCCTCGGCTTCGCCGATGGTGGCGTCGCGCTTGACCTCGGCGGTGCGGCTCTTGCCGAGGGCGTCGAGGTAGCCTTCCTCGTCGCTGATCTCCTGGATGGTCAGCACGTCGACGCCGATGCCCATCTTCTCGAGGTCGACGGCGGCCTCGCTGGTGAGCTTCTGGGCGAAGCTCTGGCGGTCGCTGTTGACCTCTTCGACGGTCAGCGTGCCCAGAATGGAGCGCAGGTGGCCCTCCAGGGTCTGAAAGATCACCCGCTGGATCTGGTCATGGGTCATACTCAGGAAGCGCTCCGTGGCGGCGTGGAGCGAGGTGTCGTCGCTGCGGACCTTGACGTTAGCAACCGCCTTGACAAACACGGGAACGCCCCTCGAGGTGTAGGCGCGCTTGATCTCGAGCGGGATGCTCATGACGTTGAGCGAGAGGTACTCGACCTTTTCGAGCAGCGGCCAGCGGAGGGTGGCGCCGCCGCGGACCAGGCGGTAGCCGACGCGCCGGCCGTCGGCGAGCTTGCGGCTGCGGCCGCTCAGCACGGCGACGACGTTGGGCGAGACCTTCAGGTAATTGCGGGCGAACAGCCAGATGGCGATGAAGAACGACAGAATCACCGTCAGGACTATGAAGGGAAGACTCAGGAACTCCATGGGGGACAACCTCCGAAATCGATCACTTGCGCCGGACGACCACGGTTTCGCCCAGCAACTCCTCGACCAGCACCGTGCTGTTCTCGGGGATGGACTCGCCGTCCTTAGAGCGGGCGATTTTGTCGATGAGCTCCTCGCCGACCCGGCAGCGGATCTGGCCGAGTCCGCCCGCAGGTATGGCTACGACAACGCGCGCCGTCTGCCCGACCACGTCGGTGGCGAGGACGTCGGTGGAGGATTGCTGGCCGTAGAGAAACTTCGCAAACGCGTAAATCCCCGAGCCGAAGGCCATGCCGCTGGCGAAACCCACCGCCGAAGCCGGAAGCGGCGAGAGGCCGTAGTGCGAGCTGATGGCGCCGAAGCCGCCGAACGCGACGACGAAGACGCTCAGGATACGGGTGCTGAAGAAACCCGGGCCGCCGGTGTCGAGGGCATGATCAAAATCGTGGTCGCCGAGATGCCCGAAGATTTCGCCGAACAGCAGCGAGATGAGCAGGAAGACAAACCCCACGCCGGCGATGGCGAGAAAAACGATGAACGCGGAAGCCTGGAACAGCCAGTCGAACACGCGCGGCCTCAGTGGGTGAGTCTAGTGGAGCGGGCGGGCGATGTCAAATCGGAGAAGACACTACGGCGTCGCAGCGAAACACAAGGTCCGAGGTGGCTGTCCGAGGAGAAGCTCCCCGGACAGCCGAATGTTTTTCGGATCCTATTAGGCGATGGTAGCGGCCGGCTAGCAGAAGAGGTGAATCGACGTGGGATTCAGCGTCCCACTGGTCACCGGCGGCATCAACCGAACAGATCCAGCATCGTCCGTCGACGGACGTCATTGTAAACCGCCCCCCTTCTTCCTCCCTCCTCCCGCAGGTCAAGCCCGCACGAGCGGCCGAAACCGGTCGTTGAGGCGGAGGTCGAAGAGCGGCTCAGCCCCGGTGCAGCAGCCCCTCGCTGAGGGGTCTTACGGCCACCCGAGGCGCAACACTCAAACTCGGAGTGCGTGGCGCCACGCTATCCGGTTCCATCATACACGCAGGCGGCGCCGTCGCCAGCGGCCGATTGGCGGAAGTGATTGAATACAGGGCGAAAAAAAAGTCGCGACGTCCGTGAACGCCCGCGGGCGAAACCAAAGGCAAGTCAAAAGTCAACAGTTCGCGAAGTCCGGCTGCGCCGGTCATTTCTGGGGCCGCGCTTTGCGCGGCGGGCGGCGGCTACAGCGGCTTGGCGCGGTCCCAGTGGTCGAGGAAGAGGCGGCGGAGGGCGGAGACCAGCGCGGCGTGCTCGAAGACGACGGCGGTCATCTGGGGGCGGGAGACGACGGGGTCGACCAGGGCGATCATGCCGCAGCGGCCGTCGAACAGGGCGAGCTTGAGGGGCAGCTCCTCGGCGACGCGGACGGCGGCGCCGGCCTTGGTGAGAACGCGTAGAGATTTTTTGTGGGCGGCGTTGACGTCGCGGTGCTCGACCAGGAGCTGGCAAGCGGCGCCGCGCTCGATCGCTTCCATGACGCGCGGCTCGATCACCGGGTCGACGGCGTAGGGGCGCCGCGCGAACTCCAGATACTCGGTCGAGCTGCGGTCGAGCAGACGGCGGTACTCGGCGGCGATCTGGCCGGACTCGCTGACGATGCGCAGGTAGTCGAGCGGGCCGCGATCCTGGCTGCCGTCGAGGAACACCGCGTGGAGGTCCTGGGCGAGGGTTTCGGCGGCTAACTGGCGATCGTTCAACTCGCGCTCGAGGGTTTCGCGGCGGCGCGCCAGGTAGCCCTGGAGGGCGAGCTGCGGCTCGACCGCCGAGAACAGCTTGGCCTTGCCGTGCACCACCTGGGCGAAGCCTTTTTCGACCAGGCTTCCGAGGACTTCGTAGATTTTCTGGCGCGGCACGTGGGCGCGGGCCGCCAGATCGAGGGCCTTGAAGCGGGGATGGCCTATCAGCGTGAGGTAGGAGCGGGACTCGTAGGCGTTCAGGCCGATCTGCTGGAGGCGGCGGACGTGAACGTGGGGGTCCACGGGAGAAAGATAACACACGGCGGAATTTGGTGATTTGGTGATTTGGTGATTGAGCTGGGCTATGATGACCTCATGTTCGCGGAGAAGATTTTTCGGGAGCGCGTGGTCGTCATTACGGGGGGCGGGACGGGGTTGGGGCGCGCCTTTGCTTTGCGGTTCAGCGAGCTGGGGGCGCGGGTGGTGGTGGCGAGCCGGGATGCGGGACATTTGGAGCCGGCGCGGGCGGAGATCGTGGAGCGGGGCGGGGAAGCGCTGGCGGTGACGACCGACGTGCGCGTGCCGGAGCAGGTGGAGAACATGGTCGGGCGGACGCTCGAGCGGTTCGGGCGGCTCGACATCTTGATCAACAACGCGGCGGGGAATTTTTTGTGCCCGGCCGAGAAGCTCAGCTACAACGGCTGGCGGGCGGTTGTGGACATTGTGCTGAACGGCGCGTTCTATTGCAGCCGGGCGGCGCTCGGGCCGATGAAGAAGGCGGGCTACGGGCGGATCCTGAATATTCTGGCGACGTATGCGACGGGGGCGAGTCCGGGGACGGTGCATTCCTGCGCGGCGAAAGCGGGCGTGCTGGCGATGACGCGAACGCTGGCGGTGGAGTGGGCGCGCTACAATATTCACGTGAACGCCGTGGCGCCGGGGATGTTCCCGACGGAGGGCGCGCACTCGCGGCTGATGCTCGAGCCGGGGGCGGCGGAACGCGCGGCGCGACGCGTCCCCGCGGGGCGCGTGGGGCGGCATGAGGAGCTGGCCAACCTGGCGGCTTACCTCTGCTCGCCGTTTGCCGATTACATCAACGGCGAGTCGGTAACGATCGACGGCGCGGCGAGCTGGAACCATCCGAGCTTTGAATGGGAGAGCGTGTGAAACCATCGCGAGAGTTGCCGGCGACGCTGGGCGCGCTGCGCCGCAGCGAGTTCAGCGAGGAGCGGATCGGGGGCCGCGCGGTGAAGGACGAGCTGCGGCAAAACCTGATCTGCCGCCTGGAGCGGGGCGAGCCGCTGTTCCCGGGGATCATCGGGTTCGACGACACGGTGATCCCGCAGGTGGTGAACGCGATTCTGTCACGGCACCACTTCATCCTGCTGGGGCTGCGGGGCCAAGCCAAGACGCGGCTGCTGCGGGCGCTCGCGGAGCTGCTCGACGCGGCGCTGCCCTACGTGGCGGGGTGCGAGATCCGCGACAACCCCTACGCGCCGATCTGCCGGCGGTGCCGGACCGTGCTGGCGGAAAAGGGGGACGCCGCGCCGATCGCTTATCTCGGGCGCGAGCTGCGGTACGTCGAGAAGCTGGCCACGCCGGACGTGACCATCGCGGACATGATCGGGGATCTCGATCCGATCAAGGCGGCGCGCGGGGGCCTCGACCTGGCCGACGAGCTGACCATCCACTACGGTTTGGTGCCGCGGGCGCACCGCGGGATCTTCGCCATCAACGAGCTGCCGGACCTGGCGGGGAAGATCCAGGTGGGTCTTTTCAATATCATGCAGGAAGGCGACGTGCAGATCAAGGGCTACCCGGTGCGGCTGCCGCTCGACGTGCTGCTGGTGTTCACGGCCAACCCGGACGATTACACGGCGCGGGGCAAGATCATCACGCCGCTCAAGGACCGCATCGGGAGCGAGATCCGCACGCACTATCCGATGAGGCTCGAGCAGGGGATGGCCATCACCGAGCAGGAGGCCTGGCTGCGGCGGCCGGCGCGGGCGGAGGTGTGCATTCCGAAGTTCATCCGGGAGATCGTGGAGTCGGTGGCGTTTCTGGCGCGGGAGGACAAGAAGATCGACAAGCGGAGCGGGGTATCGCAGCGGCTGCCGATCACTTGTATCGAGAACGTGGTGTCGAACGCGGAGGCCCGCGGGATCCGCAACAAAGAGGCGCTGGTGGCGCCGCGCGTCAGCGACGTCTACGCGGCGCTGCCGTCGCTCACCGGGAAGCTCGAACTCGAGTACGAGGGCGAGCTGAAGGGCGCCGACACGGTGGCGCGCGAGCTGATCCGTGCGGCGGTGGGGCGCGTTTACACGCGCTACTTCGACGGCGTGAACGTCTCGGCGATCGTGCAGTGGTTCGAGGCGGGCGGGAAGCTGAAGATTCGCGACGCGCAGCCCTCCTCGGAGATCGTACCGCAACTCGAGGCGGTGCCCGGGCTGCTGGAGGTGACGGAGCGGCTGCTGAAAGGACTGCCGGAGGATCCGGCGGTGACGGCGTCGGCGGCGGAGTTCGTGCTGGACGGCCTTTATGCGCACCGGCGGATCAGCCGCAACGAGGAGTTCGGGTACGTGGCCGAGGAGAGGAAGCGGGAGCGGAGCGATCCGGAGGATTTGCCGCCACGGGGGTATCGGCGGCCGCTCAACTGAAGACAGAAGTCAAGGAGTCAGGAGTCAGGAGTCAGGAGTCAGAAGTCAGAATGAAGTTCACTACCTATAGCAAATATACTGGCGAGGATCTGGGGGTGAGCGCGGAGGATTTGCTGCGGGCGCTCGCCGATTTTCTCTTGCAGAGCGGGTTTCAGAGCCAGTACATGCGTTTTCACGAGATGGGGCAGCAGAGCCTGGAGGACCTTAAGGACGCCATCCGGGAGGCGCTCGAGAACGGCAGCCTGTTTGACGATGAGAACCTGCGGATGATGGAGAAGCTTCAGGGGATGTCGCCGGAACAAATGCAGAAGCTGCTCGACCGGATGGTGGAGAAGATGGCCGAGGAGGGGTACATCACGATCAGCGAGCCGGACGCGGCGGGGCGGCGGCGCGTGGAGCTGAATCCGCAGGGCGGCGCCGGGGAGAACCGGGACGCGCGGGTGAAGTTCGAGGTGACCGACAAGGGGCTCGACTTTCTGGGGTTCAATACGCTGAAGGACCTGCTGGCGTCGCTCGGCAAGGCCAGCTTCGGGCGGCACGACACGCGGGACCTGGCCACCGGGATCGAGTCGAGCGGGGCGGCCAAGCCCTACGAGTTCGGCGACACGCTGAATCTGGATATCAGCGGGACGTTGTTCAACGCCGTGAAGCGCGAGGGGCTGCGGGTGCCCTTCGAGCTCGACTATCCGGACTTGATGGTCCACCAGTCCGAATACCAGAGCTCCTGCGCCACGGTGCTGATGCTCGACTGCAGCCACAGCATGATCCTCTACGGCGAGGATCGCTTCACGCCGGCCAAGAAGGTGGCGCTGGCGCTGTCGCACCTGATCCGGGTGCAATACCCGGGCGACAGCCTGCACTTGGTGCTGTTCCACGACTCGGCCGAGGAGGTGCCGCTGGGGCAACTGGCGCGGGTGCAGGTGGGGCCGTTTTACACCAACACCCGGGAGGGGCTGATTCTGGCGCAGCGGATCCTGGCGCGGCAGTCGAAGGACATGCAGCAGATCATCATGATCACCGACGGCAAGCCCTCGGCGCTGACGCTGGAGGACGGGCGGATCTACCGGAACGCCTTCGGGCTCGACCCGCTGGTGGTGGGGCGGACGCTCGAGGAGGTCCACAAGTGCAAGCGCGCCGGGGTTCTTATTAATACCTTCATGCTGGCGAGCGACTACGGGCTGGTGCAGTTCGTGCAGAAGGTGACGGAGATCTCGCGCGGCAAGGCGTATTTCACGACGCCCTACAACTTGGGGCGGTATTTGTTGATGGATTACATGAACCGGAAGACGCGGACAGTTCACTGAAGGAAGTCTACAGATCTCGATAGACATCGCGCCGGTGGCGAACGCGGAGGATCCGCACGATGCGCTCCGACTGGTCAACCTGGTAGACAATTCGGTAATGACCCACGCGAAGGCGGTAGAGATGCTCCGGATGGTTCAGCTTTCTGCAACCGGGCGGAAACGGATTGTCTTGGAGGAGCACCACTTTCTGGTCGACCTGAGCTTTGAGCGGCTCAGGCAGGCCCAGGAACTGACGGCGAGCGGCGTCGCGATAGATTACGGTCCACCGCATATCCGGCCTGTCGCCTTACTTTCTCCAGGGTGTACTCTTTGTCATGCTTGTGCTGCTCGTAGAAGAGAATATCGGCTCCGTCCTCGGTAAGGCGCCGCGAACCTGCGCCCCTGCGGGGCCTCGGCGTGAGCGGGATCGCAAGCCGTGGCTTGGCTTTTCGCACGGCTATAGAATACCACAGAATATCACGGGGCTTCGCTGCATGAACCGCAAGACGCGGACGGTGCACTGAGGCCGGCGGCAGCTTGGCGCTCACCAGAGCGCTTGTGGATAGTGGCGGCGGATCTTTTCGTCCTTGGTGACCAGGGTCGCTCCCTTAGCCTTGGCCTGGGCGACGATCAGCCGGTCGAATGGATCGCGCCCCCATTTCTCCCCCAGGGCCTGCTCGACCACGGTAGGGAATGGCAAGGGGCAGACCTGGAGGCCCACGTCGCGGGCCAGCGCGCCGGCTACCCGAGAGGCGTTCGGTGCGAGGCGGCCGATCTCGTGCAGATACTCCAGCTCGAGCACCACGGCCGGGGAGACCAGCAGCTCATGATCTTCGATGGCGCGACGGGCAGCCGGGCTCAGCCGGTCGACTGTTCCCTGATAGAGGTAAACGACGACGTGAGTGTCCAGGTAAACTACTCCGGCCACCGCCACTCCTTCAGCCAGTCCAGGCCGATAATCTCATCGGGGTCGCCGCGGTAGCCCTTTCGTTTCTTCAGGCGGCTCAGCTTGGGGGCGCGCTTTTCCGGGACGATCCGGAGAAGAACGCCTTTGCGCGAGATCTCGACGGGCACGCCGGTGGTGATCGCCTCATCGAGGACCCGGTAGATGTTCTCCCGGAGTTTGGAGGCCGTGAGCCGCATGTGGGATCCTTCCGCGATTCCTATCGTATCACACGTACGATCAGGTCAAGTACGAACGTACGTAGGCCCTCCTGAAGGACCTGGCAGCGGCTGCCAATGCGAAGGCCGATCGACTGCGGGAGGTCGGTAGAGGCCTTCCGGATGCGTCGCGTGGGGGGTGGAGCCTCGAAGACGACAAACCCAGATACATGTTCCACTTCCTTCCAAAACTTGGCGCCGCTTCCGAATGCAGCTCTCTGAGTGACCAGGGTTTCCGTAGCGGGTAGGCAGTGTATACCACGCTGAGCAGGCAGGATGTCAACAGCACTTGTCCCTACATCCTTACTCGATAGAATGTACTGAGCTGAGTTAGTAGCGGTACTCTAGCCCGGCTTGCTTGGAGGCGCCGCGCGGCTTACGGCCGCGGCTGGGAAAGGCGAGTCAGCTTGGCCTGGTAGTGCTCCCGGGCGCGCTGGATCATGGCGCGGGCGCGCGCCTTGTTTTCGCCGGGACCGAGGTTGTTGCGGGTCTCGAGAATCTGCCAGAGGCGGTCGATCCAGCGGATCATCAGCTCCACATCTTCCCGGACGAGGATCGGCGAGCCTCCGACCGTGACATAGATGGCGCCGGAATGCGCCCGCGGCAGCATGCCGGGGCCGGTGACGCCGCGGGCCGGATGACCCGCCACGCGCGCCGCGAACCAGCCGCTGCGCTCGATGGGAACCTGCTGCTCGAGCCGGAACGTGCGCGCGCTCGCCGGGATCTCGGCGCTCTCGACGACGGCTCCGTTGTGAATGAACTCGACGCTCCGCAGCGGCAGCCGCGACTCGATCTCGACGACCAACCGCGCCGCGTGCGGCTTGCCGGCCGGGACGCGAATCTCCGATCCCATCGGCTGGCCGTCCACGGTGAAGGTCAGCAGCGGGCCGTTGGTGACGAAGTTACGCCCCTCGCGGTAGCGGGCGATCCAAGTGTTCCACGTGAAACTGGGTCCGACCTCGACATACTGGCGCGCTCCGCCCGGAATGGAGTTGATGCCGCGCCAGTTCGTGAAGACGTCGGTGCCGGCGCCGGGCGCGATGCGGAAGCCGCAGTTCAGCAGCCGGTACCACAGCTCGTAAGCGGCCGGGCCGAAGGGCAGCAGGTCGATCGAGTCGAGAGCGTCCAGCGCCGCGCCGACGGGGCTTTCCTTGGCCCCCAGCCCGGTGTCGAAGACGTCGCGGGTCGCGCCGCCTATTGGATGGACGTAGCTGACCAGACCGCCTTGCTGCCGGGCCTCCAGCGCCGCCATGGTGTTGAGCGGAAAGTCGTGCGGCGAGTCGCTGCCGGGGACGCTGCTGTACGACGGCGGCACCTGCTTCTTGATGTTCAGGAACGCCATGTGGCCGAGCGGATCGCTGTTGCGGTACTCCTGGCCCCAATAGAGCAGGTGGCGCGGCGTCGACAGCGGGTCGACGCCCCCGCGGAAGAATTCCTTGTCGTGAACAAACGCGCCGGCGTTGTTCGCGACGATCATGTTGGCGGCGTTGAGGTCCTCGGCCTCGAGCCAGCGCAGCGACTGCGGCGGGCGCTGGTAATAGATGCCGTTGTAGTTGGCGTGGAAGTGGTTCTCACCGGTGTACCAGCCGCGCTGGCTCCAGTTGGTCCAGCGCTTCATGTGGAAGGTGACCTCGGCGGTCTGGCCGGCGGCGACGCGAACCGTCTGCTCGCCGATCTCGTACTCGACGCCCTTCTGGGCGACCAGGCGGGCTTCGCCGGCGGGGACGGGGAAAGCGTCGTCGCCGCTCGAAATGAAAAAGCCCTGCCGCCCCTGGCCGGGGTCGAGCTGCCAGTAGAAGATCTGATTACCCGGCGGGCAGTAGGCCTTGCCGTCGGAGGCGCGGACGTAAAGCCGAACGGGCGTCGGCGCGCCGCTCTGGTCGAGCGCGCGGACGCGCACCCGGCCCGAGGGCTGGCGAAACTTCAGTCCGCTGAGCCGCACGTGCTTCTTCTCGCCGCCCGCCACCGGCATGGTGAACAGGTCGATGTTGCCGATGTGGTTCGAGACGTGGGCGATCAGCTTGCCGTCCGGGGAGACGGCCGGCGAAAACTCGTCCCGTACAGTATCGGTGATACGCACAGGGGCGCCGCCCTGGCGGTCGACCCGGTAGAGGTCGAAATCGCCCTTGCCGTTGATGGGGTCGGCCGCGTAGATTACCCCGGAGCCGTCGGCCAGCGCCGCGACATTCTGAAGCTGCACGATCTCGTCGCCGCGGTAGCGCGTCAGCGGCATTTGGATCAGGATCGGCGGCGCCCCGGGCGGCATCGACCACACCTGCGCGGCGTTGCCGCGGTTGCCGGTGAAGAAGACCTCGTTGTGCCTGGGATTCCACGCCAGCGAGTTCCAGCCGCCGCCGGCGCGGTCGTGGATGGGCCGCGCCGCCCCGCCGTCGAGCGCGACCTCCTGCAAGACGCTCCCGAAGAAGGTCCGCACCGAGCAAGCGATGCGGTCGCCGGCGGGGGACCAGGCCGGATTGCCGGCGGTCTGATCCGGCAGCGCGATCTCGCGCTCCTCGCCGTTTGCGACATCGACGATCTTCAGGCGCCCGGAGATGTTCGGGATCGGTCCTGCCGGGGGCGAGCCGTCGATGAAAGCGATCTTGTCTCCTTTGGGCGACCAGGCCGGGTGCGCATGATATCCGGAAGAGGTAGAGAGCTGCTGCGCTTCGCCTCCCGCCGCCGGGACTTGCCAGACGCTGCCGAACAGCGAAAACGCGAGCCGCGTTCCATCCGGAGACCAGGCCGGGTCGTTGGCGCCCCAGGTGACCGATTCCGAGTCGGCCGCGAAAGTGGGCGCCAGGCGGTCGCGGAACAGCGCCGCGAGCGCCACGAGCGACAGCAGGGACAGGGTGAGTGGCTTCGCCAGGGGTTTCATGGGAACCAAGGTAGATGAAAACGCTGCGGGAAGCAACGGGCTTAGCCGCGCTCGGCGCCGACCGGGCCGACCGGCACCTGGTCGAGGATGCGGATGCCGAAGCCTTCGAGCGCTACGACCTTGCGCGGGTGGTTGGTCAGCAGGCGGATGGTCTTCAGGCCCAGGTCGGAGAGGATCTGCGCGCCGATGCCGGACTGGTATTGCAGCCGGCGCCGCCCGGCTTCGGTGGTCTGCTGGTAGTAGTCAGGGGTATGGGAAACGATGCGCTTTTCACCGCCCGCCGCCGGCTCCAGGCTGTAGCCGGGTCCGGTCTGGTGCAGGTAGACGAGCACGCCGCGGCCCTCGGCGGCGATCCGCTCGAGCGACCGCTCGATCATCTGCCGGCACTCGCAGCGGGTGGAGAGGAACACGTCGCCCAGCAGGCAGTGCGAATGCATGCGGACCAGCACCGGCTCGCCGTTCTCGACCGACCCGCGGACCAGCGCGATGTGAACCTCCGGATCTAGATCGCTCTGATAGGCGACGCTCCGGAACTCGCCGTACGGGGTCTCGACCGACCCCTCGGCCACGCGCCGCAGGAAGCGCTCATGCTCCAGCCGGTAGCGAATCAGCTCGGCGATGGTCAGCATTTTCAGGCCGTGGCCGGCGCAGAACTCGACCAGCTGCCCCACCCGCGCCATGGTGCCGTCGTCGTTCATCACCTCGCAGATCACGCCCGCCGGGATCAGCCCCGCCAGGCGCGCCAGGTCCACCGACGCCTCGGTCTGGCCGGCGCGGACCAGCACGCCGCCCTTGCGCGCCCGCAGCGGCAGCACGTGCCCGGGACGCGCCAGATCGGCCGGCGTCGAGCGCGGATCGATGGCCACGCCGATCGTACGCGCCCGGTCGGCCGCCGAGATGCCCGTGGTGACCCCCTCCCGCGCATCGACGGACTCGCAAAAAGCCGTCCCGTAGAGCGAGGTGTTGCGATCGGTCATCAGCGGGATCCGCAGATGGTCCAGGCGCTCCTCGGTAAGGGCCAGGCACACCAGCCCCCGCCCGTAGCGGGCCATGAAGTTGATAATCTCAGGGGTGGCCTTTTCGGCGGCGACCGTGAGGTCGCCCTCGTTCTCGCGGTCCTCGTCGTCGACCACCACGATGAGCCGCCCGGCGCGGATCTCTTCGAGGGCCTCGGGGACAGTGGCGAAAGACATGGCGTTAAATCTATCATAGCGAAGTGACGATCTATCATTTGTTGATTTGTTGAATTGTCGATTTGTTGAATTGGCGACGGCAAATCAACAAATCGACAAATCAACAATTCGACAAATTATGAAGATCCTAATGGTAGCTTCCGAAGCCGTGCCCTTCTCGAAGACCGGGGGGCTGGCCGACGTCGCCGGGGCGCTGCCGCAGGCGCTGGCGGCCTTGGGTCACGAGGTGGCGGTGGTGCTGCCGCTCCACAAGATGACCCGCCTGGAAGGAGCCGAAACCCGCTTTGCCAGCCTCACGGTTCCGCTCGGCGCGCAGGCCCATTTCCCGTCGGTCCAGACGGTGAGCTGCCCCGGCGTCCGATTCTACTTCGTCGGTTACCCGTTGTTCTACGACCGCGCCGCCCTCTACGGCACCCCCAACGGCGACTATCCGGACAACGCCGAGCGGTTCGGCCTGTTCTGCCGGGCCGCCATCGAGATCGCGCAGCTCGACTTCCACCCCGACGTGTTTCACTGCCACGACTGGCAGAGCGCCCTCGTTCCGATATTACTGAGGACTATCTACGCCGCCTCGCCGGCGCTCGCCCGCCGCCCCGTCCTGTTCACCATTCACAACCTCGGCTACCAGGGACTGTTCCGCCCGGAGGTTCTGGCGCAGCTCGGGCTGCCGCAGCGCCTGTTGGCCATCGACGGCCTGGAGTTCTACGGCAAGGTGAACCTGCTGAAAGGCGGCATCGTCTATTCCGACGCCATCAACACCGTCAGCCGGGGCTACGCGCGCGAGATTCAGACCGAAGAATACGGCTTCGGGCTCGACGGCCTGCTGCGGCACCGCAGCTCGGCGCTGAGCGGCATCCTCAATGGCGTCGACTACGCCCCATGGAATCCGGCCACCGACAAGTTTCTCGCCGCCAACTACACGCCGCGGGACCCCAGCGGAAAACAGAATTGCAAGAAGGACCTGCTCGAAGCGTTCGGTCTGGGGGCCGAAAACCTGAACCGGCCGCTGATCGGAATCGTCTCCCGTCTGAGCGCGCAGAAGGGCGCCGACCTGATCGCCGAGGCGGCCGCCGATCTGATGGCCGAGGACTTTTCGCTGGTGGTTCTCGGTTCGGGCGACGCCGCTTACGAAGAGCTGTTCCGCAAGCTGGCCAAACAATACCCGCAGAAAGTCGGCATCAAGATCGCCTACGACGACGCCGTGGCGCACAAGATCGAAGCGGGCGCGGACCTATTCCTGATGCCCAGCCGCTACGAGCCCTGTGGCCTCAACCAGATCTACAGCCTCAAGTACGGCACGGTGCCGGTGGTGCGGGCCACCGGCGGCCTCGACGACACCGTCGAGCCCTTCGATCCGGCCACCGGGAAGGGAACCGGCTTCAAGTTCGCCGAGTACTCCAGCCGCGCCATGCTGGCCGCTATTCGCGCCGCGCTCGCCGCCTACCGCAAGCCGGAGAAATGGCGCAAGCTCATGGCCAACGGGATGGCGCAGGATTTCTCCTGGAACGCCTCGGCGGCCCAGTACGCGCGGCTCTACGAGACGCTCGCAAACGCCCGGCGCGCATGAGTCCAACCGCGCCCTCGTTGCATCTATAACCCTATTCTCTCGGCCTGAGGATCGGAGTGGTTATTGAGCGGATGAAACGGTATCATGAATTCGGAAGCTCGTAATCACCCGGAGGATTGCCATGAACACTGCAAGAGTGTCTTGCTGGAGTGCGTTGGTCCTGCTGCTTGGTCTGTTTCCAGCCTACTCGCAGTTCGACACGGCGACTGTCCTGGGCACCATCAGAGACAAGACCGGGGCAGTCATTCCCGGCGCGAAGGTCACGCTCATCAGCCTGGACACAGGCATCCAGGCGGACAAAACCACTTCCGAGGAAGGCAGCTATGAATTCTTCAACGTCAAGATCGGCCGCTACAAGGTGACGGCTGAGAAGGCCGGTTTCTCGACAGCGGCGGCTGACAATGTCACGGCCAACATTGGCGCCCGGCAACGCGTGGATCTCGAGCTGGCAGTCGGGCAGGTTACCGAAACCGTCCAGGTCACCGATGCCGTCAAGCTGGTGGAGACCGACTCCAGTCAGCGCGGCCAGGTCGTCAGCGCCAGGCAGATCGTCGACTTGCCCCTCAATGGGCGGCAGTACTCTTCCCTGGTGCTTCTGACGACCGGCACGCGCACCTCGACGCTGGGCACCGGCGGTACGCCCCGCGAAGGGTCCTTCAACGTGAATGGCCTTCGCAGCACGTACAACAACTATCTCCTCGACGGCATGGATAACAACGCGTACGGCACCAGCAATCAAGGATTCTCCAACCAGGTCATGCAGCCTTCGCCGGACGCCGTCGCGGAGTTCCAGGTCGTCACCAACAACCTCAGCGCGGAGTACGGGCGTTCGGGCGGCGCCACCGTCAATGTCGCGCACAGCAGCGGCGGCAACGAATTTCACGGAGCGGCGTGGAACTTTCTTCGCAACACGCAGCTAAACGCCGTCGGCTTCTTCAAGCCGATTGGCGTGAGCAAGCCGCCGCTGAACCGCAACCAGTTCGGCTTCACTGTCGGCGGGCCGATCCTTAAGAACCGCGCCTTTTTCTTTTTGGATTACGAGGGGTTCCGCCAGGTGCGCAAGGTCGTCTCCTTCTCGACCATCCCCTCGCTCGACGACCGCCGCGGCGTCTTCAACGCGCCGGTGCGCAATCCGCTGACCGCGGATCTCTACCCGGCCAACACTCCGATTCCCGCCACCGCCACCACCACCTTTGCCCGCCGCGTCCTGAACGATTTGCCGATTCCGACCGGGCCAGGCCGCGGGAGCAACTTCCAGCTGCTGCAGAGTCTCCGCGACAATACGGACAAGTACAGCGCGAAGTTCGATTATCAGCTTTCTTCCAGATGGAACGGGTTCCTGCGAATCGGGCAAAGAAAGGTCAACATCTTCGATGAGCCGGGCATTCCGCCTCCCTCCGGCGGCGGGGGCAACGGCTACACGGACGTATTAAACCAGCAGCTCGCCACCGCCATGACATTCGCTGCCAGCCCGACCCAGTTGCTGGAGATGCGCTTAGCGGTCTCACGCACCCGCGCCGGCAAGGCGCCGATCGGGCTCGGCGCTCCTACCATGCGCGACGTCTATGGCATCCAGGGCTTGTCCACCGACCCGCGGATTGCCGGCGGTCTGACGTCTCAGTTGATCACGGGCTTTTCCGACCTCGGGAAACAGGCCACCAATCCGCAGTGGCAGCATCCCGCGGTCGTCAACCCGAAAGTGAATTATTCGCGGTTCCTCGGCCGGCACTCTCTGAAGGCGGGCTATGAGTTCCAGCGTGTTCACACGGAAATTCAGGACGTGAACCCGCTCTACGGAAACGACTCCTACTCGGGCCAGTTCAGCCGTCCGGCCGGCGCCACCGTCGGCGATGCGGCCACCTACAACCTGGCGGACTTCCTGTTCGGCCTGCGCAGCCGCTATGCGCTGACCAACCTGCTGATCGCGCAGTACCGCCAGAACTTGCAGTTCCTCTACCTCCAAGACGACTTCAAGTTCTCGAGCAAGCTGACCCTGAACCTGGGACTCCGGTACGAATACGCCACGCCGCAGTGGGAGCGCGACAATGTGCTTTCCAACTTCGACCCGGCCGGCCTGCGACTCGTCCCCGCCAAGAGCGGCTCGATCGCCGATCGCGCGCTGCTCAATCCCGACCGCAACAATTGGGCTCCGCGGGTCGGCCTCGCTTACTCGCTCGATCCCCGGACCGTGATCCGTGCCGGCTTTGGAACGAGCTACATCCACTTCAACCGCTCCGGCGGCGGCAACATTTTGGCCATTAATGGGCCCCAGGTCGTCACCGCGGTCGTCGAGCAGCGGGTCGGCGAGCCCGGCTTCCGCACCACGCAGGAAGGTTACCCGGCGGGCCTGGTGGACTCTTCCCGCTTCAACCCGCTGCGGGCCAACATCACTTACATGCCGCCGGATACCCGTACCAGCTACGTGATGAGCTGGTTCCTCTCGGTGCAACGGGAGGTGGCCAAGAACCTGCTGGTGGACCTGGCCTACGTCGGCAACCGCTCCAACAAGCTGCTGCTGTTTGCCGACTACAACCAGGCCCGCACACTGACCCCCGCGGAGGCCGCGCTGCCGGCGGCGCAACAGCCGACTCTGCAGCAACGCCGACCCTTTCAGTCCTTCGCCGATATCACGTACGCCTTCCCGGGCTCGTGGTCGAACTATAACAGCCTCCAGCTTCGCGTCGAGCGACGCTTGACCTCCGGGTTTTTCCTGCTGAGCTCATTCACGTATTCCAAAGCCCTGGACAATGGCTCCGGTGCTCTCGAAGGCCCCAACGGCAACGCCTCGTCCCCGCAGAATGTGTACAACCTGGCGGGCGACAAGGGACCTTCCGCTTATGACCAAACGTTGATCTATTCCCTCAGCGGCGTTTACGAGCTGCCCTTCGGCAAGGGACGCAAGTATCTTTCCTCGCTGCCCGCCGCCGCGGAGGCGCTGCTGGGCGGCTGGAAGGTTAGCGGCCTAAACCAGAGTCGCAGCGGCGAAGCGATCAACCTTTTCTATTCCGCCGGTGGCGCCTTCCTGGTGTCGAGCATCGGCCCGGACTGGCGGGGCGCCCCGCGCATGCGTCCCAATGTGGCCGGCGACCCGCTGGCGCCCGACGGGCAGCGCACCTACAACAACTACTTGAATCCTGCGACTGTGGCGGTCCCCACCAATCCTAGCCAGCCGTTCGGCAACGTCGGGCGAAACGTCACGCGATCGTTCCCGTTCCATCAGATCGACTTCAGCGTGAACAAGAGGTTTCCACTCGTGGAGCGGTTCACGCTGCAGTTCCGCACGGAGATCTTCAACCTGCTAAACAAGACGAACTTCAACCCCAGCGCCAACGGGAATCTCGCCAATCGCTCGAACGCCTCGTTCGGGAGAATGACTGGAACCTATGATCAGCGCCAGGTTCAGTTTGCGCTCAGATTGGAGTTCTGACCGCACTAAGTTGAAGCGGGGAGATGAGGCGTTGATGAGGCTGGCATCAGCTCTTGGGATGGCGGGGCTGGGCGCAGGGCTCCGTGACCATATCTTCGGCGGCGTCACCGACCCCAGCGGCGCGGCGGCGCCGGGCGTCTCCATCACGGTGACCAGCCGGGCTACGGGCGCCGGGAAAATGGCGCCAGCTCATGGCCAACGGGATGGCGCAGGATTTCTCCTGGCGCGCCTCGGCGGCCCAGTACGCGCGGCTCTACGAGACGCTGGTAACCGCCCGGCGGGCATGAGTCCAACCGCGTCCCCGTTGCATCTATAATGGTGTAGCAGACCCTAAACGGGGAAGGGAATCGAGACGAATGGCTGCCGAGAACATTCACACCCTGAGCGACGCCTCCTTTGACGCCGACGTGCTGAAGTCGGAGCTGCCGGTGCTGGTGGACTTCTGGGCCGAGTGGTGCGGCCCCTGCCGCATGATCGCGCCGACCATCGAGGCGATCGCCGGCGAGTACAACGGCAAGGTGAAGGTGGGCAAACTCAACGTCGACGAAAACCCGGCCACGCCGATGCGCTACCAGGTTCGCGGAATCCCGACTTTGCTGCTCTTCAAAGGCGGCGCCGTCGCCGAGCAGATCGTCGGCGCGGTGGGCAAGGACAAGCTGCAGGGGATGCTGAACAGACACCTGGGGTGAATTTGGTGATTTCGTGATTTGGTGATTTGGGTGATTGACAACCTGCGGGGTGTGTTTCCGGTGCCTCCGCTGGCCCGCCGGGCGGATTCGGCTCGGAGCATTGACTGGGAGCAGAATCAGCGCATCGTTGCGCATCTGAAAGGCGGCGGGTTGAGGCGGCTGCTTTACGGCGGCAACGCCTTTCTGTACCACATAAGTCTTGCTGAGTATGAGGAGCTGCTGGACTGGCTCGGCGGGTTGGGCCGGGGCTTCGAACCGATCCCGAGCGCGGGGCCGTCGTTCGGGCGCGCTATGGATCAAGCGCCGCTCCTGAGGAGGCGGCGATTCGCGGCGGTGATGATGCTGCCGTGCGCCGATCCCCGCGATGCGGCCGGCCTGGAGCGCGGGCTGCGCGAGTTCGCGGAAGCCGCCGCGACGCCGCTGATTCTTTATCTCAAGGACGAATCGAACTTCGGCGCGGACCGCGAGGCCGGTCTCGACGCGGTCGCGCGGCTCGTCGACGACGGCGTCTGCGTGACGATCAAGTATGCCATCGTGCGAGCCGACCCGGCCGGGGACGCCTACCTCGCAGCGCTGCTTACGCGCGTGGACCGCAACCTGGTGATCAGCGGAATCGGCGAGCGGCCGGCGATCGCGCACCTCCGCGGCTTCGGCCTGCCGGGATTCACGACCGGCTCCGGATGTATCGCGCCGGCCTTGAGCCGCGAGATTCTCGAAGCCGGCGCCTCCGGCGACTGGGCGCGCGCCGGGGAGCTCCGCGCGGCGTTTCTGCCGCTCGAAGACCTCCGCGACGCCTGGGGTCCGGCGCGCGTGCTGCACGCCGCGACCGAGCTGGCCGGCATTGCCACTACCGGCCCGATTCCTCCGTTCGTCTCGCCGCTGTCGGCCGCGCAGCGGGAGCAGCTCGCCCCGTTGGCGCGGGCGCTGCTCGAGCGGGGCACGAGGGCTGAGCCGGCCCTGGCGGGGTAATCCCAACCTAGGTTAGACTGGTCGTATGGGCAGGCCACTACCGATCGAGCTTCCGTTAGAGGCGCTGGAAGAACTGTGCCGGAAGTACCGTGTCAGCGAGCTGTCCGTGTTTGGCTCGGCGCTGAGGGCCGATTTCCGCCAGCAGAGCGATATCGACCTGCTGGTAGAGTTCGAGGCGGACGCGGAGATCGGTCTTGAGTTTGTGCGCTTGCAGCGAGAACTCTCTCGTCTTGTGGGGCGCCCAGTGGACCTGATTCCGAAGGACTGTCTGAAACCCCTGATCCGGGATGAAGTATTGAGCCAGGCGAAAGTCTTGTATGCGGCGGGAGCAGCTCTACCTGGTTGATATTGTCGGGGCTGCCCAGGCGATCGCACGGTTTCTGAAGGGTGTCACGAGAGAATCCTTCCTGAGCGACGATCTCGTTCAAAGCGCCGTGCTGCAAAAGTTGATGATTATTGGCGAGGCCGCCGCCCGGCTGCCCGCTGAATTCAAAGCGCTGCATAGCGACGTTCCTTGGGCGGACATGATCGGATTCCGCAACGTTGCGATACATGGCTATTTCACCATGAAGTGGTCGATCGTATGGACGATCGCGGCTCAGCAGGCGCCGGACCTAAGACGGAAAGTGGAAGCGATCCTGCTGCGGGAGTACTCGTGAGAACTGGCTGCCCCGCGGCGCGAGATCTGGCCGAGCGGAACCGGCGGGCGGCAACGGTCGGCGTGTGATATGATTCCGGGCATGAAGGCATTCTTAGTAGGATTGGCAATGGCAGTCGGGCTGGCCGCGGCGATGCCGGCGCGCGTCGGAAAGGGCTCGCCGGAAGCGCGCGCGCTGTGGGAGAAAGGACAGGCGGCCGACAAAGAGAACAAGTTCGCCGAAGCGGCCGGCTTCTATCGGCAGGCCATCGACGCCGATCCCGACTACCTCGAAGCACACCAGCGCTACGTTATGGCACGACGGCGCGCGACGGGCGCCGGCGCCGACGACAAGAAGCCCGAGGAAATCGAGAAGCTGCGGAAGGCGGTCGACCAGGAATTAACGCGGCTGTACGAAGGCTGGATCCAGCAGCACCCCGAGCGGGCCGTTTACCACGCGGCCCTCGGCTGGCTGACCGACGGCGCCAGCTCGGAGAAACACTACCGGCGCGCGGTCGAGCTGGACCTGCAGTTTAGCCATGCCTGGGCGAGGCTCTCGTCGATCGCCGAGAAAATGGGCGACAACGCGCGCAGCCTGGAGTACATCGAGAAGGCCGTCAAGAGCGATCTCGACGATGCCTGGATTCTGCGCCAATATGCCTTCAAGTTTCAAACTTCCGACCCGGGCCGCTATCGAAAGCTGGAGATGGAAGTCGTCAAGCGGTGGCCCAAAAGCGCGGCGGCGGCCAACGCGCTCAACTCCGTGGCGACGTCGTTGGCGGACAAGGGTGACAGAATCCCGTATCTCGAGCGGCTGCGGGTTTTGGATCCTACGCACCGCGGTATGTCGAGTCTGTTCCGCGCGTATGTAGAGCAGGCGCCGGACAAGGCGCTGGAGTTGGCGCGCGACATGGTGAAGCGCAGCAAGGACGCGGACCTCAAGCGCTGGCAGCAGAACGTCGCCTTCGCCGAGAGCTACACCGAAGCGCGTCGACTGCTGAAGGGCGGGAAGTTTGGGGAGGCGAAAGCGGTGCTGGAGAAGGCCAAACCGCCGGGCAGCGTCGTCGACCCGACCTCGCCTAACCTGATGAAGGCCAAGGCTACGGCCGGCGCCGGCGAGCCCGCCAAGGCCTACGACGAGCTGGCCAAGCTCCTGGCGGAGAAGCCTAACGACACGCTCGAAAAACAACTGCGCCAGCTCGGCGAGCGCCTCAACAAGACCAACGGCCAGGTGGACGGCGACCTGTGGACGATCCGCGCCGCCTCCGCCACCGCGGCCAAGGAATTGAACTTGCCCCAGTACGGGGAGGAGAACCGGAAAGTGAACCTGGCCGAGTATCGCGGCCGAGTGGTGCTGGTAAACTTTTTCTTTCCCGGTTGAGGGCCCTGTCGTGGGGAGTTTCCCTACGTCCAGAAGGTGCTGAGCAAGTACCAGTCGAAGGGCTTTGCGGTCGTGGCGATCAACTGCGAGGAATCCGAGGACGACATGGTGCTGCCGCTGCTGAAGAACAACGGCTACGGCTTCGTGCCGCTGAAGGGGAGCTGGAAGTGGGCCGCGGACAACTACGGCGTCCAGGGCACGCCGGCAAATTTCCTGCTGGACGGCGGCGGCCGGATCTACTTCAAGCCCCGCGAAATCTACGACGCCGCCTCACAGAAACAGCTCGAGCATCAGGTGGAAGCACTGCTGGCGCGCGCCGACGGGAAGTAATCCCCGCGCGGGGAATTGGGTGCACACTTGCACCCAATTCCAGCAGCGATGCGACGGCGGCGGGCCCCTAGCGCGCGGCGGCATACGCCAGGCTGCTATCCTCTCTCGATGAAGCTCCGGCGCCGCGAGTACCAGCGGCAGGGTCTCGGCCGTCGACTCGTGGGACACGTCGCCCGTCGGTTTCTCGGTCAGGGCATCGGATCCATGGTGTTGTTCGGTGAAGCCCGGAATCCATCGTGTGCGTTCTGGGACGCGCCAGAGTTCGGCGCTCCGGTGAACGCTGACTCGTCAGACGAGTCGAATCGGGGAGTCAACTCGCTGAAACCGCGCAGACTAACAGCGACCTCGGCGGCGGCGCTAATCGCCCAGTAATCCCCGCGGGGGGGGAATTGGGTGCACATTTGCACCCAATTCCGTTAGCAGCGCGCCCGACCACTCCCTAGAGTGAGCGGGCCTACACGGACCTTCCCTGCAAGCCCAAGTGGGGCGCGGCCCGCAGTAGATGGCGATCGTTGCTCCAGATCTCAGTGAAGCCCGCGTGCCGGGCAGTCAGCAGGTGAATGGCGTCGCCGGCCCGCAGAAAGATCTCCCCTGGGACATGCCGCAGCGCCGCATCGACGCTGCGCAGCAGGGCGTCGGAGACCGGCCACAGCGTCCAGACGCCCTGATCCAGATCTTCTCGGAACTACGCCTGCAGCTCGAGAACCTTGGGCCGCGGCAGGCGTTTCTCCCGGATCTGGCGGTGAAACAGGCAGGCCATCTCGGCCCATGTCAAGGCGGAAGAATGCAGCTCGTTTTCGCCGCGGGCGATCCGCCGGACCCTGGGCCCGTCGATCTCCGGCAGGTAACACTTGGCCACGTAGGCCGAGTCGAAGTACAGCCTCACGTGCGATGCTTCTCGAGCCACTTGCCGCTGTCGGGTACAGGGGGCAGCTTCGACAGGAAGGCTTCGCGGTCGGGCAGACCCTGACGCCGGAACACGGCGTCGACGGGGCGCAACTGGGCCACGGGCGCCCCGCGCTTCAGAATGAGGATGACGTGGCCGTCGGCGGCTTGATCGACCAGCCGGCCGGTGCGCATATGCAGATCCCGAACGCTCGCCCGTTTCATAGGACACATTGTGACACATCAACCGTCGCCGGTCAACCCGCCCCTAATGGCAGATCCCGCGCTCCGACCGCCGCACGTACGCAACCAGCTAACGGGTCTCCTCGGTCGGCGCCTCCCGCTCGATCGCCGCGAGCGCTTCTTCCTACTTCTCAGCTTCGAGCGGTACAGCACTGGCGGGCGACGCTTCAGGGCGCGGATCCGGCCGTCCGGGATGCGCGGCGCGGCGCAGCCCGACCAGGTTCAGCCCGCAGGGACGTTGCTAAGGCCGGGCGGACAGTTGCGGAAGGACGGGGGAGTTGATAGAAGATAAGCGTTAGAGGGGCGGGCCAACGCTTTCGGGTGGTGTGTTAGGCCATTCCTCGGAACCCATGTCCCGCGCCGCTTCAGGCCACCGTCGTCCAACGGGTTCGAAGCAGGCACAGAGTGCGAACTAGCGTAGCGGCGGATGTCCTGAGGCCGCTGCACAGCTCTCACTGCCCTCGGAGCGAGTAGAGATCGATGTCCACACCAAAGTAGCGCTTCTGGCCCACTTTCGCGTGAGTGGTTTCGATCTGGCGTCTTCCGGCTTCACTTCGACGCCACACCCACTGGTTCCCTTGAAAACTTTCCGCGATCACCCAAACTCTCCGGCATTTCGACGGCTCGGAAACTAGCAGTTCTGCGGTTGTCACGCTTAGGACCGGGAGCCGGCTGCCTTGGGTAATGGTCCATTGCCGCGGCACGCCGAACGGCAGAAAGACACAGCAATCCCCTTGGCTATGATGCGCAAGAACGTAATCAACGCTCTGGCGGAATTGCTCTTTCCAGGGCACGAAATAGTTGGCCCGGAGGGATGAGACGCTGTAGGCGAGAAGAAGCGCGATGACCGCGCCTCGCAGCCGGCGAGATGGCAACGCGGAGATTCCACGCGCAACCAGGGCGTAGTAGGGGGCGGCTGAGAACGCCATGTATCGGACGTTGTACTGAATACTAACAATCCCCATTCCGAGCACAAGCAGCAACGGTAAGAGCCACAGGAGAGCCAGGAATAGAACTCCTTCCCGATCCAGCCGTTGCCGTAGTTCGTCGCCTGTCCCTGCCAGGAGCGGCTTCAGCGCCAGCAAGGCGGGCACCGTAAACAGCAGGCCTCCGACCACGAAGGTCCATAGGGGAGCGGGGTCCAGCAGTCCTGACCATTTCCCGTTGTTGAAGGCGTTGGTGGCCGTAAACGGCGTCCACCAGTGAACGGCCCACCAAGGGTTCACCCCGGAGTGTGTCTTGGGAGCCGAAAGCGCCTGCTGAACGATACCACTGGACAACCAAGGGGCGTACAGGATCAGGATCAGGATCGCTCCACCCACCCACCAGGAGCGGGGAAGCGCGTATTGCTTTCGGTAAAGGATGGCGTACAGCAGAAAGGCGATGAGTACCAGCGCGCCGTAGTAATGCGTGTAAACCATGAGCGCGCTCGAGAGCACGAAACCCAACCACGCCACGGCACGCTTCTCGCGAAGGGCTTTTGCAAACAGGCACGAGGAAAAAAGAACAAGGAACAGAAGCAGCGCGTATGGGCGCGCCTCTTGGGAGAACATAACGCCGAGCTGTGAAACCGCGAGCAAGGCGGACGAGAGCAGGGCCGTGCGGCTCTCGAACAAATAGCGAACCAACCAGTAGATCAGGAGAATCGCCAGGACGCCAAAGCAAGTCGACAGGAGACGTGCTTGCAGGACGCTGAACCCAAAGAGCTTGAACCAGACACAGAGGGCGAAATAGTGCAACGGCGGATGCACGAAATCCTTGATGATACTGTCCATCATCTGGCCCCATGGCAGGCGTGTAAGGGTGAGGGAGAAGGCCTCGTCCTGGCCCACGCTTTGATCATCAATATGGTAGATGCGAAGCGCAAGACCCAGAAGAAGAACGGCAGCCAGCGCCCAGTGAGAGTCGGAAGCTTTGCGTAAGAGCCGCAATCCTGTTTGGCGCCCCGCGCCGTTCGCCACATTCGTCGAGGAGATGTACCCGCTACCACTCTGCGGTTACGTGCATTATACCGCAGCAGCCAGACCAACGCCCCCCTTGCGCCACGCCTCCGGCGCGTGGCATGCTGGCGGCGCGTGGATGTACCCCTTTCCGTCATCTAAAGGTGATCTACGTTCCAGATCCGGTTGCGGACTCGGTCTTCGTCATAACAGCATACCAACTGGGTCCGAAGGCGAAGCGGGCAATCCGCCGTAGACGAAGGAGGAAAAGATGACTGCCGGCAAATATCCGCGCGGATGGGATGAGGCTCGAGTTCGTCGTGTGCTCGAATACTACGAGTCCCAAGGTGACGACGAGGCCGCCACTGAAATTGAAGCGGCTCTTGAAAGCACCACCATGGAAGTGCCCGTCGCTCTTGTTCCGGCAGTACGACAGCTAATAGCAAAACGAAAGCTGGCTCGGGCGCGGGCAGCGAAGACGCATGACGAGGCGTTGCAGCGGACGGCGCAGACGACGCGCCGCCGCTCGCCCAAGCCGTTAGACGGCGCTAACCGCCCAGTAATCCCCGCGGGGGGAATTGGGTGCACATTTGCACCCAATTCCGCTGGCCGCGCGGGGCGGCGGCAGGCTGCGGCTCGATTCGCGCCCCTCCGTGGGAATTGGTCGCGCATGTGCGACCAATTCCGGCAGCGATGCGACGGCGGCGGGCCCGCCAGCCTCCCTAATGGCAGATCCCGCGCTCCGACCGCCGCACGAACGCCACCAGGTGACGCGTCTCCTCGCTCGGCGCCTCGCGCTCGATCGCCGCCAGCGCTTCTTCCTGCTTTAGCTTCGAGCGGTACAGCAACTGGTAGGCTCGCTTCAGG
>Ga0247727_10003835_pt1 | contig 32790 bp, 31 predicted proteins | sample WisWelCaveWW1625_FD_202498 | JGI IMG/M metagenome (GOLD analysis project Ga0247727, IMG submission 202498) | Biofilm microbial communities from Wishing Well Cave, Virginia, United States - WW16-25 | ecosystem: Environmental > Aquatic > Deep subsurface > Groundwater > Cave microbial mat | place...
TCTCGCCGGACGCGAGGTGCAGGAATTGATCGCCGCGCCGCTTGCGGCGGGCAATCACGTTTTGAGTTGGGACAGAAAAAATCGCGATGGTAACAAGCTGCGCTCCGGTCTTTATTTGGTGCGCTTGTGTTATCGTTCCGCGCCGGCCAACGTCTGGATGCAAGCGGTCCAACGCGTGGTTGTGGTCAATTAAGCGCTAACGCGCTCAAACTCAGAATAAAATTCTGCCTGCCCTGGCACCCGCCGTGGCGCCAAAGGCGCCAGTGCCGCAGGCCAGGGAAAGTTCTTTGACCGACAAACAGTTTTTTAACCACTAAGATACGAAGGCACGAAAAAACAAAAGGCCATATCATAAAGCTTTTCTTGGTGTCTTGGTGTCTTCGTGGTGGTCTAAAAATTCTTCGGGTTCAATGCTGTCCCGTTAGCGGGACTCCAGTTTCTGCTTATCTGAAAACTGGCGTGGGCCTTTGCGCAGCAAAACGCAGAAAAAAAATATGAAATTTTAGCTCACGGAAATGTCCCGCCGCGGCGGGATCACGGAAACAAAAATATTTCAGCTTTCAATTCCGTGAGATGTTCCCATTCCGTGAGCAATAAAGCTTGATCTGATGAGAGCGAGTTGAACATGCCCGTTTCGCCACAAGACCGGCTGCTGTCACTGGATGTTTTTCGCGGAATGACGATTGCCGGAATGATTCTCGTCAACAACCCCGGCAGTTGGTCGCAGGTTTATCCGCCGCTGCGTCACGCGGATTGGCACGGCTGGACACCGACGGACTTGGTGTTTCCAACGCGTTGTATAAACGGCGCGTCGATATCGCCGGAGCAGCGCTTTAGTTTCTTTAACTCTTATTAGTTGGTTGCTCAAACCAACGTCCAAAGCTTTATCAGCGACTCACGGCTAAAAGAGGAGGCCGAAATATGCTTCACAAAATTATCCGCCGCTTGATGTTGGGCTGCTTGTTCTTTTGCCTGCTTGCCGCTCTCGCGAGGGCCGGCACTTCCGGAAAAATCGCCGGCCGCGTGACCGATAAAACCTCCGGCGAACCGTTGCCCTCCGTCAATGTCACCATCGAAGGAACTACCCTCGGCGTGGCGAGCACTATCGATGGCTACTTTACCATTTTAAATGTGTCTCCAGGAATTTACAAAGTCAAAGCCTCCCTGATCGGTTACCGCAATGTCGTGGTCAGTGAGGTGCGCGTGCGCATCGATCAAACCTCGACCGTGAATTTCGCGATGGCCGAAGAAGCCGTTGCCAGCGGGGAAATCACCGTCATCGCCGAAAGAAAAGTCGTCAAAGAAGACGTCTCCACCAGCGTGGCGGCCGTCAGCAGCGAAGAGGTGGAAGTCCTGCCGCTCACGAATGTCACGGAGGTCGTCAATCTGCAGGCCGGCGTGGAATCCGGCCTGGTGATTCGCGGCGGCGGCGCCGAGGAAGCGCTCTTTGAAGTGGACGGGGTGACGTTGCGCGACCCTCGAAACAATCAGCCGATTACGGGCATTCCTTTGAGCGCCGTGCAGGAAATCTCGATCGAGCGCGGCGGCTTCAACGCTGAGTACGGTCAGGTCCGCTCCGGCATCGTCAATGTGGTGACGAAAGAAGGCAGCAAGACTGATTACAACGGCACGGTAACGCTCCGGTATAGCCCGCCGGCTGCAAAGTATTTCGGCATCTCACCTTTCGATCCCAATTCGATGTGGCTGCGTCCTTATCTCGATCCCACGGTGGACGGGAACGAAAAACGGCGCATGGGATGAATTTACTCAGCGCCAATATCCTTTGTTCGACGGTTGGAATGCGATTTCCGCGCGCCTGCTCACGGACGACGATCCGGCGCAGGAAGCTCGGCGATCTGCGTTTCTTTGCTTCCTATCGCAATGATCGGGAGATGCTGTTGATTCCTTTGACCCGGGAGGATTATTTCGACTATGACTGGTCGCTGAAACTGACCTCCGATATCCGCCCCTCGATGAAATTGAATATTTCCGGCACGCTCGGAAAAAGCTACAACGTCGCGGTCAATGGCACGGAGCAGGTCTCGAGCACGCAATATCTCCGGTCGACTTTTGACATCGCCGATCAGGTGGATTTTTTTCCCTTTACGACTTCGAGCCGGATTTTTTCCAATTCCTATTAAAACCGGCGTGGAGGTTCTCTACAATGATTTGAACATCGAGTACGGCACCGTCAACCTGGTTTTTCCGGAGAGCAATAATTATGTGAAATGGCGGCGGTTTCCGTTCCGCGGCGCTTTTTATATTCAGGACAAGATCGAGGCGAAGGGTTTTATCGCCAATGCCGGCCTGCGCGTGGATTATAGCGACGCCAATTCGCAGTGGATCGACCTCGACCCCTTTGACAAGCTTTTCTTTTCATCAAAATACAATTCGGAAACGGAATTTCAATCCCAAAATGCCAGGGCGCAAACTTCTTTTAGCCCGCGCCTGGGAATTTCTCATCCGATTACGGTCAATTCAAAACTCTTTTTCAACTACGGCCACTTCAAACAGTTGCCGACCTACGAACAGATTTTCCGTCTGTCGCGTGGCGCTTTCCGGCAGGTGCTGAACGTCGGCAATCCGGAGCTGGCTTTTGCGAAAACCATTTCGTATGAATTAGGCTACGATCACGCTTTGTTCGGCGCCTATCTCCTGCAGTTGGCGGCGTTTTACCACGACATTACCGATCAGCAGGACGTCGCCACTTTTATCAGCGCGGACGGCAGCATCCAATATGCCCAGGCCAATAACAACAGCTACGAGGACATTCGCGGTTTTGAGTTGACGCTGCGCAAGAGCGCCGGCAGATGGTTGAGCGGTTTTGCCAATTACACTTATCAGGTGAGCACCGGTGGCCGTTTCGGGAAGGCGCAAATTTGGGAAGACCCCTCGGAGCAACGGCGGTATGATCGTCAAACGGCAAACCTCTATCAGTTCCGGCCCAAACCGCAGCCGTATGCACGCGCGAATATCACGTTTCATACACCGAAGGATTTTGGCCCGAAAACCCTCGGCGCAAATCTTCTTGGCGGCTGGAGCGCGAATCTTCTCGCCGATTGGCGCGCGGGTTTTTATTCCACCTGGAATCCCCTAAACATCCCCTCGATTGCGCAAAACGTCCAGAACAAGGATTGGCATAATGTGGTGATGCGATTGAGCAAGACCTTCGCGCACGGAAAAACCAGGCTCACGTTTTTGCTGGACGCCAATAACCTGCTGAATACGAAACGGCTGTCGCTGGTCAGTTTTTATGATTTCAACGATTTTCAGGATTATTTCAACTCGTTGCACTTGCCCGCGAGCATTGCTTACTTCAACATCGTGGGCAGCGATAAAGTCGGCGCGTATCGCCAGGACGGCGTGCCGTTCCAGCCGATCGTGCAAACCGGCGTCGTCACCGAATTGCAAAATCCGAATGCCGGCGCGATTTATTTTGAGCGCAGCAGCGGCAAGTATATGAACTTCCTCAATGGCGCCTGGTCGGAAGTGGATGGCGGCCGGATGAAAAAAGTTCTCGACGACAAAGCTTATATCGATATGCCGAATCAAACCTCGTTCAATTTTTTAAATCCGCGAGATCTATTTTTTGGACTGCGCGCTTCGTTTGATTTTTAATGGAGAATAAAATGAGCCTCTTCAAAAAGTTTTCTCAAAGCAACGACGGTGCCGCACAAAGTCCTCGCCGTGGGCACGCGCGGCGCCGATCCGGTCGGCGAGATCATGCCGGTGTCGTTCAAAATGCTCGGCCGCTTTCGCGCGCCAACGGTGATTGTGGACGGCGATCCCGCCACCGAAAACCGCCTCAATGATATTGTCGACGAGGTCGATGAGACGCTGAAAGCCGATCGCATGATTGTGAACGTGTTGAACACGGCGATTGGCCTCACGGTCACGCGCCGGCTGCTGGCGTTCAGCCAGCAGGATCATGATAATTACTTCGTCTATGAATACGTCTTCAAAAATACCGGCGTGATCGACAACAAAGGCGCCACCGATCCCAAAAATTTGACGGGGCTGATTTTTTATTTTCAATATCGCTACGCGCTCGGCAAGGAACCTTTCTTTCTCGGTTTTGCGCCCTCGAATAATGTCGATTGGGGCCGTAATACCGTCAATCAGGTTGTCGGCACGAATCCCGGCGCGCCGGGCTTTGAATTTCGCGCGCAATACTCGTGGTATGGGCGCCATTCGCAGAGCACGGTGGACGATTTCGGCGCGCCCAATCACGTGGTGGATGGCCGCCTGACTTCGGCGCGATACGTCGGCACGGTGACGTTGCACGCCGATAAATCCGCCCGCGACAAAAGCGATGATCCGTTGCAGCCTCGCACCACGTTTTACATCGGCTCCGATACCGGCCCGCAGGCGAGCAATCAATTCGACCCGGGGCAGATGACGAGAAAGTATGTTGACGCGATGAGCAAGGGCCATGCGCCGGTGACGCATGCCGACCTGGTGGGCGACGGTTTTGCGGACGTTGTCGGCAACGACGCCGGCGGCTTCGCGCAAGGACAGGGATTCGGCCCTTATGATCTAGCCCCGGGCGACAGCGTTCGCATCGTGTTCGCCGAAGCCGTTGCCGGGCTTGGCCGGGAGAAGTCTATCGAGATCGGCAGGAAATGGTTCGACAATACGCCGCCTTTCACCATGCCCAACGGCGCAGCCAGCAATGATCGCAATCAATTCAAAAATGCGTGGGTGAAAACCGGCATCGATTCGCTCTATCGCACTTTCCGGCGAGCGCTTCAAAACTTCAAGAGCAATTATGCGATTCCGCAACCGCCGCCGGCGCCGGCCATCCTGGAAGTGAAATCCGGCGGTGATCGCATTAGCTTGAGCTGGGCCAACAATGCCACCTTCGCCCCCGGTTTCAACGGCTACAAAGTTTATCGCGCCATCGGCAAGACCGATACGACTTATGTTGAAATTTTTTCCTGCGACCGCGCCAGCGTCGTTCATGCGTTTGATGACATCACGGCCAGGCGCGGGTTTGATTATTACTATTACGTGGTGAGCAAAGATGACGGCAGCAGGAATAATCTCAATCCCGGCGTGCCGCTGGTGAGCAGCAAGTTTTACACGATGACCAATGCGCCGGCTTTTCTCCGCCGTCCGGCTGCCGACGATCTCGCGGCCATTCGCGTGGTGCCGAATCCCTACAACATTCGCGCGCGCCAATTGCAACACCGTGAGTCTGGCGCTGCGCCCGGCCGATGGGCGTTTCGGCGTTTTCGGATTCAGCCTGCAGTCGGTTGATTACGGCGATATTTTAGGGACGGTGGTTGCCGACAATCCGCAGGGCTATGAAGATACGGGAAAATTATCGGCCTCGGCGCTTGCCATCGGCCTCGGTTACGCCAAAGCGCTTTCCAATCGCTTTTCAGTCGGCGGGCAGGTGAAGTGGGTTCGGCAAACGCTCGGTCAGAGCCTCGTGCCGGCCGCCGGCAACGCCACGGCCTCGGTTAAAAATGAAGTCACGCCGCTGGCGTTTGATTTCGGCACGCTCTTCAAGACCGGCGTGAAGAGCCTCGCTTTCGGCATGTCCGTGCGAAATTTTTCGCAGGAAATCAAGTTCGAGGAGGAGGGCTTTCAGCTCCCCCTGCTCTTCACGCTCGGCATTTCGATGAACGTGATCGATCTCCTCAACCCCGGCGGTTTGAAACAATCCGCCATGTTTTCGCTCGAGGCCACGCATCCGCGCGACCATCCGGAGCAGCTCATTTTCGCGCTGGATTACCGGCTGCAGGATATGCTTTCAATTCGCGGCGGCTATATCACCAGTAACGACGAAGACGGCCCGACGTTTGGCTTCGGCATTTCACAGTTCGGCTTGCAGCTCGATTATGCTTATACGCCGTTCGGGGTTTTCGAAAATGTGCAGCGCGTGACGGCGCGATTCGCGAAGTAAAATTTTTTGGCACGACAAACGCATTGGAGCAAACTCATGAAATCCCAAATAAAAAATCGCCTCGGCTTGTTCCGTTGCCATCTGCTGCTGATCGCTGCTTTCGTCGCGTGCAGTTATGATGAGCCGCCGCTGGTATTTGATCCGAGCGCGCCGGGCAATGCGGCGCCGAAGATCAACAGTGTGGAGCCGCAAGGCGCGGCCTTTGCCGGTTTCACGGAAATCAAAATTGCCGGCGACAATTTTTCGGCGCGGCTGGGGGACAACCTCGTTTATTTCGGCAACGAGAAAGGCCAAATCACCAGCGTCTCTAAAACGGAAATCAAGGTGATTTCGCCGAATCGCATCGAAGACAATTTAACCATTAAAGTTGTGGTGGCCGGCGCGCTGGCGATAGCGCAATTTTCGCCTTACCAATTGAAAGCCGTCAGCACCGAGTACGGCAATTTCACCAATCTCGACCAGGTGTTCGCCATCGCCGTCGATGCGAATGAAAATCTGTACGCCCATATGAGGACGGGCAGCGTTAGCGTTGTCGTCAAGGTGGCGCCCGATGGCGCAAAAACCGAATTTGGCCGCACGCCGTTTCCACAAGCGCTTGAAATGCAAATCGGCCCGGGAGTGAATCTTTACCTGCACCGCAGCCTCGGCAATCTTTTCAGAATCGGCGCCGGCGGCGGCGAGGCCCAGCCTTTCGCAACGCTCCCGGCGCGAACGGCCACCTTCGATTTTGATGCGAACGGCAACATCTTCGCGGCCGGGAATCGATCCGGCGTCTTTGCGGTGAGCTCCGGCGGCGAGCCAACGGCGACGAATAAATTTCTCGCTTATGACGTCAGAACTGTGCGCGTCTTTAATGATTACGTTTATGTCGCCGCGCTTTTTTCAATGGCGTCGAAGCGATCCGGTTTGACTATGTCGGCAAAATTGCTTATCTTTCTGTGGCATTCAGCAACGTCAGTGATTCCGTATTTCTCCGGATCACCAACAATTCAAGCGCGACTGTCCCCATAGATTACAAAGGCATGAGCCGGCATTATGATAACCGCAGGGCCGCGGTCACCGTTACCGCCGACGACTGGCATCCGTTCTTCGATGCTTATTTTCTCAAAGCGCTCAGCATATTTCGAAAATACCGTTTGCCGGTCTCGACGGCCATCGTCACCGAGTGGTGTGATGCGATAACGTGGAAGCACATTCAAACTCAACTGGATTCAGGCGATGTGGAAGCAATGGCGCACGGGCGAAATCACTTGCATGCGCCGTATCCGAACGCGGCGCATGAAGTCACCGGCTCCAAAGAAGATATTATCAGGAACCTGCATCTTCCGGCTACGTTCAGAAACGGCGGCCGGGAATATGTTTATGTGATGGAATGCCTTCGGCTATGCGGCAGGGACGTATTTTTATCAAATTCAAGCTGGCGACGTTGTGTTCAACCGCCGGATGTTGTTGTTGAAATAAGGCCAAATGGCCTCGCTCGATGGACGACACATTTTTAAATCTCGGCCTATGGCCTAACAAGTGAAATGTGTGTAAAAAAAACAAAGATTTTCAACACGGAGAAAACAGAGCAAACAGAGATTAAAAAGCTAAAGAGAATTTTCCAGTCATTGCCCTCTCTGTTTGCTCTGTTTTCTCTGTGTTAATCTTTTTTGGTTCCGGCTTGTCCGGATTGTGGAGAAAAAATGATTAAACGAATTTGCGGTTTCATCAATTCGATGCCGAGGGCATTGCTGGTCATCCTCATGATCGGCGCTTTTCCTTTTGCCGGGATTTGCCAGTATCGAGTTGTCGCTTACTATCCCGGCTGGATGAAGAATAGGTTGCCTGCCAACAAAGTTTTATTTGAATATATCACGCATATCAACCAAGCCTTTGCCTGGCCGTTGGCGAATGGCAGCATCACCGCTTACAGCGAGATCAATCATCCCGAGCTGATCCAGGAAGCGCATAAAGCCGGCCGCAAAGTTCTCATCTCTCTCGGCGGCTGGGGTCAATCGAATGGCTTTGCGCCGATGGCAGCGGATTCGACGATTCGGAAAAAGTTTGTGAAAAATCTGATCGACTATTGTTTGGCGCGCGGCTACGACGGCGCTGATTTTGACTGGGAGTTTCCGCAAAATGCTGCGGATCGCGCCAATCTTACGACGTTGATCAAAGAGGTTCATCAGGCTTTCAATCAATTGAATCCGCCTCTGCTGCTGACCATGGTGGCGGTGCCGGGCGACTATTCCGGCCGATGGCATGATTATGCGACGCTGGCAAAATCTGTCGATTGGTTCAATTTGATGGCGTACGATTTTCACGGCACTTGGCTCAATCACGCCGGACACAACTCTCCTTTATATGCCCCTCTCACCGACTATGACGGTTCGGGGCATCAAGGCATTCAATATTTGCGCACCCAAAGAGGAATTCCGAAGGAGAAAATTCATTTGGGCGTGCCCTTTTACGGCAAGGAGTTCAGCGCTTCGCGCTTGTACGGCCCCAGCACCGGCGGCACCGAGCTGGAATACACCACCGCCGTCGCGAGATTAAATTCGGGGTGGCGATATAATTGGGATGAGATTGCAAAAACGCCCTATCTGACCAATGCCGGCAATACTCAATTAATCACCTTTGATGATTCGGTTTCGATTCGCCTGAAGTGCGAATACGTCAAAGCCAACAACCTCGCCGGCGTGATGATTTGGGCGCTGGGACAGGATGTTTTCAATAATACGCAACCGCTGATGGAAGCCGTCGGACGCGCGATCGGGAAAACCACCGCGGTCACGAGTTCCAGGCCCGAAGTTGCTAAAGGCTTTGAGCTGCGCGACAATTATCCGAATCCGTTCAACGCCGGCACCACAATTGAATTCCACCTTCAGCAGGATCTGCCGATCAAATTATCCGTCTACAACCTCAACGGCGAGCTGGTCGCGGTTCTCGAGAATGCGGTGACCACACAAGGCAAGCACAAGATCAGATGGGACGCCACAAAATATCCGAGCGGAATCTATATCTACAATCTCGAAGCCGCCGGCATCGGCGCGGCGAAAAAAATGATTCTCGTCAAATAAGGAGTAATGCCTCACTTATTGGTGGAAAAACGTAGCGCAGTCTTCCCCCGCCGCGGCGGGGCAGACAAGATGTCTGCGCTACCCACCTGTAACTGACCCATTACAATAAGGAAAATTTTCTCCTTGAGTTCCCTCGGATAAATCATTAAATTATTCCAGGAACTTCGGTCAAAGCATCATATCACTATCTGAGGAGGAGAACCAATGGCGGCAGAATCGCCTTCACGCGTTGAGCAGCTCACGATTGCCCAATCCGGCCAAAGACTGCGCTATTTCCCTACCGAAAAAATCGGCGTGATTGTGGTGGATAATTTTCCGGCGCTCGGCAACCTGGCGGCGCTGCGGTTTATCGAATGGGTGCAACAGAATGCGGGCGGCGCGGTGTCTCTGCCGACCGGCAAAACGCCGGAGCACTTCATTAAATGGGTCAAATATTTTTTGCGCCACTGGGATGACTCCGGTGCGCGCAAAGAGCTGGAAGCCGGCGGCATCGATCCCGCGATCAAACCCGATATGCAAAGCCTGCACTTCGTGCAGATCGATGAGTTCTATCCGATTCATCCGCAGCAGCAGAACAGCTTCTATTATTATGTCAACATGTACTATCTGCAAAGCTTCGGCTTCGATCCGGCGAAAGCGCTGCTCATCGATTGCAGCAAAATCGGCCTGCCGGCAGGAAAAGATCTGGATGAGGTGTGGCCGAACAAGATCGTCGATCTTTCGCTGCGCTTTCGTTACGGCAAAAACACGCACGAGCGTCTGCAAAAACAGGCGCTGGAAAATATTGATCAGTGGTGCGCCGAATATGAGGAAAAAATCCGGCGGCTTGGCGGCATTGGATTCTTTCTCGGCGGCATCGGGCCGGACGGGCACATCGGCTTCAACGTGCAGGGTTCGGATTTCTATTCGACGACGCGCCTCACGCCGACGAATTATGAAACGCAAGCGGCGGCGGCCACTGATCTCGGCGGCATCGAAGTGTCGCGCCAACGCCTGGTGATCACCATCGGCCTAGCGACCATCACTTACAATCCGAACTGTGCCGCGATCATTATTGCCGCGGGCGAAGCGAAAGCGCCGATTGTGACCGCTGCCATTCAGGAAGAAAAACATATCCATCATCCGGCTACAGCCTTGCATGATCTGCCGAATGCGCGGTTTTACATCACGCAGGGCGCGGCTAAATATCTCAACGAGCGCCAGCATGAAATTTTGGTCAAAACGGAAAAAGTTAGTGATGCGATTGCGGAACGGATTGTGGTTAATTTGGCGGTGGAAAAACGCAAACGGCTTCGCGCCCTCACAGGCGAAGATTTTGCCGGCAATCGTTTTGCGCAGGAGTTGCAAAACAAATTATCGGCGCCGGTCGAAGCGATCACCCAGAAAGTGGAACAACGGCTCATTCAAAAAATCGAGCGCGGGCGTGAAACTTTTTTAGACCAGGTTTTTCTGCATACCGAGCCGCATCACGATGATCTCATGCTCGGCTATTTGCCGTTCATCGTGCGCCATATTCGCGACGCTTCCAATCAGCATTATTTTATCACGCTCACCAGCGGCTTCAACGCGGTGACGAATATGCTGGTGCACAAACTTTTAAGGAATCTCAAAGGCTTTCTCGAGCGCGGTCACTTTGATAAACTGCTCGACGAAGGTTATTTCAATCCGGCCAATGAACAAGGCCGCAATCGCGACGTTTGGCAATATCTCGACGGCATTGCCGCGAACCGCCGCACCGTCAAAGAAGAAGGCGAAGCGCGCCGCCTGCTGCGCAATCTCATTTTCATTTTTGACGACAACAATATCGACAATCTCAAACCTCGCATCAATGAATTGTTGAATTATTTCGAGACGCAGTATCCGGGCAAAAAAGACCTGCCGCATATTCAGCGGCTCAAAGGCATGATTCGTGAATGGGAGGCCGATTGTTTGTGGGGTTATTTCGGTTTTAATTCGGCGTCGGTGATGCACGCGCGGCTCGGCTTTTACAAAGGCGATATTTTCACCGAGACGCCGACGATCGAGCGCGACGTGCTGCCAATGCTGGAAGTGCTGCGCAAAACCAGGCCGAATATCGTCAGCGTCGCGCTCGACCCTGAAGCCAGTGGGCCGGACACGCATTACAAAGTTTTGCAGGTGATGTCGGAAGCGCTCAAACTTTATGAAGAGGAATCCGGCCGCTCCGACATGCAGGTGTGGGGCTATCGCAACGTCTGGTATCGTTATCATCCGGCGGAGGCTGACATCATCGTTCCGGTTTCATTAAATATGTTTGCGGTGATGGAAAATTCTTTCATGAACGCGTTCATCTCGCAGAAAGACGCCTCATTCCCGAGCCACGAACACGACGGCCCGTTTTCCGAATTGGCGCAGAAAATTCAAGTTGACCAGTATCACGTGCTCAAAACCTGTTTGGGCCGCGAATATTTCAACGAGCATCCCAGTCCCTTGATTCGCGCCACGCGGGGGTTGGTTTTTCTGAAGAGTTTGACGCTGGCGGAATTTTATGAGAGATCGCGAGCGCTGCGGCGGAGCACGGAGAATTTGTAAACTCGTTGCTGGTTGCTCGTTACTTTATCTTTTTCCAGTCAACCGGCAACACGTCTCCAGCAACCAGTCACTATACGATAATTCCCAACTACTTCAAGTGATTGGTCAGCAATTCACTGCTACCGTAGCTCTTTCTACAAGCAACAAATATTGACCGGTCGCTTAAACCGTCTGTTCATTGAAAAGTAGTGGAATTATAGCGACCGGTCAATGAGTTGCTTGGAAGTTTTGTCCACTAATCTGAACCATTGCACAGGACGCGACAAAATTCCTTGCATCAGAGTGAAAAGCAAGCTATATTTTAATCGAGAAGCGTACTGGATGAAATGACACGAGCATGAATGAACCGCAGAAGAAGTATCTCGTCTTCATCAGCCATTCGCATGTTGATAGCTGGGTGGCCGGACAAATCGCCGCAAAAATCGAAACCGCGGGCATAGAGACTTTTCTCGATCAAGAGCATATCAAAGCCGGTGAAGATTTCGAGGCTCGGATTCTTCAAGCTTTGGATCAGGCTGATGAGTTGCTCGTGCTGTTTACGCCATGGGGACGGGCAAGCAACTTCGTGTGGATGGAGGTTGGCGTCGCCTGGCATCGGGGAATTCCAATCGTTCCCGTTCTTTATGGGTTGAATATTGACGAGCTCATAACCCAGCCCGGTTTTCCGATCACGCTCAAAAAACGAGATATGATCAATATCAATCAAATCGAAGACTACATCGCTCAACTCAGAAAGAAACTTTCTCTCAAGATCAATTAAAGAGTTCAATTATGGCGACTACATATGATTTTTTCATTTCCTACCCTCACAAGGAACGTGAGTGGGTACGGCGTTTTGTGGAAGCCCTCGAACAGCACAATCTCAAAATCTGGTATGACGAAAAAATCATTCCGCCGGGAGAACCTTTCGTGGAAAAACTTCGCGAGGGGCTCCGGAATAGCAATGCAATGATTTACATCGTCACACTCGAGGCGCTCAATTCACGATGGGCTTTAATGGAGTTGGGAGGGGCACTGGGATTGAAAAAGAAAATCATTCCCCTGGTCGCCGAAGATGTGCCCATCGGTGAATTGGTTTCGCCGATTCGCCGGCGACGGTGGTTGATTAAAGGCGATCCGGTAATCAACGCCAATGAAGTAGCCCGCGCTTTTTCGGAAAATGGGAACGGGGCAACACCAGCCGTTTCAGAATTGGCAGCCGCCTCTTAATAATATTTTATTGTTTTGCAAACTAAAGTTTGCACTCCGTCCCTTGCTTTTAGAAAGAAAATTACCTATATTTTCTAATCACGTCTCTTCATTTTGGCAACCGGATAAAATGAGAGACTGCCGGAGTGGCGGAACTGGCAGACGCGCAAGACTTAGGATCTTGTGCCGCAAGGCGTAAGGGTTCGAGTCCCTTCTCTGGCACTTGGGAAGCGCAGAGGGCATAGCGCATAGCGCAGAGAGTAACAAATTATGCCATGCGCTATGCTCTCTGCGCCATGCCTTTAACAAACAAGCAGAACAACGCACAGGAGCGACATTGGACGTCAAAGTGATTCCGGCCGAGAAGTGGAAACGTTACATCGAAGTGACGGTTCCGGCCGTTGAGGTTGAATCTGAGGTTGACGCGGCGCTGCGCCGTTATCAAAAGAAAGTTCAGCTTCACGGTTTTCGCAAGGGCAAAGCGCCGTTGCATTTTGTCAAACAAATCTACGGGGGCGCCGTCCGCAAGGAAACCGTCGAAGAAATGGTTCCCCGCATTGTTGAGGAAGCGCGCGCGAAAAACGGCTTGAAAGTGATCGGGGGGGTGGAAATGGAGGAGGTGAAGTATGATGAAAAAGACGGCCTGAATTTTCGCGCCGCCATGGAAGTGGCGCCGGAAATCGAGTTGCGGCAATATAAAAACCTCGAGTTTGAAAAAACGCTTTACGATATCGCCGAGGCGGACGTCGAAGAAGCGCTGGAGAGTTTACGCGAGCAGAAGGCCGTTTATCGTGTGGCCGGCGACGAAGAGGTGAAGGACGGCTATATCGTGACGGCGGATTTGCAGAAAGTTGACGCCGGGGGTTTTGCCATCGTCGGCGACAAACACGAAAATCAGCGCCTGCCGGTCTCGGCGGCGGATGAATTCACCCGACCGTTGATCGGCGCCCGGGTGGGCGAGACGCGGCGCACGAGTTTTACCGAGCAGCTGCCGGAGGGCAAACCGGCGGAAAAGCCCGCGTATTACCAGGTCAGCATCAAAGAAATTGCCGAAAAAGTTTTGCCGCCGCTGGATGAGGCGTTTGCGGCGCAATATAAATTTCAGACGGTCGAGGAACTGAAGAACGACGTGCGCACGCATCTGTTGCAGCAAGCCGAGCAGCGCACGCGCGACAGGCTGCGGCGTGAGATCGTCGATGAATTGCTTAAAGTGAATCACTTCGAGCTGCCGGAGAAGACGGCCGAATCGTATGCCGAGAAATTTTTTGAAAGCGTGAAGGCGCAATTCGCCGGGATGCCGGAAGAGGCGATCAAAAACGAATCGCGCGCCGCGGCGTTCCGGCGTCTGCGGTGGGAATTTTTGCGCGCGCGCCTCGTTGCCGCCGAAAATATCGCCGTGAGCGACGACGAACTGCGCGACTATATCGTGCAACTCGCCTTTGCCACGAAAGAAGAGCCGCAGCGCCTCATCAATCGCACGATGCACGACGACGATAAACGCGAAGCGGTGCGCGGCGATTTGCTGGAAGCCAAAACCTTGAGCTTCCTCGAAGCGCATATGAAATTTCGCGAGCGGCGCGCGCCCTATAAAGATCGCGGGCCGCAGCGGATTATTACGGTTTGAATTTAAAAAACATTTGCCGTTTGGCCGGTTGGCCAGTTAAAATCAAACCAATTAACAGGCTAACCGGCAAACAGGATAACAGGCCAACATAAAACAAAGAGGATGTAAGGCTATGGGTTTAGTACCGATTGTTGTTGAGCAAACCGGACGCGGCGAGCGGTCGTTTGATATTTATTCGCGCCTGCTGAAGGAGCGCATCATTTTTCTCGGCACGGACGTCAACGAACACGTGGCGAGTCTGGTCATCGCGCAGTTGTTGTGGCTGGCGGCGGAAGATCCGGAAAAAGACATTCACTTTTATGTCAATTCGCCGGGCGGGTACGTCTCGGCCGGATTGGCGATTTACGATACCATGCAATATATCCAACCCGACGTGAGCACGATTTGCATGGGCCAGGCGGCCAGCATGGGCGCGGTGCTCCTGGCTGCCGGCGCGAAAGGCAAGCGTTTTGCGTTGCCGCATTCACGCGTGATGATTCACCAGCCGGCGGGCGGCACGCAAGGCCAGGCTTCCGATATTGAAATTCAGGCACGCGAAATTTTGACGCTGCGCGAACGGTTGAACCAGATTTTGGCGAAGCACTCGGGGCAGCCGATTTCCCAAATTGAAAAAGACACCGATCGCAATTTTTTTATGTCGGCGGAAGAAGCGGTTAAGTACGGCATCGTCGACGAGATTATGACACGCAAGTTCGAGCGCAAGAAAGAAACGAAATAACTCGGATTCTTAAGTTGTCCGCAATCATTCAGATGTCATTCTGGAAGCCTGCCCTGGCGCCCGCCGCGCCACGCGGTGCCGCAGGCCAGGGAATCTTTTTTGAGTCCAGGTCAAATGTTTGAAGTAAAAAAGATTCCTACGGAATGACATTTTCTTCCTGGGTATCATTAAACCGATTTTAAGGAAATAAACGGAGCCGACCATGGCCGATTTCAATAGACGCGATCGTTTGTTTATCTGCTCGTTTTGCGGCAAAAATTCCAATCAGGTGGATTGCATCGTCACCGGGCCGGAGGTTTTTATCTGCAACGAATGCGTGCGCAACGCCGGCGACATCATTCGCGAAGATGCGCAGCGCCGGGCCATTTCTTTTTACGGGCGCATTCCGACGCCGGTGGAAATCAAGAAAGAACTCGACGATTACGTCATCGGCCAGGAATATGCCAAGAAGGCGCTCGCCGTCGCGGTTTACAATCATTATAAGCGCATCGAGCAGGTCAATGTGATGGACGACGTCGAGCTGGAGAAGAGCAATATTCTGCTCGTCGGCCCGACCGGCACCGGCAAGACTTTGATGGCACAGACGCTGGCGCGCGCGCTGCAGGTGCCATTTACAATTGCCGACGCCACCACGCTTACCGAGGCCGGTTACGTCGGCGACGACGTGGAAAATATTCTCGTCCGGCTGTTGCAGGCCGCGGATTACGACGTGGACAAAACCGAGAAGGGCATCATCTATATCGATGAGATCGACAAAATTTCGCGCAAAGACGGCAATCCGAGCATCACGCGCGACGTCTCCGGCGAAGGCGTGCAACAGGGTTTGTTGAAATTGCTTGAAGGCACGGTCGCCGCGATTCCGCCGAAGGGTGGCCGCAAGCATCCGGAGCAAAATCTCATCAACGTCAACACGCGCAATATTCTCTTTATTTGCGGCGGCGCGTTCGAGGGGCTGGATAAAATCATCGCGGGCCGCACCGGCAGGAAGCAGTACGGTTTCGGCGCGGAGCCTTCCAAACGCGCGGCGCAGGACACGACGGCGCTGCTCATGCAAACCGAGCCGGATGATCTGCTGCGCTTCGGGCTGATTCCGGAGTTGATCGGCCGCCTGCCGGTGATTGCGCCGCTGTCGCAATTGAGCGAGCAGGCGTTGCTGAAAATTCTGGTCGAGCCGAAGAATGCGTTGACCAAACAATTCAAACGTTTGCTGGCGCTGGACGGCGCGGCGCTGGATTTTGACGAGGAGGCGCTGCAGGCCATCGTGCAGAAAGCGATCAAACGCCGCACCGGCGCCCGCAGCCTGCGCGCGGTGATGGAGGAAGTCATGCTCGATTTGATGTTTAAAATTCCGAACATGCCGGAGATCAAGCACGTGCGCATCACCCGCGAAACCATCACGCACAATCAACCCCCGCTGTTTACCTACGAAGAAATGAAGAAAAGCGCCTGAAAAGATATTTTTGCAAGATGATTCAAAAGCTTTTAAATCATCTTGCCACAATTATTTTACGTAAAGATTTTTTTCGTAATTTTCCCGAAAGCTCGCCATGCACAAATTCATCCGCGACGGCGTCGAAATCGACATTAACCGCCGCCTGCCGGTTTTGCCGTTGAAGGAAGTCGTGGTTTTTCCTTATATGACGTTTCCCCTGCTCGTCGGGCGTGAGGCCTCGCTGCTCGCCGTGCAGGAAGCGATGCGGCGGGAGCGCATTATTTTTTTAACGGCGCAGAAAGAGATAACGCAGGAGGAGCCGGGAAAAGATGATCTCCATCGCGTCGGCGTCGTTGCGCGCATTTTGCAGGTGCTCAAGCTGCCGAACGGGGTGATGAAAGTTCTCGTCGAAGGCCTCGCGCGCGGCCGCATCAACCGCTTTTTGCCGGTTGCCGATCATTACGAAGTGCGCGTCGATCGGCTCGGCGAAGAGGAACAGGCGACGCCGGAAATCCTCGCGCTGATGCGGCGGGCGACGGCGCTGTTTAAAGAATACGTTCATCGAGAGGCTCGAAAGCGAAGTGGAAATCATCGCCATCGAGCGCAATCTCGACGATAAAGTGCGCGGCCGTATTCAGCGCACGCAGCGGAATTACTGGTTGCAGGAGCAGATGCGCGCCATTCAGGACGAGCTGGGCAGCGAAGCGGAGGGCGACGGCGAGACGGCCAAATTAGCCGGGAAAATCAAACAAGCCGGCATGTTGCCCGAAGCCGAAGCGAAAGCGCTGGAGGAGCTGGAGAAGCTGCGGCAGATTCCGCCGCTCTCGCCGGAATCCACGGTGATTCGCAATTTTCTCGATTGGCTGCTCGCGGTGCCGTGGAAAGCGCAGACGGAAGACACGATCGACCTCGCGCAGGCGCAGAAAATTCTGGACGAAGATCATTACGGATTGGAAAAACCGAAGGAGCGCATTCTCGAGCATCTCGCGGTGTTGAAGCTGGTGCAACAAATCCGCGGCCCGATCCTGTGCTTCGCCGGTCCGCCGGGCGTTGGGAAAACCTCATTGGGCAAATCCATCGCGCGCGCGATGGGCCGCAACTTTGTGCGCGTCTCGCTCGGCGGCGTGCGGGATGAAGCGGAGATTCGCGGCCATCGCCGCACCTACATCGGCGCCCTGCCGGGAAAAATCATTCAATCCATGAAGCGCGCCAAAACCGTGAATCCGGTTTTTTTGCTGGATGAGATCGACAAGATGAGCATGGATTTTCGCGGCGATCCCTCGGCGGCGCTGCTGGAAGTTTTGGATCCCGAACAAAACAAAGCGTTCAACGATCATTATCTCGAAGTCGATTATGATCTCAGCCGCGTGTTGTTTATCACCACCGCGAACGTCCGCGCGCAAATTCCCGAGCCGCTGCGCGATCGCATGGAGATCATCAATCTGCACGGCTATCTCGAGCATGAAAAGCTCGAAATCGCCGGAAATTTTCTCATCCCCAAACTGCTGAAAGAACACGGTCTGGATTTGGCAAGCCTCGCGTTTGAGCCGAAAGCCGTTTTGAAAATCATCCGCGAGTACACGCGCGAAGCCAGCGTGCGGAATTTGGAGCGCGAACTGTCGTCGATTTGCCGCAAAGTCGCGAAAGTGATCGTCGCGCGTCTCGAAACACCCGCGCCGTCAACGGAAAAAATCGCCGCCACCACGACGGATATGTTCGCGGCGGAAGCGTCGCCGGAAAAAGCGCCAAACGAAGTCAGCGCGTCGCCGTGGCAAAAAGTGACGATCACGGCTGGCGGCATGAGCAAGTATCTCGGTGTCACCAAATTTCCGCAGCGCACGCTCATCGAGAAGCTGACGATTGGCAGCGCCACCGGCGTCGCCTGGACCAGTTTCGGCGGCGATATCCTCGAGATTCAAGTGAGCCTCATGCCGGGCAAAGGCGATCTGGTGTTGACCGGCAAGCTTGGTGAAGTGATGAAAGAATCGGCGAAAGCGGCGTTGACGTATGCGCGCACGAACGCCGCGCGTCTGGCGATTACCGGCCAATTTTGGAAAGACACCGACATTCATATTCACGTTCCCGAAGGCGCGATTCCGAAAGACGGGCCGTCGGCGGGAATTACGATTGCCACGGCTTTGATCTCCGCGCTCAACCAGCGCCCGGTGCGCCGCGACATCGGCATGACCGGGGAGATTACGCTGCGCGGGTCGGTGCTCGGCATCGGCGGCCTCAATGAAAAAATTCTCGCGGCGCAGCGGTTTGGCATTCGCCACGTCATCATCCCGCTGGAAAATGAAAAAGATTTGAAAGAGCTGCCGGCGCCGCTGCGCAAAGGCATGCGCCTCACGCCGGTCAAACATATCGACGAAATTTTGGCGCTGGTGCTGGCTGAAAAAATTGATTTCGCTTCAACCGCCGCGCCGGAATCGCCCACACTGAAAGCGCCGGAATTTTCTCCTTTCCCGCAGCCAGCGATTGAACGGCCGGCGGTGATTAATTGATAATGTAGCGCAGGCATCCTGCCTGCATCGCCTGCAGACTGGAAGTCTGCGCTACGAAGTCCTTCATTAAAAATTTTCCTCATGACCATCAAGAACGCCGAATTTGCCATCAGCGTCGCTTCGGCAGCACAATTGCCGCAAGACGGTTTGTTGCAGGTCGCTTTCTGCGGTCGTTCGAATGTGGGGAAATCCAGTCTCATCAACTCGCTGCTCAATCGCCGCGGTTTGGCGAAAACCAGCAACTCGCCCGGCAAAACGCGGCTACTCAATTTTTTTCGCATCACACCGGCTGAGTCGATTTACAAACCGTTTTATTTTGTCGATCTGCCCGGCTACGGCTATGCCAAAGTTTCGCAACGCGAGCGCGAAGAATGGCGCCAGCTTATTGAGAGTTATTTGGCGAAGCGTCCGCAGCTTTGCGGCGCCGTCGCGTTGATCGACAGCCGGCATGGCCCGCACGCAAGTGATTTGGACTTGCTGGCGTGGCTGGCGCATATTCGACAGCGCGTCGTCGTGGTGGCGACGAAAGCCGACAAACTCTCCAACCAACAACGCGCCGCACGCCAGCACGAGATCGTCGCGGCGCTGCAGCATGTGCCTACGTTCGATCTTATTTTTTACTCTGCGATGACCGCCTTGGGGAAAAAAGAATTGTGGCAGCAGATTAGAGAGTTTGTTGTTCGGGATTATAAAACGGGCTGAAAAATCACCGTCCGGACGGTAGCAGATACGCCATCGAATAATTCTTCCTTGCTTCTTTAAATCCCTTCCATTATCTTGTTGGAAAAATAAATCGCTTTTTGACAAATCGAACCCGCCGCAGCCAGACCGGAAATGATGTGCAGGCAAAACATAAACCGGCAAACTGGTCAACCGGCCAACCGTTGATACCATGCCCGATCTCAAAACTTACGGCCGCCATCCGGTGCAGGAGGCGCTGCAATCCGGCGCGCCGGTGCGGAAAATTTTTCTCGCCCAGGGCAGCCGCGGCCCGGAGCTGATGGAGCTTATTCATCTTGCCGAAAAAAAACGCATTCCCATGCAAACCGTGCCGCGCCAGGAAATGGATCGCCTCGCGGAAACCGACAAGCATCAGGGCATCATCGCCGTCATGCCCGGCGTGGATTATGTGCCGTGGGAAAAATTGCTCAACCGCGCCCGGCAGAAAAACGAAAAGCCGGCGCTGCTGTTGCTCGACGGCATTGAAGACCCTCGCAATCTCGGCGCGATTCTGCGCGTGGCCGACGGCGCGGGAATGCACGGCGTCGTCATCACCAAACGTCGCTGCGCCGAAGTCACGGCAGTCGCGGTGAAAACTTCCGCCGGCGCGGCATTTCATATTCCCATCGCGCAGGAGACCAATCTCAACGCCGTGATCGAGCAACTGAAACGCGAGAATATTTGGATCGTCGGCTGCGACATGAACGGCGAAAAACCGATTTTCCAAATGGACGCAAAACTGCCGCTCGCCCTCGTGCTCGGCGGCGAAGGCCTCGGCCTGCACCAGCTCGTGCGCAGGAAATGCGATTTTCTCTTTCACATTCCGATGCGCGGCAAGGTCGATTCGCTGAACGTCTCCGCCGCCGCGGCGATTGTGTGTTATGAGGTGGTGCGGCAGCGAACGTTGCTGTAGCCCAGACCGCCGGCCTGGAATTGATTAGAACCATTCGACCTGTTTGAACGTAAAACCTTAATGAAGTGGCTTCGAACAATTTGACGACGGGAGTAAACAGATGAATGGGCACACAGAATATACCTACGACATTTTCATCAGCTATAACCATGCTGATCAGAACTGGGTACGAAGTGAGTTGTTGCCAAAGCTGGAAGCGACGGGATTGAAAGTCTGTATTGACTATCGAGATTTTGAGATCGGTGCGCCCAGTTTGGTCAATATGGAACAAGCTGTAGAAAAAAGCCGTCACACGCTTGCGGTTCTCACCCCAAACTGGATAGCGAGCGAATGGTGTGAATTCGAGTGTTTGTTAGCCAACACCACTGATCCCGCCGGGCGAAAACGCAAGCTCTTGCCGTTGATGTTGACGCGGTGTGAGTTGCCTTTGCGCATCAAGTTGCTGACTTATGCGGATTTCACCAATCCGTCGGAACACATCGAACGATTCAATCGTCTTCTCCAACAGCTTTATGCAAAATCCGTTAGCAAGGAAATTTCACCTTTCATCGCCGGTCCACCGATTACCGACCCTCGCCACTTCTTTGGACGCGAGCATGAGTTGAAACGCCTTTTTAATTTGTTTAAGCATCCGCCTTTGCAAAACGCAGCTATTATTGGCCCGCGGCGCAGTGGCAAAACGTCGCTGCTGCAATATTTGAAAAATATCACCACGACAGTGCCTTCACAGTCACGTCCTGGTCAGCGTTCCGACTGGTTGCCGCAACCAGGGCATCATTGCTGGATTTTCGTCGATTTTCAAGATACGCGCTTGCAAAGTCGAGATGGGCTGCTACGCTACCTGCTGAACTGTTTAAACCTGCCCCAGCCCACACCTTGCGACCTGGATCACTTTCTGGAAGTCGTGAGCCGTGGATTAAATACCTCAACGATAATTTTGTTTGATGAGATCGATGTCGCGTTACAACGCTGTCCGGAACTGGATAATGCCTTTTGGGAAAGCTTGCGCGCGCTGGCGACGACGCAGGTCAATGGCAATTTGGCTTTTGTGTTGGCAGCCAACGAATCGCCCGAGCCATTGGCTCATCATGGCAATATCGGTTCCCCCTTTTTCAATATCTTTGGTTACACGACAATACTTGGTCCGCTGACTGAATCGGAGGCGCGTGAATTGATTGGAAATTCGCCGAGCTCTTTTGCTGCGGTTGATGTAGATTGGATTCTGGCTCAAAGTGGACGCTGGCCGTTGCTGTTGCAAATCTTATGTCGCGAGCGTCTCATCAGCCTGGAAGAGGGCGAAGCTGGCGATGCCTGGAGAGGTGATGGGCTGAGACAAATTGAACCGTTTCGATATTTGTTGGATGTTCAATGATTTTATCATCCGCTCGTAGATTCAGAGATCAATAGAATTCTTTGAAACATTCGATCCGGAGATTTCAAATGAAAACAAAGCCGCAAATTTTCCTTAGCTATGTGCGAGAGGATCAAGAAAAGGTAATTGATCTTTACAAAAAACTATTTGATGCGGGCTTCGAACCATGGATGGATCAAATAAATCTTCTCCCAGGAGAAATGTGGGAATTAGGTATTCAGAAGGCCATTCATAACTCTGATTTCTTTCTGGCATGTTTGTCGAGCAACTCAGTTAATAAAAGAGGTTTTCTTGAGAGAGAAGTAAAACATGCTCTCGCTATTTCGCAAGAAATGTTGGATAGCGATGTTTTCGTTATTCCTGTACGCTTGGAAGAGTGCAAAGTACCGAAAAGTCTGCTGAGGTTTCAGTGGGTGGATTTATTTGAGAGGGATGGTTGGGCAAAATTAATTAATGCCTTCCAGATCGGAACAGAGCGTCGAGAATCATTAAACACGCCCATCATTCAAGAAGAGAAAATTCTTGAAAAGGGATTCCCCGGCGAATTACGCGATATTAATCGGACGCGAGGAGCAGCACGAGCTTCCCAAATCGAAATGGACGCGCGCCGGTTGGAGCGGTGTGAGACCGTTGAAGCGATCAGCAAGGTGCATAAAAATTGGGGCGCCAGTGAGCAAAGCGACTCCATCAGTGCGCTATTGCGCAGCTTCGGTCGTACAAGCCAGGATGTGGATGCGGCCCTGCGCCAGGAAAGTGCTTATAATCAACGTCTCGCCCTCCGATCTGTCGAGGAGCGCCTGGATGGTTTGATACTTGAATTAAAGCGCAGTCAAGATCCTTACACGCTTCGTTTCCGGCCTATTGCAAAAAATTGGCGTGGAATTATAGCTGGGCATATACAAGAACTAACCGAAACCGTTAAAGTCCGTCAGGAAATCGACAATCCCTATGTCATTGGCGTACCCCTGACAGCGCAACAGGAACTTTTTGTCGGGCGCACCGACATCAGCGCTCACATCGAACAATTGCTGTTAGACCGGCGCCGCCCGCCTCTGCTTCTCTACGGCCAGCGGCGTATGGGGAAAACTTCGTTGCTCAATAACCTGGGCCGCCTGTTGCCAAGCACGATCGTTCCTCTCTTTGTGGATTTGCAAGGACCGGCTTCGCAGGCTAAAGATCACAGCGGTTTTCTCTATAATATTTCCAGAGGCATGGTCGACACGGCCTTGCGGCAGCGTAATATAACCTTGCCAACGTTAACTCGTGAGACGCTGGCGACCGATCCTTTCACGTGCTTCGATGAATGGCTTGACGAAGTCGAAAAGACTTTAGGCGAAAACACGGCGCTGCTGGCGCTGGATGAATTCGAGACGCTGGATCGCGCTTTTAGCGAGGGGCGTTTCACCGAGACCTCCGTGCTGGGCTGGTTGCGCCATCTGATCCAACACCGTCCTCGCTTTAAAGTGTTGCTGGCCGGCTCTCGTATTTTAGATGAATTGCAGCGCTGGGCGAGCCACCTTATCAACGTGCAAGTCGTGCAGATCAGTTATTTGAAAGAGAGCGAAGCACGCCAACTCATCGAGAAACCAGTTCAAGACTTTACCCTGCGTTACGAGCCCAAAGCCAGCCAACGCGTTTTAGACCTCACACGATGCCATCCCGCTCTCATGCAATTGCTTTGCGCCGAAATCGTCGCGCTGAAGAACGAGCAGGAGCCGGCCGTTCGACGGCTGGCTAAAATTGCCGATGTTGAAGCCGCCGTGCCAAACGCGCTGAATCATGGCAGCTTTTTCTTTGCCGACATTGAGCGAAATCAAGTAGAAACTGACGGGTTAGCCTTGTTGCGTTTCATGGCTGCGCAAGGGAAAGGGACTGCCGTCGACCGAGAAATTCTGGCGCATCAATTTCCCGATAACCTTGATCATATCCTCGCTGCACTCACTAAACGTGAATTGATTGAATCAACTCATCGCGGCTATCGTTTTCAAGTAGAATTGGTCCGTCGCTGGTTCGCGCCAAAGCTCGATTCAAAAAATGGTGCAAGCCGTACTCTTCCTTTAATGAAGCGAATCCAATACTGGTTTGCTCATGAGACGAAATAGTTGTTGCCAATCCGCATTATACCACCAGGCAAAATTTTCTTTACTCTTTACGTTTTACTCTTAAGGAGCCTCAATGAAACTCGGCCGCAACGATCCCTGCCATTGCGGCAGCGGCAGGAAATACAAAAAGTGCTGCATGGAAAAAGACGAAGAAGCCGGCCGGATACGGCAACAAGAGTCTGCCCTGGCTTACGATGAAGATGAATTCGACGACGAAGATGACGACGTTCTCGACTCCGAAACAGCGGCGGAAAATGACGCCACGGATTTGCAGACGGAAGATGATGCGCTGAGTGCCACGTCGCGGCGCCAATTGCTGACAGATGACGATGATGACGAGGTGGATGAACCCGAGGTCGATACCGCCGCGGCGACCCAGCGCTGGAAAGAATTTGAAAAACAGAATTACGAAGGCCAAATCGCGCTCTTTCTCCAAACGCTGGAAGAGATGACGCTGATGGACAGCGAGATGGCCTTTGGCATGCTCGACAAGCTGCGTTCACAAACCACCGCGCACAACGAGCGTGATCGCTACGACGCATTGATCGAGCAACTCCGCGAGCGCCTGCCCAAGGTTTATGCCAGACACGCGCATTTTTATTTGGAAAATTGCATCGATAACGCCGTGCTGGCGGGCCGCTTTGAGCGTGTTCCGCCGTTGCTCAATGAGCTGGCGCAACGCGCCGATCACGACATTGATTCATTCAACGATGCGGTTGACCAGTTGGCGTATCACGGCCAATTGGCGACTCTCCTCGACGCGATTCAGATTGCCTGGCCGCTGATCGAAGACTCCGTGGAAATCGTGCCGTGGGGCATTGCGGAAGTCTCCAGCCAGGCGGCGCAATTTCTCATTTTCGATTATCTTGAGCGACACGGCGCGGATACGGCTGGCTGGCCCGAATTATTTGAGCGCCTGAAAACCTATGCCAAATTCGAGGCGGAACAGGTAAACCGGTTTATGGCGTTGCTCACCGGGCAAGCGGGCCGGCAATGGGCGAAAGATGATTTTAACTTCAAGCCGCAAGTTCGCCGCCGAGACGATCGCGAGGCCATTCGTCTCCCCAAAAACGTTCAGCAAAATCTCTTCGAGCTCAGCCTGGATTTTCAGGGCTATTTGCGCCGTGAAGAAAATATGCCGTGGACGAAAAGCGAACTGGGCCGCCTGCAACTGATCAAATACCTGGTGGAGCGTTTAAACGGCGAATTGGAGCCGCGGCTGAGCATGCTCGAATCCGCCATGAATCGACCCAAGCCGAAAACGCGTTCGCCGAGGTTTTACATGACCGGCGATGAAAACGCCGTGAACTGGCTGTGTCCGGATCGCGAAACGTTGGATCATTTTCTGAGCGGGATGTTTCATTTTATCAACCACCAACCTTACACGGCAACAGCGACCTTCGAGATTATACCGGCGTGGCTGCGCTTTTTGGAGGCGCACCAATTGCTTTCGGCGCCGCTGTGCGAAAAAACGCGGCTCGATTTGGGCAAGCTCAATACCGATTTGAGCCAGTTGTTGAAAAACCTGAATTCCGATCCGGCTTTGCTCGCGGCGATGGAAGGTTGCCGGTAACAGTTCACCGTCCGGACGTTTTTTGTGCGAGATCATCTCTAGCTCACTCAGTTCAGCGTCCGGACGGTTCTTCCGATAGCTAAATTCTTACAATTCACTCATTTTGCAACCTTTTGCCATAATTTCTGTAGAATATAAATCGTACGAGGTTGTCGATTTCGTAAATTATTTTGAGCCATTTCATCTTCGCGCCGCAACGTGACCTCATCAATCTCCCAATCAGAAGGAGAACTCTCATGCATAAAATTTCAACCCTCACCGTGATTCTGTGCGCGCTGCTGCTGGCAGGCTGCGACGACCGCCCCTCCGAGCGTCGCAGCCGCCGTTTCGCAGACGATGAACGCCGCAGCGGCAAAAGCAAGCTCTCCGAAAGCCGGCAGTTTCAACTCACCAATCAAACCTCGCTCCGCCTCGAGGTCGAATACAACGGCGGCTATTTGACTATCGAGCGCGGCGACAGCGGCCTGCTCGCGGATCTCAAAATTGATTTTGACCGCGAGGAGAATCGTCCGTACATCGACTTTGATTCGACTTCATCGGCACCAACGTTGCGCATTCGCAGCCCGCGCCGGCACGAAGTTCGGCTGGCGTTTGACAAATTTCGCGAGAACGACTGGCGTCTCAAATTAAGCCCGAAAATTCCGATTGAGTTTCGCATCGACGGCGGCGCGCTGGACGCGAAGCTCGAGCTTTCGGGTTTGAAAGTCGCCGATCTGAAAATCAACGTCGGCGCCGGCGAATTTGATCTGGCTTTTAACGAGCCGAACCCCGAACGGCCGGACATTCGCATCAACTCCGGCGCGGCCGAGACCAAAGCGCGCGGCCTGTGCAACGCCAACTTTCGCCGCCTCGATTTCAACGGCGGCGTCGGCGCTTCCAGGCTGTCGTTTGACGGCGAGTGGAAAAACGAGGGCCGCGTCGATATGAATTTAGGCGTCGGCAAAAATGAAATTCTGCTGGCGCGGCATATCGGGGCGAAAGTGCATGCGCCGAGCAATTTTCTCTCGCCCATCAGCCTGCGCGGCTTCGACAAACGCGGCGGCCTGCGCTATTCCGAAAATTACGATGCGGCCACCGGCCATCTCGAGTTCGACATCAAAATGGGCGTCGGCCACACGGAGATTGATTGGATTGAATGAAGAAAAAATTCAGGGGTGTTATTGCGGACGGGTTTCTGCCTGTTGCAGGCAACTCTCCAGCGCCTTCCACGCCAGCGTCGCACATTTGACGCGCACGGGAAATTGCTTGACGCCGGCGAGCGCCGCCAAATCGCCGAGATTGACTTTGGCCTCGCCTTCACCGGTGAGCATGTGCATAAAGCTCGCAATCGCGTCGCGAACTTCGGCGATGGTTTTGTCTTTCACCAGTTCCGTCATCATCGAGGCCGAAGATTGGCTGATGGCGCAGCCGCGTCCGTGAAACTTGATTTGGCTAATGCGTTGCAGCTCATCAATCACGACTTGCAAATCGAGCTGATCGCCGCAGGAAGGATTTTCCTGGTGTGCGCTCATCGCGGGCCCGTCCAGTTTCCCAAAATTGCGCGGGTTTTTGAAATGCCTGATGATGATTTCCTGATATAGCGCGTCAAGAGGCATGGCCGTATCGAAGCCAAAATTCGTTTTCGTCGCCGCCATATTCGAATTCACACAAAAAGGGCAAACCGACCGAGCCATCGAAATCGTGATGAGACTCTTTCGTAGCGGTTACAAGCTGATCCAAACCATAAGCGATTACGCGCTTCCGAAAACCCAATTCCGGAATCTCGACCCAAACCCAACTACCTTCAGCGAGTCCAAAGTCCAAAGTTCGTTCTCTGAATTCTGGCGGAGCGCGTCTCAAATCGATGTAAGAGAGATCGGCTGATGCGAATCGCAGCGACATCACCTGTATCGGCGACCAAATGTTTTTCTATTTTGTCACGGCCTTTTTGAAACACAACTCTCACCCAGGCGCGCGGCGGATCACCTTTGTATGAATTTCTTTGTTCCGGCATTTCCCTCCTTTTAGCAGGCAAGATCGATCGCTCTCGTAAGATAGTTGACACCAGCCTGCACAACCATGCTATGAGCCGGCCGGTTCTCTATTATATCTAGCTTCGTGTCCAAGGTATCAAAATCCGAGGCATCAGCCACGATTTTTCCTCCCACAATACCGATATAATGTCCGGGCGAATAAGTTTTGTCTATATAAGTTTTGAGCCGAAAGTAGGCACGGTCATTTACATATCGGGCGCTAAGCTTAGACCTTGACTTTCTTATCGGTTTTTTTGCAGAAGTACGCATATTGCCTCCGAACAGTATTTTTACGCCTGCCGAAAATTCTACCCGACTATAAGGAAGTCTATCGCGTTCCTTAAATACGCAACACCGGATTGCACAACCATCCGGTGGTCGATACGTTTTTCGATTGACTTTAACTTCTCATGGAGCGTATCGAAATCCACAGCATCAGCAACAATTTTTCCGTCTATTATGCCGATAAAATGGCCGGGCGGAAAGGTTTTGTCGATGTAAGATTTGAGCCTCCTATAAGCGCGATCATTGCTATAGCGCGCATTGTTTTTCGGCTTGGACTCCCGTGCAAATGTGGAGGTGATGTATTCCATAAGCATTCAGCGCCTAAAGGCGCAACTACAAACATAACGAGAAACTAACTTCATCAACATAAACAGCGCAGCCCGCATTTTCAAGCAAAAATTTTACATAAAACCAAGTTCCAATTTTGCCACCTCGCTCATCATATTGGGATTCCATTGGGGCTCCCAAATGACTTCGACTCTGGCGCCATTGATTCCCGGGATGGCTTTGATTTTATTTTCCACCTCGCCTGGCAAAGTGCCGGCGACCGGACAGGCTGGAGAGGTTAGCGTCATGTGGATGAGCGCGTTGCTGGAGGGATCCACGTCGATATCATAAACCAATCCCAATTCATAAATATTGACCGGTATCTCCGGGTCGAAGCAGGTTTCCAGCACTTTGATAATTTCATTCTTGAGATCGGATTTTGCATTATCGTTTTCCATAAAGTTCTTCCTAACGCGGACAAGCCGCAACTAAACAAGTTTAAAAAAACAATTGCCAACGGATGAAAGGCGACCAACGGATAAAAACAAAATTTTCCCAACGGATAGATGAACCCAACTGTAAAGGCTTTTCCGTTGGGTTCATCTATCCGTTGGGCCGCCGAAACTTTCAGAATTTTATTCTAAGTTTGAGAGCGGTGGCTCTATTGCATGCGAGCGCAACGTTTATTCTGTTGAAACCGCCTGGTGTTCATTTTTTAGCGCCGCGAACATTGTATGCCAGGCCAAGCCGGCGCATTTGACGCGCAGCGGAAATTCCCGCACGCCGGCGAAAATAGCCAGTTTTCCCATTTCGTTGGGATCAACAGCTTCCGGATCATTGGTAATGAGTTTCTGAAATTTCTTGAAAAGCTGTTCGGCTTCTGCGGTTGACTTACCTTTTAGCATCGTCGTCATCACGGAAGTGGAAGCTTTTGAAATGGCGCAGCCGGCGCCCTGGAAGCTTATATCTTTGATGACGCCATCTTCCACTTGCAAGTATAAATCGATGCGGTCGCCGCAAAGCGGATTATAACCTTCCGCCGTGCGATTCGCCCGCTCGATTTTGCCAAAGTTTTTTGGATTTTTATTATGATCCAAAATCACTTGCTGATATAATTCGCGCAGCTCATCCATCAGTTCATCAAATTGATAACGTTGTGAAGGCCTTTGACCAAAAAATCGGCTTCGGCTTTGGTATTGTAAAAAGCAAACGAGGCTCTGGAAGTTGCCGGAACATTGAACCGCTCCATCACCGGTTGCGTGCAATGGTGTCCGGTTCGTACCGCAATGCCGTCGCGATCCAAAATCGTTCCGACATCGTGGGGATGAATCCCTTCGATAACGAACGAAATAACGGCGGCCTTCTCTTTCGCTGTCCCGATTATTCTGAGCGGCTTGATGGTCGATAAAGCCGCGGTCGCATAATTTAACAACTCGTGTTCATAAGCGGCGATTTTTTCATAACCGATACCGGCCACATAATCCAGGGCTTTGCCCAGGCCGATAACTCCGGCAATATTCGGCGTGCCGGCTTCGAATCGATATGGCAAATCGTTGTAAAGCGTCTTTTCAAAGGTGACGGATTTTATCATGTCGCCGCCGCCCTGATATGGCGCCATCTTTTCCAAAAGTGCCTCTTTAGCATAAAGCACGCCCACGCCGGTCGGCCCAAAAACCTTGTGGCTGGAAAAAACAAAAAAGTCACACCCCAATTTTTTCACGTCGATTTTGCCGTGCGGCAATGCCTGCGCGCCATCCACCAGCACCGGCACATTTCTATCGTGGGCGATGTCGACGAGACGCTTGATGGGATTGATCGTGCCCAACGAATTGGAGGTGTGCACGATGGCCACCAATTTCGTTTTTTTATTGAGGAGCTTTTCAAATTCATCCACGATCAATTCACCCTCGTCATTGATCGGAATGACGCGCAATTTCGCGCCGGCTTCTTCACACAGCATTTGCCACGGCACGATATTGGAATGGTGCTCCATCGCCGAGATGACGATCTCGTCACCTTCCTTGACGTTCTTTCTTCCATAAGAAGAAGCGACCAGATTGATGCCCTCGGTAGCGCCGCGGACAAAAACGATTTCTTTGATTGAATTCGCGTTAATCGCTTCTTTGACTTTCAGTCGCGCGCCTTCGTAGGCATTGGTCGCGAGCTCGCTTAAATAATAAACGCCGCGATGAATGTTGGCATTCTCCGCTTGATAATAATGACTGAGCGCCTCGATCACCACTTGCGGTTTTTGCGAGGTCGCGGCGCTATCGAGAAACACCAGCGGCTTGCCACGCACTTTTTGGCGAAGAATCGGGAAATCTTCCCGGATTCTCTCAACGTCGAAGCCGTTAACGGATTGGGTTGGCGGCTGGTTAATCATTGGGCTATCTACTAAAGTTATCATTGATTTTTCCTAAGCCGGACAAGCCGGAACCAAACAGGTTTAAAAACAATTGCCCCAACGGATAGATGAACCCAACGGATAAGGCTTTTACAGTTGGGTTCATCTATCCGTTGGCGCTTAAAGTTGGAAACATTTAAAAATGTCACGAAACCCTTATGAACACTGAGCAAAATGACACGCATCTAAAAAATCTTTGCTTTTTTTTGCACAGATTTAACTCTTTAGAGATTAAAGGTATCATTGCTTTTCCTTAAAACCGGCATTGACCATCTTATCCAATCTCTCTCGCACCGGTTCGATTTTGATGTGATCCAGCACCTCGCTGGCATAAGCATAGCGCAACATCGAATTCGCCTCTTCTTCGCCAATCCCGCGCGAACGCAGGTAAAAGGCGGCGTCTTCATCAAGCTGGCCGATGGCCGCGCCGTGGCTGCACTTGACGTCGTCCGCAAAAATCTCCAGTTGCGGCTTCGCATTGATCACCGCCTCATTGCTCAACAGCAGGCATTGATTGGATTGATAAGCATTCGTTTTTTGAGCGTCCGGCCTGACCATAACCTTGCCGTTGAATACGCCATGGGCTTTATCATCCAGGATTCCCTTATAATGTTCCTTGCTGTTGCAATGCGGCATGGCGTGATCGATCAGCGTATGATTATCGACGTGCTGCTGCCCGGAGGCCATGTAGAAACCGAATAAATTGCCTTCGCAGTTTTCCGCCTGCAATCGCAAGTTGAAATTGTTGCGCACCAGCGCGCCGCCCAGGTCGATGCTGATCGAAGAATACACGCTGCCTTTTTCCTGATGCACTTCCCGCGCCGCCACGTGATAAGATTGCCGGCTCTCGTTTTGAATCCGCACGTGATCGACAAGGGCATTTTCCTCTAATACCATCTCCGTGACGATGTTATTAAAATAAGCCTCACTCGAGAGATGGTGATAGCTCTCGATGATTTGGACCTGGCTGCCTTCTCCGATGATGAGAAGATTCCGTGGATGCGCGAGAAAAGACATTTTGCCGGAGTCCGAGATATTCAGCAAGTGAATCGGCTCGTCCAGCACGATGTTGCGCGGAACACGAATAAAGGCGCCATCATCGGCAAAGGCCGTATTCAAAGCGATAAAAGCCTCGTTCTCATAATCCGCGTAGCGGCCGAGGTGTTTGCCGGTGATCTCATCGCCGCGCTGTAAAACCTGGGACAGGCTGTCAATCACCAGCCCCTGGACGCGCGACTCGATATGCGACAGTTCTTTTGCAAAGCGGCCATTGACAAACACCAGGAGATTTTGCGGCAATCCGGCGAAAACAAATTCTGCCAGCGCGGCTTTGGTTAAATGGACCGGCTCGTGTGCCAATTTGAATTTATGCTTTAACAGCGGCGCGACGTTGGTATATTTCCATTCCTCATTGCGGGGCGTTGGAAAACCCAATGCGGAAAATCTGGATATCGCCGCCCGGCGGGTTTCGTGAAATGGAATCGCGCCACGACCGTTCAGCTTGCTCTCAAAAAAGTCGAAATTGGATAGATACCAATTCTTCATATCAAGATTTTCGTTACCTGCTTTTTCCATTTGTATATTTCCTATTTTCACGTAGTTCTCACCGCTGGTGGACGGGTGTCGGAGTCAATAAATTCAGCTTCTAACGCCGCGTTTCACCGGCGGCTGCGCGGACAAAGCTCAAAACGAGCACAAACGTTATGATCCTGCACAATCGAAATTCGTGGCACCGGCGCAGCCGTCCGGTGCAACCGCACAGTTAGGCGATAACTCTATTAGCATCTTAATGTTTCAAATTCAATCGCCAGTGTCCTCGATGAAGACTATCTCGTAATCATCTGGTTGCTTATGAGCTGTTATCCAATCAGTAAATTGTAGAAGAATTGCTGGGCATCCATTGTTTGGGTTATCTTCTATTTTTCGCCAGAAGTAGATAATTTGTCTTTTCTCCCTGTCTAAAAACAATTCTCTTTTGAACCCTTTTAGACACCCACTTCCCGTGACTGATTTTCCAAATATGATATGACTAGTAAAGTCAAAATATTGCATCGAGCACTCTCTGTTGCGGTACGATTCGTACAATCTTTTCATGCTGCAAATACTTACAAGACTTCCTTGTTGTGGTGCTGTATTAAATGTAATTTCCCCAG